>Ga0160428_1000512_pt1 | contig 41904 bp, 36 predicted proteins | sample SolpanmetagenomM_FD_108198 | JGI IMG/M metagenome (GOLD analysis project Ga0160428, IMG submission 108198) | Solar panel surface microbial communities from Lawrence Berkeley National Laboratory, California, USA - M | ecosystem: Engineered > Built environment > Solar panel > Unclassified ... | reverse complement strand
GCTTGTTAGAATTACTAGTATTCTAGAACATTCTATCATGTTCTAGAAGTACTAGAGCTATTAATAGTAAGGATTACTAAGTCCTTCTATTAGTAAGAAAAGAAAGAACTAGAGGATTCTAGTAGATTCTATACGATTCTATTACCTTCTAGAACTATCTAGACTCTTCTATTAATAACTGGCTTAGAAATCCAACATTACTAAGCTAGGAATGCTAGAACATTCTATATTATAAATCTATAGAATCTTCTAGTTATTCTAGATTGCCACCTTATGTATATAAACCTAGTCTATCCCTTAGTTAGTTTCTTTCTTTCTACAAGTCAATTCAATCCTTTACTTATTAGTTACTACTATAAGTCCTTTAGCTTTAACCCTACCTATTCTTATTAAGATACTTCCCTATACTCTTAGCACTTAATATACCTCCCTTTAAAGTTCTAACAGATATTAATAGTTTAAACTAAGATAGTTTGTAAGGTACTAACTCTTAAGAGGACATTAAACCCCGTAAACGACTATGTTTATTTACCTAAGCATTGTCTGACCATGACTTAGCATCACAACTACACGTCGGAAACGTTGTCCACCTCAAGCAGGTGCAACGTCATTTCTTGTCCGTTTTTTCACCTAAAGAGGTTCAAAGACCATACTGTGAGCGTGCTCAGCGTGCCAAGATGTGATCAATATCTGAAGACGAAAGATGATCATTTACAGCTCTCCGCTCTTCTCATTAGCCTAATGTCTTGTGAAGTGTGAACGTACTCTTCTTGCTTGCATCTTGCACAAGACGGTCTCGGGGTAAATATTGTCCAGCCATCGTTGTATCGTCTACCGAAGCATTGATCATCAAAGACGACCGCAAACCCTGTGTCTACCCCGCTCAAGGTGTCTGCTTTTTTGGTCAAGACTTGTGGTTCGGGTAAGGAACGTGCTTGTCCACTGTGGTGCCCTGTTCCCCTCTTCCTCATAAGAGCCGGATGTCTACCCCGCCCTCCATACATGTCAGAAGGAGGGGATGTGGGGAGGAGGACGCTCGCACAGAGTCTTGTCGCTCGGTATAAAGTATGCTGAAGTTGGCCCATCCTGTCTAGTCTATCGAGACCGCGTCCCAATCAAAAGAAGTCCTCCCAGCAATGATTTCGACACGACTCACACCATTGTTGTGCTCTGCAATTCTAGCTGCAGTTGCTGTAGCAGCTCCCAGCTCTGGCTCAATTGGCTCTGACATCCAAGTGCTTTTGCACAATGACCTCTACGGTATGCTGTGTATCATGCATGTCAACACTGTCAACCTTTCTGACCAAGTATAAGCAACGCCAGTGCTAGGCAGGACAGCGTCCTTGTTCTCTCTAAAGCTCAAACACAAGCTGCTGCTGCCAGTGCGTGCTCGGCTCTCGGGGAGACGCTGTGGTCGACACCAAACAATCTGAACACGGATAATCTCCTGCCGTATTCTTGCCTACCAAGCTGGGGCTTCGAGCACACAGCCTTCGGCTCCTGCTTGGCCATCCTGGCTCTCATGGGGAAACTCGAAGAGCAAGAGGGGCTATCCCCCAGGATCTGTCCACAGCCCTCCAAGTTGGGGTTACGGACCTCCTGCCTGGGGAGCTCCTCATGGTCCACCATCTCATGGTCCTTCAGGAGGTCCACCGGTAGGACCACAGTTGTACTACATTGCCGGCAACCAAGGAAATGGCCAATGTCAAGCTATTACTACATCTGCTCAAGTCGTTGCTGTTAATTACAATGCCATGCTTCCTGCACTATGCTCGAACAGTGCTCCTCTTTCTAGAATTTCCCCCTGGACCATGAACGCTACCCCAGTCGCAGTTGCTGACACCAGCGCTCGTTTCCAGACTTCGGTCAAATCTGGAGATGCCACTTTCACTGGATTTCGCGACAAGATCGGATATCGTTTCCTTGGTATCAATTTCGCTGACTTTGCTCAGCGCTTCGACTATTCTTCTGTTACGAACGCGACTGGTGAAGTTTCTGCGCTTGCAACCGGCCCGATATGTTGGCAAATCAATGGAATAACTTACAAGACGGACGGCACTGAGCACTGCCTAAATTTGAACGTCTTTACCAATTATCCCCCCGATGGAAAAACTGACAGCACTGCGTTGAAGCCAGTATTCATGTGGTATGTAACTCCATGCTTACAGAGTAGCTTGTGATTGCTGACCTTGACAGGATCCATGACGGTGGATTAACTTCTGGGCTTGGTTCAGACCCGACCTGGTACGGAGGCAACTTAGCATCTCGTGGTGTTATCGTTGTTGTCACGATCAACTACAGGTATGTCGAACCAAGCCATGAACTCGAGTGATCTGGACATAACTGAATCAAACAGGCTCGGTACCTTTGGATGGCTGCAACTCCCTGATAACACTGCTGTTCACGGAAATCAGGGATTCGGTATGGTTATTCGGAACAAACGCTTATATCGACCTCTTTTAACTGTTCCTAAGCGACCAAGTCAACGCTCTCAAGTGGATTCAGCAAAAGATAGCTTCTTTTGGTGGTGATCCCAACCGCGTCACAATCGGGGGACAATCTTCTGGTGGTGCATCAGTCCAGACTCATGTCCGCTCCCCTGCGTCTGCTGGTCTCTTCACCGCTGCGATTCAGCACAGTGCTGGCTACTACAGTAGCTCTTACGTCAATAAAGTTCCTTACAGTAAGCTGTTATGACTATCTTCCTGGTGCCTCTAGCAAGCGGCTAATATCATTCTTTAGTGATGGGAAATATGCGTGATGATGGTACGTAGTATCCTTCAAAGGAATCATTTCAGGACGCCCGGCTCACGCTCAATACAGGCACCCCTTTCATTCGCTTCATGCAGACCACGAACCTTACGTACTCTCTCTCCCAAAACAACCAGCCTGTCAGTACTGTCATCGGCAATCCCGGCGCCTTCCCTCTTCCCATGAGCGGCAATGCAACATACGACGTGTTCAACGCTTCGACCATTGTCGCGACTGATACCTTTGTGCGATGTGGCACACAAGAATTGGCCTACGCCGGTGCTGCGACCAATACTTTCCCCGATGTCTATTATTACGAGAATAACCGCTCAATGGCCATTGCCTCCCCTTACGGCTCTTTGTGATGCACCCAGGGACGCGGCATACCCAGCTGGTGACCCCGACAAGGAGTATTTCAAGTGTCATTCTGGTGACCTTACTACTACGTTCTCCACTGTAAGTGCAACTGCTGGTCAAATATGGAACTCTAAGCACTGACCCGCTATAGTGGCGCCGCTGGGGCCTTCCCGAACGTGATGCCAATGACACACCATATGAGCAGATGATTCTTGATTACTGGTGAGTTTACACTCAGGCGAATCCGCCTAACTGTATCCCACCATCATCCTCGTACTGACCTCTTACCCTTACAGGACCGCCTTCGTGCGCAACCACGACCTCAACCCCGACCTTGCCTACCTCGCCGCTCGTGGCTACACCAACACAACCCAGGAGGGTCACGGCCCAAGGCCCATGGTTGACTGTCTCAAGTTGTCTGTCATCGTCTCGCCCTCACCCAACAGTCCTTTCACGGACACTGGATCATCCTCGCCTGCCTTTCAGTATCGTTTCCGACAGTCAAGTATCCTGCCACGACTTGAATCACTACATAATCCAACCACTACATAGCTATGCCATTTCTTGCACTATGCACCCTTGACTCAGAGACCGGAGAGATCGACTTTGATTCCCTTACCACGCGAATGCTCGCTACCATCTATCAGACTTCTACTTGGACTTAATGAGTATTCGACATGAATACTGGGACGAGCAAATGCGCCAGCAAGTTAGTCCTGTGGGCGGGTACTTGGACAAGCAGTCCCTGCACACCCTTCTTACCATCCGTCTCCAAGATAGGGTGAGGACAGGAGACCATCAAGCTGGCATGGATGCTCCGTGGGAAAAACTCTCATATCCTGATTCATCCCAACTCATCAACATCGTTCTCAAGCACACTAACATTGATGATCGACGGCGATTGTAAGTGCTTAAACGACACCTTCCGGCTCAACCCTATCCTGTCATCCGTTGCAGAGCTTCCTTTTGCGTTGTGACGGCTTCGACTGCGCGTGTCCCTAATCGTAGAGGGTGGTGGCAATATGTTGTTCTGGGTATTGTTGCGTCTGCTGTGTCGATCGCTTGTCCTGCTGTCACGCAGAGGTGATCTTGATGGTATCGGCGGTATGGAGAGATTGCGTGTGCTCGAATTATTGCGTATTGGAGTTGATTCATGCGTTGATGTTGAATTGTGAACGGTTGTTCTTTCATCTTCGTCTTCACCGTCGTCAACACTGACGCTTTGGTCTTGGATACTTTCTTCCTCGATCGCGCTTTCATCGTGTATACTCTCGTTGTCAGCTACGCTTTCATCTAGAAGCATGCTCTGGCCCTGCTCCTCTCCTTCATCTTGTTCTTCCACTCCACTTCCATCCACCCGACTCGAATCGAATAGACTTTCTTCCGCCATTGACTCATCTCCCACCAATCTTCCCACGCCCAAACTCAGTCTCTCACCCTTTCTCCTCTCCTTAATTCCGTCCATTGTCATCGTCACCTCATCCAATCCCCTCGTCAACTCATCCATCTCCTCCTGCCACCTCTTCCCCTCCTCTCCATTCTTCGCCGGCGACTCTGAATCATCGCCATCGCCAACCATTCTCCGCCTGAAACTCAGCATCATGCTAACGGCTTCTTTCCAACGCATCTCCATTTTCTCCCAACCTTCGCGGAGACGCTGGATCTCTTCTTCACGGACTTGTACTTCTTCTACAGTGACAAAGGAAGGGTTGGAGAGTAAGGCGCGCAAATCTGAGAGGTGCGATGTTAGTTCGGCGGAGAGAACGTCGATGGATGGTGGTGTTAGCAGGTCGCTGTAGATGGGGTTGGGCACGAGATCGGTTGGAGGGATGTAGATGCCAGAGTCTTGTGCCCCAGCGTAGTGGTGTTGGTTTTCATTGGTGGAGGATGTAGGTTTGTGCCCTTGGATGTCGCGGAGTGTGGAGAGTGTTGTGCGAATGAGGTGGATCAAGGCGTCGTTTTCGTCGCTGAGCGATTGGGAGAGCTGAGTTAGGAAGTCGTTGGTCTCTTGTTGCAGGGTATACGAGGCGTCTTGCACGCTTAGTGGTGCTTTTGCGCTGGTGTGTGCTGGTTCTCCTGCAAGTGAGTTGCTGATGCGGTTGCCAGAAGACGCGATGCCTCTCCTTGCACCACCACCAGTAATTGTACAGCTGGGGCCAACCATACCCTTCCCGTGTGCCCCACCAGCAGCGCCGCGTTGTCTATCGCTAAGGAAGCCTTTGAGTTTGGCAATCTGCACGTCGCGTTTGCGAACATCGTTTGCGCACATTGTGCGTACTTCTGCCACTGTCTTCTCAGTACGCGCGAGCTTTTCTTTGAGGAGTCGCGTCGTGCTTTCGGCGGATCTTTGGGCTGTTGAAGCGGCGGAGAGTGAAGATTGTGCTTGGGCGGATTGCCGGAGGAGTGTTGCGTTGGTGGCTGTTAGTCGTGTGATTGTGGTCGTGGAGGATTCGAGGTCGGTGCGGAGTGTGCTGAGGGTGGTCGCGAGAGAGGTTGAGGTTGATTGTGCGCGCTGTGAGGAGGAGAAGGTGTGAGTATTTGGGTCGTGTAGAGAAGACTATTGTGCTGGTATTGTATACGCACGTCTTGGCCTAATACTAGATCATGGATCAAGTTGAGCACTTGTGTGGTGATTGTTGCGATATCTGCGCCCTCCTCTTTCTCGTGTCTGTCTTCCCTAGCTCTGTCATCGTCTCGTCGTCGCTTACTGTCGTGACTGCGTGCTAGGAGGCGCTCGAAGTGTATGGCTTTTCCGTCACGGAGGAGACCGCGCGCGAGGAGGAGATTGTTGACATAGCTTGCAGCGGAGGCAATGCCAGCAGCATCGATTGTGTCTCTTCCGGTCGTCATGGGAGCTGTACTGAGGGCTTGGAGATGTTGTCGGCTGGCGTTTGAGAAGTCGGAGTGATCGACGGCGATGTTTGTAAACAACAGTGCGGATCACTCTCCGGAGCCAATCGTATCCTTTGGTCTCGAAAAGACCTATAAGATATTGCAGAGGCAACTACACCACACCAGAACATAATCGTCCTCAGCAGTTCAGAGTGAGCAGAGTGATTGGTGTAGTATTTCTAGTAGTAGGGAGAACAAGGAGAACATGGATATACGTGCTAAGTTGGATATATGAATGAACATGTTCACGAGAAGAATATCACGAATAATCTCCATCAGTCTCTTCCATTCATCAAATCCTTAACCTTACTGTATGCCTCCTGATCCTGAGCACTTGGTCTCGCATACCTTCCTTCGAATCTAATCGGGTCCTGCTCAGGCTGTCTCCTCAGTGTGAAACGATAGTGTGCCTCATTCTTGTTCAACTCTTCCGAGTCAATCACATCGTACACGCCATCGTAACGGTAGCCTGATTCAGGCTTATACATGGATTTATTCTCTTTCTTCCCACCAGATCGAATGACTCTGACGGGATGACCGTTGCGGATGTTTGCAAACAGCAACTTCGTGTCTTCAGTCATCTTGGCTTTTTTAGTCTGGTCTTTTGTACCACAGTATTTGATAATGTCGCCATTGTCTTCATCGTCACTATAAGCGCCAGCGACAATCACAGAGTACGCTCCTTCGCCACTCTTGCCACTGATCCCTCCTTGACTGACCCCGTGTGCACCGTCACGAAGTGCCGTCAGCATGATGGGCCACCATTGACCAGAGACGAGATCGCCGGTGCCGAAGAACTTTGCGCTTATGCGGTTAGGGTAGTTTGGTTCTAAACGAGTACCTTTTCCACCGCCTTCCTCGCTTAAAGGGGAGATGGATCTGCCTGACTTTGGCTGTTTTGTGCCAGCGAGGATTATGCCACGGAGTGGGTCAGCGTTGAAATCTTGACGACACCATTTACGATGAAGAGCCTTGGCGTCTGCAATGATGTCGTATGGTATGATAACAGACATGTTGTGAAAGAGCTTTGGAAGAGCTTCTGGATCTAATAGCTTCGACCTCTTGATGTGCATGGCATCAGTAGAGGTATGCTCAAGATCGTGGAGTTGTGTTCGAATCTTGTCAAATGTTTCCGACAGAGACTCGCCCTTGCGCTGCTTAATATCAAGCTCATGAATGAAGTCTTTGATTCGAACGAGCTTGATGAGCTGCTGTTTGTTGATGTCACGATCCGCGACTGTCTGCCCGGCATACCACCCTGGGCGAGGAAGGCTCGCCATACTTACGGCGGAGCCTGTGCCTACAGCTGGACTTGTGAGTGGAGGACTACCCGAGGCAGATGTCCTCCTCTTGTTGACTGCGCTTGACGTTGCTTCTGACTTGCGCTTGGTACCAGCACCAAGCTTGGAGCCATCTTTATCGGAGAATTTGGGGATCTTCGTGAATGATAATGGATTCTTGGCGACGGTAGCAACAACAGAAGTGGCACTCGTGGGTGCCGACGGCGGGGTGGCAGACTTTGGAGCTTGTTTGGAAGACGATATCTTGCCTATGTATATGATTAGTAGTGTTGCCACCTTTGATAGGACATAACTAACTTACTTGGTTCTGAATCCATGCTCTGTGAGGTTGGCTTCGGCACATTTTGAGCAGTCGACTTTGGTGCAGCTACTGGTTGCCTTGATGGTGATGAACGTCCTTTTTGAGCTTGCGAGGAACGAAGTCTGATCAAAGGCTCGTCGGGTGATGAAGGTGCATCTAGGACTTCGCGTTCATGAACACCATCTCCGCTCTGCTGTTGAACAGGCAGCTTGTGCCGAGAAGATCTTCCATCCTGTTCCACACTACTGTTCACGGACAAGGATTGTACACGAGCTGGAAGAGTCTTAGCAAAAGCCGATGAAGGAAACGCAGCAGAAGTGGTAGCATCATTAGCGGGCACAGCAGCCTGTGGTTGTTGCGGTTCCTGTTGCTGTACTAGTGATTGTTGGTGTACTGGCTGCTCAAGTGGGTGATCCCCTACTAGCTGGGCTCTTGGTAGCGCACTTGTACCTGCAAGTTGATCACGTTCACGTCTCAGACGCGCCACTTCTGCCTGGACTCTTGCTTCGTAGGCAGCATCATCCACAAACCAGTGTGTTGACATAACTTGTGGTAATGACTTAAAGGTTGAAAGCATGTAAGAAGGTTTAGAAGGTTTGCAAGGATAGAAGCTGAAGTGATATAGAAGTGATGCTAATAGTTGAGAGCGTCTTGGTTTGTTTGTTTACTTGATTTGATAAACAACGCGACTGGATCTGATACAGAACTGAAACTACTAGGCTGCTTTTGAAAGTTGTTTTTCTTGACAGATGATTTGTATTTTCCTTATGTGTATCTAGGTATACGTCTTGTGACTACCAAAGTGAAGCAGAAGTCACTTGCTTGGTAGTGTGATGCGCTTCTATGTAATGTGATTTGAAAGTGAAGAAGTTCAAGGTCGTTTGGTCTGAACTGAAGTACAGTGGAAAGTGATTTGCTGATTAGTGATTTTCAGGGTCATGAAGAATAGGAAAGAGAAACAGAATTAAAATACGAAAAGAAGAGCTTAAATAGTAAATCGGCTAGCGGGGAAGTCCGTTATTAGACTAACCTAAACTATTTAGTGAAATTCCCAGCACTTTCAATAGACCTACTAAACCTAGATCTAGCTTAGCTTATTAACCTACTTAGTCCTACTAACCTTAAGTCCTTGACAAAGCTACCACACTCTAGATTTATGAAGGCGAGCTACTTTTTTTACGGGCTTTGCTGACCGGCTTCTGCTTTTAACCAAAAGCCCCTTTTCCAGCCATCTCTCCTTTTTGTAAGTAAAAAGTCCAACACGCTTCCTACACGCTCTTCACGTCTTGTTCTCAGACGTGCAAAATGCTACAATCTCTTAATGCTTTGTCTACCTTCGTCGTTGTTTAGCTGGCATGAGCTGAAACACCGTACACATGCTTGATATGTTTTCAATCTTGTTTCTTGTCTGACTTTGGATGTTTGTCTTCATATGTGATTCGATGCGCTGACACGAGAAGAAGAGCGACTGGACACTGGTTGATTTTAATCGCCATCGGCCATTGAGACCGGGACATTTCTGAGGTTGCTTCCTCGGTCTCAGTTATACCAGCGGCATTATCCAAGCAGGAGCTCACAATCCTCATAAAATACGCCCAGCTCTTTCAAAAGGACTGGTCCGCTCTCGATATGGTCACGGAGATCGTGCCAATCAACGCCTTCTCGGATGGTGACGCCACGCATTTCCCTCATGATGAGTGGAAGCGTGCAAATCCGACACTATACCTGGAAAAGCTTGCGGCGCAATGGAAGGAGAAGCAAGGCAGTGCAAGACCAGGAGTCAAGTACTATCTTGACCGCCTTCCTGATGGCTACGTTCTGTTCGAGCGAGCAAGGCCGAGCAATGCGGAGATGGTAAGAGTTGTGGGGTTATACAGTTTCCGAGCTATGTGGAAGCTAATGTAATCAACGAAGTTTGATAGGCATCTTTACGGACATCCTTCGCACAAGTTCTTCGACTCTCCAAATCGTTTCTTCGCACACTTTGAACAACTGATGGAGCATGGAACGAGTTTTGGCTGCCCTTGTACGATCTGCAAACCTAGAGGACGTGCGAACAAGATGTCAGGCGGCCACTCAAAGCCTCCGAGCTCATCGAAACCAGCCATCAAAGCCCAGGTGCCCAAAGCACCGCCACAATCCATTGTAGAGCACGAGCCAACCTTCCTCGACGAAGAGGCTACACCAGATACTATCAGGCTATTGCTCAACAGGCTCCGAAAGGTCGGTAAACTAGATTGCGCGATACAAGAGAAGTTTAGTATGGACTGGAGGGCAGAGAAGGACATCATTACCGATAGTCTGAACACAATTCTGAAGCAACCTTCCTGGATGCCTCGCGTTGGTGAGCTGGTTCTGTTCGTGCGTGATCTAGATGAGCTGGAGATCTGCTTAGAGAATGCGAGTGGAGAATTCAAATTATACTCTGAACAAAACAAGATTTGGTCTAAACATCCTCGATGGGAGGCTGGCGTTGTTGGGCAAATTCCGCAGAGTAGGTTGAGCGTGAGTGACATCGTTAAAGACGGGCAGTACGAAAGCATTGTGTACTCCGGTTTCCGTATTGAGCCACTGCCTAACCCTGACGGTAAGGATAAGTCGCTTTCTAAACAGTACAAGTACCTGGCTCTTCGACAACTACGTCCGTTCGCTTTCCATGAAGACTATCTGAAAGGAATACCCGAGGCAAGATGGCATGCAACAGTACGTAATGCTCGTACGGTAATGTCCACAATGTCACTCGTCTCACGCCATCACTTTCGCGGTACTTGGCCAACAGCAAGGATCTCTGCAAGAGGTGTGTTCCTAGGCTCAGAGTTGCTTTGCTGTGGTGATTTGGTACGACTCTTGCCGGCAGCGTCAACTGAAGTTGTCGACTCGGTTCTACTGATTGAATCAGTCAAGCTCGAACTCTCCAATCTCCTCGATGCTGGTGATGAGAATGACGACGAAAATTACAATAGTAATGCTTTTGTATATGGTAAAGCTTTCACCACTGATGCAAGCAAAGCCTACGATAATTCGCAACTCCGAACACCACCAATACTTGCCGGGTACAACGTCGACTGGCATGCCCTACATGATCACGCCAAGAATTACAAGGTTCCCTTCAATCAAGTTGCTTCACGTTTATATGAAGCGGATGCAATGCTGCTCTGGTATCCAGTAGCTGATTGGGAAGAGTGTGTAGCTGGTGCTCGTCATCTTAGCTCAGGTCTCTCGGGTATTAGATCAGGTCGTGTGTTCTCCTCCACCAACAACAAGCGAGTTCCTACTGGAAAGTCATGGTACTGGGGTGATTCACGTGCTGAAGTACTCGATATCGAGACGCTCAATAGCTTCCAAGTGAGCTATCATGACGATATGCGCAATGATGAACAGATCGAGGAGTGGGAAGGCGCTATTAAAGTGCTTGAGCACAAGGCGACAGCAGCTGAGAAGGCAGGTTTCAAGCTTCAGGCACGAGCAAAGGCTGGTGACGGCATGAGTGCACCCACTATCACTGCGCAAGATGTGGCAGATGCAGAGATGGAGGAAGGTCTGAAGCCAGGAGCATTACTGCACGGCAGTGATGCGAACGCTCAAAGCAGGCATGACACGACGAAGAGTGATATGCAGATGAGCGATGCTGGTGAGGGATCGAGCGTGTCCACAAGAAGAGAAGAAGAACGTGATACTATTATGGTAGGGGACTCTCAAGATGAGCTTGATATCGATAATGAACCACACACAAAAGATGTGATGTCTGCCTTTGGAATTGGCAAAACATCGCCAATGGAAGCTCCAGCAAGGACGACAACATCTTCAGTTTCCTCAGGATGGCCATCGTCATCGATGTCCGTCGCGGCTCCTGTGGTCACTACATCCACTTCCAAACGACCTCGTGGACGTCCGTCAAAGAGTGGGAGCAATGGCGGCTCTTCCTTGAAGCGACAGCTCGAAATCGGAGACTCCTCTTCAGGCGCAGACGACGCGCACACAGCCCTTGCGTCTTTTAAGAAAGCTAGGACAGCTGAGAAAGCGAGTTCTGCGTCAACCGAGCGAGCAGCAAACATCAAAAAGAAGAAGCAATACGATGATGAAAGTGATGAAGAAGAAGACGAGGCTCAGGATGCTCCGGGTAGCGCTCTTATGGCTTTCAAGGCGCCCACGTCAGGTTCACGAGCACAATTCTCTGGCGTGGTGATTGATGTTGATTGAGGAGGAAGCAGACATGCCGTATGATGATGGACGATGAGTATACCAGCAGGCAAAAGGACAAGAGGACCAGGATGCCTTGGTCTTTGATCTGCTCTGCAACTTGCTGCGGCAGGTGGCTTCTTCAGCGATCAAATGACCAGATTAGTTAATATTAATGGAGGAAGATGAGTTTCCTACACTTACTTTCTCCTGCATCACTCTCTTCCCCATAACCAGCCCCAATCCGCAAACTAACTCCCAGTCTTGCTCTTCCACCGAGTAGCTTGACCTCTTTACTCACAAGACCTCCAAGACGTTCGCCCTTCAAATCTGCAGTCAGGCCTCGGGCTAAAGATGAGACGAGGATGGAGGCTCAAAAGTGCTTGGCCTAATGAACCATGGGAGATTCCTTTAGGCAGAATATAGTTGTGGGGGATCTGCTGGATGTGCTTCTCGAAACACGCCATAAGCATGCTATATTGTGCTAGTGCGGCTTCTTCTGCACTGCATAATATTGCTTAATAGAGTGTCCTATTCCGGACTAGGATTTATTAGACTCAGATTGCTAGACTTGTGGGGGCACAAAGCGATACATAAAGAGCCATCGAAGTGGATGCTCTTGTGAAATAGCCGGCATTTATCCCCAAGATTTACCATTGAAACGGTGTCTTGTGCTCATGTATTACTTCCAACTCATCCCACTCCACCCCGACTTGTTCTTATAGCACTTCTTCCCCTTCCTCAGAAGCACAACACACCTCTCCAACCCAAATCTTCCAAACCTAACCCTCCACTCCACCACCCAAAATGGCCTCCTCCCACCTCAAGCCCCTCGTAACTCACCTCTACACCGCTGACCCCTCCGCCCACGTCTTCAACAACCGCATCTACATCTACCCCTCCCACGACGTCGACACCAATATCGCCGACAACGACAATGGCGACCAATACGACATGTCCGACTACCACGTCTTCTCCATGTCCGATATCTCCGGCGAAGTCACCGACCACGGCGTCGCCCTCGCCGTAAAGGACATTCCCTGGGTCTCCAAACAGCTCTGGGCGCCTGACGCCGCAACAAAGAACGGAAAGTACTACCTCTACTTCCCTGCTCGCGATAAAGAAGGGATCTTCCGCATTGGTGTCGCGATCGGCGATAAGCCCGAGGGCCCGTTCAAGGCAGACGAGAACTATATCCCTGGCAGTTATACCATTGACCCCGCATGTTTCGTCGACGACGACGGCAGCGCATACCTCTACATTGGCGGCCTGTGGGGCGGACAACTCCAATGCTGGCAGAAACCAGGCCACTTCGACAAATCACTCCAAGGCCCACAAGAGCCCTCTGGCGCAGGCAAGCTCGCGCTGAACCCTCGCGTCGCCAAGATGGCCGAGGATATGCGCCACTTCGACGAGTCGGGCGTGCAGGAGCTCGTTCTCCTCGACGAGGCTGGCCAGCCCATCAAGGCGGACGATCACGAGAAGCGCTTTTTCGAAGCTGCCTGGATGCACAAGTATAACGGGACGTACTATTTCAGCTATTCGACGGGAGACACGCATTTGTTGGCGTATGCGACGAGTGATAGCCCGATGGGACCGTTCAAGTATAGAGGGACGTTGTTGCAGCCGGTGGAGGGGTGGACGACGCATCATAGTGTTTGTGAGTTTCAGGGAAGGTGGTGGTTGTTTCATCATGATACGAGTTTGACGGGGAAGAACCATTTGAGGTGTGTTAAGGTTAGGGAGGTGTTTTATAAGGATGATGGTAGTATGTATACGAAATAGAGGAGATGTAGATAACAATTTTTGGCAAAGCATTTTGTTGGAGTTTATGGCACTGGACTTTGCTCTTGATTGGCTCAAACCGTACATGTATGCAAGCAGTAACAGTGCTCGAGACTGAGCTCGACCGTGAGAAGCTTCCTTCAATCAGCTAATTGATCTCTTTTGTTTTCCTCGCCAATTCAAAGAAGCAGGTTTCACAATCTACTTGATGCTGCTCGTCACCTCAGGAAACGAGTTTCGCGTCATATATGAACTTCCTCAACACAGTGCATAAACATCCTCACAGCACGAAGAAGGCTGTTTCAATTATCAAGGGAGATGACGAGGTCTGGGAACGACGCGTGAGGCTTGCCTAAGTCCGCCTGACTGCACGAACAGGTTGTGGTTCGTGATGGTCCGGGATTGAAGACGAAATCAGAATGCTGAGTGTACTTAATGACACTACTAGCCTACTACACGTTGTTTAGTCTTTGCTGAATGAACTCCAAGCAGGGTACTCAAGAGCACAGGTAGGTGAAATTGGTAAGTAATTGAATTGAAGCATATGTACGCCCTCGAGTACTCCTTGATGGTCGAAAGCTGCCCATGAGCATGGCGTCGCACTCCGAGCGCAGGTTTGGCTCCTGAACTCAAGTATGCTGTGGCGGCTACACTTCACTTCTCTTGTCCCAGGTATCATTCTCTGGTCGTCGAGCCTGTCATTTACTGTCAGCAAGATTCGTAGTAATCGCTGGCAACCAAGCACCACCTACATGTACAGCGTTCGATGCTCCAAGTTCAACATCCAGCCCAGTCGCAAACGTCCTCGGCGCAGAGGGCTTGTCAGGATAATACATGGAAACAACATAGCAAAAGCCTAGCACTGTCCCGACAAAAGTACCGAATGATAGCCATGCTGTCACAGGCTTCGCGTGTGTATATGGTTCTGTCGAGAAAACGCCAAGCACATCATTGTCCTCATGTACAGGCTCGCCAAAGTTTCTTCGTTCTTGCTTGTCCCACCAGTCGGCGTAGGGGTCGCGCAGTGATCTTTTGATAGCTGGAGGATTGACGAAGCCGCCGTTCTATAGCTAGTATTAGCTTGACTTCGAGTCCAGCTCGCTGCTGTTGCTCCTACCATGCCAGGGTCCATTCCTGTGTCTAGGTTTCTTCCGTCATATGGCGCATTGATGTTCTTTGTGAGGTTGGATAGGGTAGAAGCGGCTCGAGGCGTACGGGAGAAGGTTGCGGACTGGAGGAGTGGCCTGGCGGATGCTAGTCTTTGGGGCATCATCTATCCCAATATCAGTACGAGAAGGTGCAGGAAAGAGAGGATAATGCTGTCATGACGACTCTGACCTACCTTGAGCAGAGGGAGGAATGTGTTCTAATGCTGAAGATCAACAGGCTCCAATGGATGTTGTCGTTCGGCTGCATCTCGCTGCGGATTAACCCTAACCACGTCCTGTCACCAAACTCCGTCCTCGTGCGCGAACCTTGTCAAACGAACACTTTCCATCACTTTTCTACATTTTCGGGTATTGCTTGCGAAGGAAGACTGATAATCTATTTTCGACTTCAGATTCTAGCTGCCTAGTCTCTCCTCTATCTCCGGACGCCCATTTTATATGCTAGAAGTCCATATTACATGTCGCAAGTGAGGTCAGAAAGTCATCCCTATGCAAGACGGAAGCCAAGAGCCGCAGAATACCAGACAAGATGACCAGGATGACACGATTGTGGGCCAACCTCATGTGAACGGCAACACCAACAACGCGCAACAACATCAAGACAATACAACATCACAAGATGACATCAACACTCCTATCCCTCCCACCAATAATGGCACAGGTCCTCCACCCTCAGAAACCACCCCTCGTGGCAAGAAAAGAAAACTTGCGGAAATCGCTGCACTCAAAAGATCTCGAGCTTTATCGCCGCCATGGAAGAGATTCGAAGCAGAAGGTCCTACAACCTTTACAGACGACGGCAAGCGAAGATCTGGTAGAACAAATGCGCTGCCTCTGGAGTTTGAACCCCAAAAAGCGAAGAGAAAGACGCGTGCTGAACATCAAAAGACGAATGGAGAGAAAGCCAGAGCTACGGCTACAAAGTCTGTGAATGCATCGAAGGTTGGTAAAGGCGCGACTCAAGACAAAGTGAATACGAATGGCGCAGCACGGAATAAAACGAAGAACGCACAGGAGGCACCAACAAGTACACGGCAGTCACGAAGACAAAGACTGCCAGCAGCGCCTTCGTCAACAGTCAAGCAGGAGCCTGCAGATGTCAAGGTGGATCGACGAACCAAGGCGCATAGACAGCTTCCGGCAGCAACACCAGTGTCAGGACGTAGCAGACGACTGAGGGGCGAGGCTACGTCTGCGCAAGACGCTGACGTGAAGCAAACAGCAGAAACTGAGCCACACGCGAAAGCCGAGCATCCAATACCAACACTTAGGCCGATCAAGAGTCTTCGAATAAACTTCCGCCCTCCACCTTTACCTCTTCGCAACCCCAGCAACATACTACCAACGCGCGAATACCCATCCCTACGGGACTTTCTACATCAAGATGATCCGCTGGAAGGCGAAGAAGAGCTTGCATATGATGAGAAAACAGCTCGGCAAGAAGCAGATACCATCCGCACACTCGAGCTCGCGACACGTCCTGGCCAATACCTACACGGAGATGCATGGCTAGATGCAACTACAGAAGAACAGGAAGACCCGGATCCACAATACACACATCCTGACTACTTGCTCAAACATATCGTCGATTTCCAGCCTCGACTCGAACGCGAAAGGGCAATTCATATAGCTACAGCAAGAAGAATCGCCCATGCAGCCGTTATCGAATGGCGACGACGTCAACCCAAAACCGACGAAGAGCTATGGCAAGAACAGCAAGCGGTGTTCTTAACCACATACAAGAAGATCCTGAAAGAGCTAGACAACAAGTGGGGTGACGTTATTGTGTATGTGAAGCGGCGCAAACTGCAGGAATATGAAGAAGAACAGCAGAAGCTAGGCAAGAAGGCGTTGGACCAGATGCTTGATTACTCTAGTCAGTTACTGGTGGAAAGACGAAGGTCGAGGCCGCAAGGGAACGGACTTAGCGACAACGACGAAGACGACGAGGATGATTCTGCTATCGAAGGCGACGAGGTGGAAGACTTTGAAGAAGACGATGATGGTGATGACGATGATAATGATGACGACGACAGTGATACGTCCAGCGAGTCTGATGTCAATAATGATCAGGATGCAACCATGATGAACGACGACGAGCTGACCGCGGAAGAATTAAAACGAAAGTATTCATCAATACCAGAGGTCGCGGTCGAAGCTAAAGACGACAAGTCAGAGAATGGAGCACCAGATGACAATCCAGAACCTCCTTCATCTATTTCTGATGCAGCCGAAAAAATGGAGCTAGTCGACGACAACAAAGACGTTCTAGCAGAAGCAAACGCCACTGATCCATCCACACTGCCCGAAGCAGATGCAGTTGATGAAGTACCAGATTTGATACACATTGATCCTTCTAAGGTGGAAATGGACGAAGTAGACGATATATTGCTGGATGACGAAGATGAATCAGGAACTGATGACGAAGATGATGATAGCGACGACGACGAAACCTCTGATGAGGATGAGGAAGGAGACTCTGATGCCGAGGATGTCGAAAGCGAGGAGGAAAAAGCACAGCCTGCAGGTGGTCTTCTGGGGTTCTTTACCAAGAAACAAGTCAAAGCAATCACAGTTGAGCCAGAAGCCTTGTCACCAATGGATACTGGAATAGTATCTGCTCCGCTGGCAACACAAGATACGACTGCACATGCCTTAATGGTGGAGGACACGTCCGCGAAGATATTGCCGGACGAGGATTCGATGATAGACGTGGATCAAGCAACTCCTGCCACAGTCTCTACGTCGACACCAAGCAGGCAGATGACTCCCGCGGCAACATCAACAGCAAAACCTTCCGTGGCCGACTCAACTTCTTCAATAGAAGCCGATGTTTTGTCAGCAACAACAGATGGGAACAAGCCTGTACCAGGTAGAATTGATGTCCCATCATTGCTAACAGCTACACTGCGAGAGTATCAGCACAACGGCCTCGACTGGTTGGCAGGCATGCACAAGAACCAGACGAACGGCATCCTTGCAGACGAGATGGGTTTAGGCAAGACAATCCAAACCATCTCGCTACTCGCACACTTGGCAGAAACGAGACAGATATGGGGACCCCATCTCGTGATTGTACCGACGAGTGTAATGCTCAATTGGGAAATGGAATTCAAGAAGTTCTGTCCTGGCTTCAAGATTCTGACATATTATGGTAACCAAGATGAAAGGAGAGCAAAGCGACGAGGTTGGACAGCAAGTGACATGTTCAATGTCTGCATCACCTCATACCAGCTGGCATTGGCTGATGCTGCTGCTTTGAAACGCCGAGATTGGCACTTCATGGTGCTCGACGAAGCCCATAACATTAAGAACTTCCGATCAAAGCGGTGGCAGACATTATTGACGTTCAAGGCAGAAGCAAGACTTCTCCTCACCGGTACGCCACTACAGAACAATTTGTCCGAATTGTGGTCCCTGCTCTTCTTCCTGCGACCAGGTGAAACCGAGCAAGGCAGTGTCAAATTTGCAGACCTTGCCACCTTCAACAAAGTCTTTCATCGTCCAGTCGACCAGATCATGGAAGGTGGAAGGGATACACTGGATGAGGAGGCAAAAGAAAGTGTTGCGAAGCTTCACCGAGTGCTTCGACCTCATCTTTTGCGACGTCTCAAGGCGGATGTCGAGAAGCAGATGCCAAAGAAATATGAGCACATTGTCAAATGTCGTCTGTCCAAGAGACAAAGACAGCTGTATGATGGCTATATGGGTCTCGCAGACACACGACAGAGCTTCCAATCTGGCAACTATTTGTCGATCATCAATTGTCTGATGCAGCTTCGCAAGGTTTGCAACCACCCCGATTTGTTCGAGACGCGCCAAATCGTTACGTCTTATGCTATGCCGAAATCTGCAGTCGCCGATTATGAGATCAAAGAGCTCCTCGTGCGCAAGCGCTGGGTAGAAGACGAGGACCCGATTGAATCCAAGCTCACTTTGTTGAATCTCTGGAGACAAAATATGCCCTCTGCTACAGCACGACGTGTTGAGGCTCTTGCTGCATTGCAGCCCCTGGCACTGCAGGCTCAAAAGCAGCGTGCTCGACTTTCGTCTACCTCCCATGCTGGAGGCTCTACTATTGGGGCAGCTCTGTCCACCCTCGAATATACCGAGCGGCACAACAGGTTCTACCAGATAAATGACCAGTACCTACGAACAGCGACAAGAGCATACCGCAAGCCTGCATATCCAGAAAGCCTCTTGCAGAAGTTGCAACTCGAGCTTAAACCACTCACTCCTGGGAGAGGTATGGTCACAGATGTCACCGGGATACAACTCGGCACAAACTCGTATATCTCAGATACACTCAGAAATATGGTCGTCACACTGCCAGAGAGATGCCATGCCATGAGAAGCTCGATTGAGAAGTTTGGTTGCATCACTCCTGCTGTAATTGCTCCAAAGCTAGCTCAGCTTGCATTGACGAGAGAAGGTATAAAGACAGTAGTGGAAGTCCAAGACACATTAACTGGAGACGGCTTTCACGAAGCGCGCACTCGTCTTTCTATTGCGTTCCCTGACAAGAACTTGATTCAGTACGACTGTGGCAAGCTCCAAGCTCTAGCGCAACTTCTCCGAGACCTCCAATCTCGCGGTTCTCGTGCACTTATCTTCACCCAAATGACCAAAGTTCTTGATATCCTCGAACAGTTTCTCAATCTTCATGGCCATCGCTATCTGCGTCTGGATGGATCTACACGTATCGAGCAGCGCCAAATTCTCACAGAGCGCTTCAATACCGACCCTAAGATTCTTGCGTTCATCTTGAGCTCCCGTTCTGGAGGTATTGGTATCAACCTCACTGGTGCCGACACAGTCATTTTCTATGATCTTGACTGGAACCCAGCAATGGACAAGCAATGTCAAGATCGTTGCCATCGAATAGGTCAGACACGAGATGTCCACATCTACCGCTTTATCTCCGAAGGCACAATCGAAGCCAACATCCTGCGCAAGTCCAACCAGAAGCGCATGTTGGATGACGTTGTCATTCAAGAAGGAGATTTTACGACTGAGTATTTCAATCGTATTGATCCTGCCACTTTCATTGATGCTGATGATGAGGTCGATGCTGCTGTTAACAAGGTCTTTGGCAGCATCGAGATGCAGGCTGATAAAGTACTCGAACAGGCCGAGGACAAAGAAGATAGAGACGCAGCAGAGAATGCGCAGAAGGAGTTTGTGCATATGGATGAGGAGGATTTCGAAGATGATAAGCCTGGTGCAACTGCTGCAGACACGCCGAAAAGTGACGGACCACCTACACCAGGTGCGCAGGCAGCCTCGCCCGCACCAGGAACAGCAGAGCAGGACGCTGAGACACAAGATGTCAGCCAAGCCGAGGAGGTGGAAGAGGAGGAACCAGGCTCATATGAAGGATATATGCTCCGCCTCGTCGAGTGGGAGCTCAAAGACGTGGTCGTCAAGCCACCATCAGATCGTAGCAGAAGAAGGGCGAAAAAAGGCAAGGATTATATTCCCAGGATAAGGCGTTGAATGCACAAGCATCGAATCAGCATAGCATAGCGTGGGAGGAGGTATCTTTCTAGACTAACCAAGACTTGTGTTTCTTTCCTTCCATCGACCAGCAAGGTACTCGTGTATTAGTGATCCTGACTCAATTACCCGGAGATTGAAGCCCCGCGAGCCCCGCACCTTCCTCATTGGACTGACGTCGCCATTGAGGTAGGAGCGAGGGGCAAATTGTTTTTATATTCCACCTATCCTCACTTCTGTAGCTTTTTTTTCCCTCATCGCCCATCATTCGTCCTTTAAGACTCCTTCCAGCTCTACCTAAACACACACGTACATTCACAAATACACCGCACTTCAAGATGTCGCAGCTCTCCGTCAAGTCCTCTTTCGATCCCAAGGTAGCTCTTTCCTTCTTTGAGCTACAGTGCGCAGAGAAGCTGACGTGGTGTTCCTTCTAGGATATGCCCTTCCGCCACCTTGGTCCAACTGGTCTCAAGGTCTCCGTCTTCTCCCTCGGTGGATGGCTTACATACGGTGGTACGCAGCGTGGAGAGATTGTCAAGAAGTGTCTTCAGACTGCTTGGGACCACGGATGCAACACCTTCGATACTGCTGAGGTCTATGCCAATGGAGAGTCCGAGATCGATATGGGTCAGGCATTGAAGGAGCTTGCATGGCCAAGAGACGAGTACGTCTTGACTACAAAGGTAAGAAAGACTTCAGCTCGAGGACAGACATGATGTGGGGAAGGAAGAACCTGATTAGAACTCATCTAGGTCTTCTTCGGTACTGGTCGCAAGGAGCCCAACACCCGTGGTCTATCAAGGAAGCACATCGTCGAGGGTCTTAAGAGTTCGCTTGAGAGACTTCAGCAGCCATACGTCGATATTGTCTTCGCTCACCGCCCCGATTACGCCACACCCATGAAGGAGATTGTTGAGGGGTTCACCCAGGCTATCCGCAACTTGAACCTAGCATACTACTGGTATGTTGTATCCTTATCTCTATCATAGCAGCCGTGCTTAACATCAAGCTAGGGGTACCTCTGAATGGTCTGCCACTCAGATTATGGAGGCAACGCAAATAGCGGAGAAGTACAACCTCATTGCGCCTGTCGTCGAGCAGCCACAATATGTACGTATTCTTCGCGTATGTCTTGACAATTATAGAGCTAATTCCGTTCTAGAACATGTTCCACCGCGAACGCTTCGAGGTCGAATACAAGCCTCTCTACGATCAGTTCCAGTACGGCACTACCATTTGGTCTCCCTTGGCCTCCGGTCTCCTTACCGGCAAATACAACGACGGCATCCCAGAAGGCTCCCGCTTTGCCAACCATAAGGACTTCTTCGACTCCACCGTCGCCCAGCTCAAAACCGACGAGGGCAAGGCCAAGATCGAGAAGGTCCGCAAGCTCACCAAGATCGCCGAGGGTCTCGGTGGTAATGCTACCCAGCTTGCCCTCGCTTGGTGTGCTAAGAACCCTAACGTCAGCACTGTCATCTTGGGTGCCACCAAGATTGAACAGATTGAGGACAACATGGGCGCTATCAAGTTGATCTCTAAGCTTACTCCTGAGCTTATGGAGGAGATTGAGGGTGTCTTGAGCAACAAGCCTGCGCAGCCTGCTGCTTTCGGCCGTGAGAGAGTCTTCAGAAACTTGCCTGCCAACTAAGCAACGATGGTTACAGAAGCGGACGTGCTGGCACAAAATTGATAATGTTTACGTATTTAATTCGAAGTGAGCTTGTTGCAGATTAGTGAAAAGGCGAAATATAGCAATTTCTTTCACATCATTCAAGGTGCCTCCAGCACATATCCAGTGAAATATCTATACTATCGGCGCAATTGATGCTTATTGAGATGTGAGCGGCTTTGTAGTTATGAGCTTAGAGTTTGAAAGACGTGTGAGAAGTGCTGATGAAGTTCGAGCTCGTAGTGCTAGTGCTCGCAGTATAGAATCCGAATTGATGCTTGTTGGGATGTGAGAGGCTGTATGATTATGAGCTAAGATTGTGTAGGCGCGCGAGGAGTGCTGGCTGCAACCACGCAGTCTAGAGAGTCACGCGCGCGTCGAAGACGGCCTGCAGGAGCTCTCGCCGTGCCCTCCTCTTCTCTGTCAACATCATCTCCTTCAGCGACCTCTGCTGCTAATTTGTTGATTGTGGGAAAGCCAACCCAAGTCTACAACGCACCTCTACCTACCCATGTGTGTATATGTACGTCTCTCGACAGGAACCCATCTTCAACAGTATTACCGGCGAAACCTCATATTCACCGAGGGCCGTCAGAGGCATAAGAGCAGAGGATTAAGATGTCGGCTACTCCTTGCTCACTAGCAGAGACTGTATCTCGTGCTGCTTTGTGTCGCCGATGCCAGGAATTATGCTATCGGTTAACCCTTAGTATGCTTTCAAGCTGATACAAGATCATATCCTTGTTTTGCATCTCGGTGCGGAGCTGGTTGTGCCCAAAGTTAGAGTCTTCGACCAGGTAATGTGCCTGGAGCGTGTGCTCACCGACACGAATCTGAGGATGTGGTGTCTCTTGCTTTATTGAGGCTGTCGTACGAAAAGGCATGATATGTCGACATGTCGGTACACTTTTTAGCAACAAGCTAGCGACGCGATGAGGCGCTTACTGTACACTAGCCAGTATGAGCGTACCAAAATATATCAAGGCGATAAGAAACACAGCTTGTGATAAAAAAGAACTATCATGCTACCATTATCGGAATAAACATTAAACAGAGACTTGTGATCTCAACGTTGACTGTCGATGGTACTGTTGTAGGACATGTTCATGTTCTTCTTGTAACTGATCTTGCAAGACTATCATTTGGACGAGAGCTTATAAGAGGACACTTACCGTTGGTATGTTGAACACCACGCATGCAGAGATATATCCAACACAACGTCTCATCCAGTTTGGAGTGTATAATATCGAAGACCTCTCTCTGGCACGGACAATGATGACTTACAAGCAGCATCCCTCTTCAACTGGAGCGCTAGATCTGCCTTGATGCGCCTCGAGCGTCAGCTGTGGCCTTGAGTGGGAAACCGCCGAGCACCCAGGTCTTACTACAACGGACCTTGTGTCATGTGTTCTCTACTGCTTGATTGAATCTTGCGGCAGACTCAGATCATTCGTGCTGAGACACACATGCTTAACCAAATCCCCAACCCGACCAGCGCGCCGACGCATCTCTGAGGAAGACATGAGTCGAAGAGTAACTCGAAAAGAAAAAAGTCACAAGGCCAAGAAACTTGGATTGATCACTCCAGCAAAGCACGAAAAGCCTCGCATGTGCTCACTCCTATCTTGCGTAAGTCAAAGGAGGAAACGTCATTCAAATACATAGTACAGCCTCCACAAAGATGCGTCAAGTCGTTTCACAGAATACTGGGAATGGCGTTCACCCTAAAGTCGCAGATGTGGTGGATACTGGAAGGGGTAGCAGTCTACTGCACCGAAGCAAAGATTTGCTTCTTATCTGCCAACCCTCGATAACTTGGATAGCCTCACGGACACGGACTGGCTAGGACTCCCTTGGCAATGCTCTCATTCTGCATACAAGCTGAGACCAAGAATCAGAACCTTTTCGAGGACTTTCTGCAGAATACCTGCGTCAAATTCATTCATCATTGTCTCAGCAAGCAACTACAGTCCCTGTCATTACCCAACACTTGAACCATCTTCCGGCCGAATGCAGACATGTAGTCGTAACATGCTTTGCGGTAGTATATTGCCAACACGGCGAGGATTGCTTCAAAGACATGGCCCACGTCTTTCTCGACATCGGGTTGTTACGGTCCCTTGCCAAGTTTCAACGGGACAGAACGGAGGTGGTACTTATTACAAGTACCCTTGGCTTTCCACCACACTTTCCGTATCATCGCTCTCTCGGGCAGTCCGGTTTCACCCGCAGGAAGATTTTGAGTAAAGAGAGTTTCCGGAGCGATCTGGATCTGCCACGTTCGTGTCAGTCAAAATGCGGGTGAAAGAACTTGGGGCGGCTGAACCGCGGCGTGTGCCCGCCTTACTCAGACTTTCAACCTCATTCTCCTTTGACCTACAGCTCCCTAAGTATTTGTGCTCATGAAGACGTTTAGACAAGCTTCACCAAAGCGTCGATAAGCTGCACGGTAACAGGTACTGTGCAGTCAAGCTACGACGCAGAAGAAATAAGTTCTGCTTGATCGATTCGATTTGTTACCGTGGCGGTCTTGGTATCTTGGTGTTTCTGGGCGTTCGAGTTGCCCGGCTGCTAGACTGCTTGGCTTTTCGCACTCTTCCTCTGAGTATGCTGTAGTCGTGTGCTCTGTTCGCCAAAATTGACCTGCCCTCCTCCTGTTCTTGAGGCGGACACACGATGTGGCATCGTGAACCAATGTTGAAGACCTTTGTAATCTACATGATGAGAGGTCTTTGTGGCATATGATATATTCATGGCCATGTCGACAGCGCATAAAGACTCTTCCTCTTCGTTGAATGCCATGCAATTGTCCGGAAAGATCGGCTTTGGGATATCGGTGTGAGTGGTGGAGATATTCGTCAAAGTCACCTCGTTCTCGTCTGAACTCGCCCATCCAGGCAAAAAGAAGCAGAGTTTGCAGTACGCTCTATGGGGTACCCCGCAACCGTCGCTCCAGAGTGGACAACTCCTCGCTGTTTCAGCTTGGCAGTTACAGTATCAGCTTGGCATGTTCATCCAGATGCGTGGTACGTCTGGTAGGTCTGGGGACTACAGCAGCTGACGATAAAGACGCGGAGAACCTTCATGCACCCGCCTGGAGTACTCGCATAGGACATTTCTTTAAGAATCAGTAGGAATCCGCACGTTCTTGTTTTGCTTTTTCCTCCATCAGCACTAACGACCAATCCTTTCCTATCACACTCACTGCCTGCACCGGTCTCCCCTTTCCTTCTTTTCCTCCATACTCACTGCAGACATGGCTTCTCTCAACATGCCAGCCGACCCGGTTGCAAAGGGTATCATTCCCACTGCCAAACAAGGCATCAAGGATCTCTTCATCTGGAAACAACGCGTTGTCGTCACAAACGAGCAGAATGGGGAGACTTACGCCGAATGGCAGGATCCTCCTAAGTTTCGCAACCCATTCAGTCTTCTCTGGGAACTCACTGCCATGAACTGGGTCTTCTTCCTTGTCGGCTTCGCTGCATGGGCTGCTGATGCCTTTGATTTTCACGCCCTCTCTATCCAGACTGTTAAGCTTTCTAAATATTACGCGGTTTCCAAGACCGATATCTCAGAAGCGATTACATTCACACTCCTCTTACGTTCAGTTGGTGCCGCCTTCTTTGGTCTTGCTGGTGATCGTTACGGAAGGAAATGGCCCATGGTCATCGTAAGTCTCCACGTACAAAAGCACATCTGTGGTGTGCACTACTAACAAGATCACCATTAGAATATGTGGATTCTTGGTCTTTTGCAAATTTGCACAATCTACAGCACAACCTTCAAGCAGTTCTTGGCTGTCCGCAGTTTGTTCGGCTTGTTCATGGGCGGTGTGTACGGTAATGCCGTTGCAATGGCGCTCGAGAACTGCCCGCCCGACGCTCGTGGTCTCATGTCCGGTATCCTGCAACAAGGTTACTCTTTTGGCTACGTCTGTGCGGCATGCGCCAACCTCGGTGTTGGTGCTGCCATCGAGAGCTGGAAGACTGTCTTCTGGATTGCTGCTGGACTTTCTATCGGTGTTGGCTTCATTCGTATCTGCTTCCCTGAATCCAAGCAGTTCATTGAGGCCAAGAAATCTGGCAAAAAGAGTGTTTCTGCTGGTGCTTTCTGGACTGAGACTAGAGTTATGCTCAGGGAGCAATGGAAGATGTGCATCTACTGTGTCATCCTAATGACGTGGTTCAATTTTTTTAGTCATACCAGCCAAGACTCCTACACCACCTTCATGCTCACCCAGAAGGGGCTCGACAACGCTGGTGCCTCTCGCGCATCTATCCTTATGAAGACTGGTGCTTGTGTTGGTGGTACTATTGTAAGTGATAACAACGACTACAATGCTATATTTACTGACATGAATTTCCAGATCGGCTACCTCTCCCAATTCGTCGGCCGTCGCCGCACCATCATCTGCGCCGCCCTCATGTCTGCTTTCCTCATCCCCGCCTGGATCTTGCCCAAGGGTGAGGGTCCTCTCTCGGCCTCAGGCTTCATGATGCAGTTCTTCGTCCAAGGTGCTTGGGGTGTCATCCCGATCCATCTCAACGAGCTCTCCCCACCCATGTTCCGTTCTTCCTTCCCGGGTATCACTTACCAACTTGGAAACATGATCTCATCCCCGTCTGCTCAAATCGTCAACGCCCTTTCAGAGTCAAACTTCGTTATGGGACCCAAGGGCAAGCTCGTTGACGCATATGGACCGGTCATGGGCATTGCAACTGCAATCATCGCTATTGGTATTATCTGCACTACTGCTGTTGGTCCTGAGAAGAGAGGAAGATCTTTCGAGGTCCCACCTGCGGGCGCTGCGTTTGTAGCCAAGGATATTGAGACTGGTGATGATGACGAGATGGACAAGAAGGATGTTTCTCACATTGAGATGACTACCAAGCACTGAAGTAGGACATGATGATTGGTGGATCTCAGTATTGGTTAAGAATTGGGAATCTGTTCGCTTTGTACTAGTATTGTTACCTTCATCGTGAGATGTTCACAGTCTGAAAAGTGCATAATACCCATTTCCATTGATTTTGTTGCTCAAAAGCATCAACTCTCAAGTTTTCATGTGGTCATCGAGTGAATTCACTGTGAAGGAAAACTGATCATGAAAAGGGCTCTGGGCATGGCGGTGACAAGAAATAAGGTAGTCAAGGCAGGTCGTGTCTGTACTCACACAGACCTAGACAACGGCATCATATTCTCAATCCTCCTCGATATCCTCCACCCTAGTTGGTGCTCGCACCACGACCTGCTTCAACATCGTCTCGAACCTGACAATATCCCTGCAACATTCTTACCATATAAGTCACAGATACTTGTCCCACATACCGTGACATCGCCAAATCCGCGCTGTCACTCTCGATCAGCGCACCAAGCGGACAGTTGTTCCCCATGGCATGTCCCATTGATCTTGCCAACGCAAGCTCACGCAGAGCTCCTGACACTCTCCCTTCTGATCCTCTTCGGGTAGGAGCACGACAGCAACCTCGACAGCGGCCTCTAGTGAGGTATTACTCTCGTGAATGTATGCATGGTAGAACCCTCGCAGAGATGGTGGAATACATGCGTGTGGTGTTGATATTGTCAGCACGGATTTCCCTGAACGACGACGCGATCGTATCAAGGTATCTGGTAAGCTCAAAAGCGGATATAATGCGAGAGCACAAGTTCAACAAGATCGAAGCTGTTGTAAGAGTCATTATATTAGTATTACTGCGCCAATCTCTCATGACTACTACCTCTTCCTCCGTCACCATGCTTCTCACCCTCCGTATGCTTGTCAAAAAACCTCACAGCCTGCTCGATCGCTTCCACCATCTGCCTCTCCTCTCTCTCGTCGTCTTTCTTCGCTCGTATAGCAAACCCGTGCTTCGCCTCCTCATAAACCACCAGCTCACAATCCACACCCTCCTTACTCTTTCTCTCCAAAATCGGCCGCATTTGCTCCATCTTCTCCTTCGTAAGCTGTATATCTTCCGTACCATTCGCAATGCTCAGCGGCAGCGTTACCAACTCAATGTCAGTAGGCAGGACCAGCGACGAAGGATGAGCGGTATATCCACAATCAACAAGTGGTCTTCCATCTGCCGTCTTTTCCTGTCCAGAGCACAAAAGCGTCGTATATTTCCCTCCCCAGCAGAATCCAGCTGCTGCAACCTTCATGTCTTTATTCTCCTCTCTCACAGCTCGAAAGTAGTCGTAAATCTTTGGTGACGCAACAGCAGCTCTGTTGTAGATCAGGAACGGCACAGCCGCCATCGCCAGGCTCAAGAAGGCTGGTGCTCGCGTTAAAATTCCATTGGTGCTGTCCAAAGCTGTTTCCATCGTGTCCATTATTGGTGCAGCAATCGCGCCGCCATCCATGAAGTCAGGAAGCAGGACTTTGTAGCCGGCGCTGGCATATTGATCGGCCACGAGACGCGCATTGGGCATTTCCCAGCCGAAGACGTCGGGGATGATGACGATGATGCCTTTAGGCGTGGTGGTGGCAGGCGCGTTACTAATGTAAGTGGGGAGGTTGTGGAGGGTTTGGACGGAGCCGCTGAGAGGGCCGGCGTGGATGGTGCCGCGAAAGCAGTCTTTGCAAGACATTGTGGAGTGGGCAGTGTTGCGCTGCTAGCTGGCAAGCAAGCAGTTGAGGGGTAGTTGGTCACATAAATAGCTATCTTATGTTTGTAATACTTGCTTTTCGGCGAGGGGCAGTTAGTTGTTGTCAGCTTGCGGAGTGGGACAACTTCTTGGACACTCTTATCCTGTAGCAATGACTTGTAAAAGTCACAGTCGGCAAGTAGTTATCTTAGGAATCTTATTAGTACCTTCTTCAGGATCAAGAAAAATCCTACTAATTAGAATTCAATTTAAATACCTTCTGAAGTGTGCCACTCGTATTTTAGTAGTACAAATATTCCTATAGACCGCTATCTCTCTTCTTCCTCTTCTTTGAGATGGTTTATATCTCATATCAACAAGTATGATCGGAAAGTCGTTCAGAAGTCTTCACACCCATGCTAACGTCTTACAGAATGGGTCTGCAGCAGTAGGAACTGAATACTGAGAAGCAAGCAAATAAGAGGCAAGATGAGGATCTGAAGCAAGTCACAAGAGAAGAAGAGATGAAGATGATGAGGATGTCAATTTGATTTATCTATAACTACTAATGCCACAACCACTCAAGACCAAAGACCATGACCAGAGCCCAAGACCAAAGGCCAAAACAACTTGAGGGAGAAGTCAATGTAGTAGAGTCGAAGAAGTCCAAGTAGAAGAGAAGTCGTAGACAAGTTCAAGGGAATAAGCCTGTGACGGTTAGTGCAGATGACCCGCTTTCACTCATACTTGGTGTGCCAGCTACAGACATCCCCCAAGCTGCCTAGACGACTGATAACACTCGATGAGTGACGCGGTAGGACTTTAGCTGAGAAAACGGTTCGTCAGAGCTGCCCGACTCCTTGAAGGCCATGGAATCCACTCTGACTTCAACTGTAGCCACATTACTGGAACTGGACAGGTTCGTAAGTGTCTTCCTGCCGACCAACAAGGAGATCCACCTCTTGCTTGAACCAAACTCATTGTTCAACCTTGACAAAACCTTGGTCCATCTCTTTGACAATCTTGAAAGGCTTCCTTGCCTGTGAATGTGAATGGAGAATGATGTTGAGGTGTGAAGAGTGTCGATGAAGAAGCATGTCAATGAAGAAGGATGTCGACGAAGAAGCATGTCGATGAAGATGGTTGATGAAGAAGTTGGAAGAAGATAAAAGGTAGATGATAGTAGTCGAAGAAGAGAACTGAAGAAGATGGTCGAAGAAGATAGTTGAAGAAGATATGTCGAAGTGTGGTGTCCAGAAATGTCTTGGTCTTGGTCATGGTCCTGCACAAACACAGATTAATCCAATCAAATGTAAGCCAACAACATGCCTGTGCCAAAGGCTGCAAGTCCTCCACTGAGATAAGCCTAGACATGTATCAGTGAAGAACGGTTGAATGAAAGTGAGATGGTCCTTACTCAATTAATTCCCCTCCAGGCTTCCAGCCGAGCGCATAGAAGAGGTGAAGAAGAGTAATATTTGTAACTGAAGAAGAGTTGTTGATGAAGTAGTGCTGATGATGAAGTAGTGTGAGTGTTGATGATGAAGTAGTGTGGGTGATGCTGGTGAAGTAATGTTGAAGATGAAGTAGAGTTGTTGATGAAGTCTGTTGTGAAGTAGAGTTATTGATGAAGTTTGTTGATGAAGTAGAGTTGTTGATGAGGTAGAGGTGTGGTTGAAATCGTGGAGTTGTTGATCAAGTAGGTGTTGAAGTGATCAAGTGTGACCAAAGGTGGACTTTGTTGAGCTGCTCGTGTTGAAGAAGCACTGGGAGAAGTATCATGTTGTGAAGTAGAGAAGTGAGCAATGTGACTTGACTATAGATAGTTAGTCAAGTACAATAAAAAAGAAGAACAAGCAACAAACTTTGAGACATTGTCGACTCTTTCAAAGATGAAAGTGATGTAATATGAGGTGATATGGTTGAGGTTGTAGTGATGAAGTAGTTTTGAAGTGTTGTTGTGACGAAGTAGTTTGAAGAGTTGTTGTGATAGAGTTGTTGTGAGGTAGTGAAGTGAAGTGATAGTGAAGTAAGGTCTTGGAAACTGAAGATGAAAGACAGCTCAAGACAAACAGAGTGGTAATAGCTCGAAGGCTTGAAGCTTGAGGCTTGAGAGGAGTCGAGGAGGAGTTGATGATAAATAATAAGAAGAAAGAAAAAGGACCAAGGGTGGCGGGAGGTGATTATTTATGTTCAGACCAACGATTCTCTATCATTTCTGCTTACGTGTCACGAGGAAGTCACCACCTCAACAAACCAGCCTCATCAAAGATCGGAGGACTACTCCCACCAGTAGGAGACAAGGATTGAGGTCAGCAGGTCAGCAGGTCAAGGACCAGGTCATCGACGGTACCAAACCGGGCAACCAGGCATCCAGACTGGCGACGAGGTCGATCTCACACTATTTTGGGAATGGTCAGCAGGGCTACAGTGAGATTCAGAAATAGCGACCCAATGAGAGATGAGGGATGGAGAACGTCCAGGTCATCGACGATAACATACCGGGCAACCAGGCATCAGACTGACGACGAGGTCGATCTTTGCACTATTTGGGGATGGTCAGCAGGGCAACAGTGAGGTTCATGACGTGGTCTTCCGGGAGGAGAAGGTTGGAGCGAGATTGCAGGGTGGCGAGGTGTTTCAGAGTTAAGAGCGGCTTGGTTGTGTTTATTTTTGGTAGATTCACGCATCATAACGGGACAGCAAGACTTGCTTCGTGACGTTTGAGACAGGAAGGGAGTGTTTGAGGCGATGGTGAGGTTCAAATGATTGAATGATTCTTTGTGATATTTGGGCTCTTCTCTACACTGAGATCGTGTCTTGTTTGGTGGGGAGGGAGTGACGTGTGGTGTTGTTGTGAATTTCAGTGCCACCATGAATTGAAGAGCTTCATCAGTGACCACCAAACGTACCTGAATCCTCGAGGCCCTGAGAAGGACGTAGTCACCATCATCTTTGGGGCGGCGACTCTCCAATTGTCGAAGATACCAGTAGCTCGTTACGTGGTCGTCCACGAGCGAAAAGGAAGAGGCTTTGCTTGACTGGCTCTTACGATTGTGGCTTGCCACAATCCAACAGTTCGCTTGTAAAAAGTGAGCAAAATTTTTTGAGGAGAAGTGAAGCAAGGATCATGGTCGGATATCTCCAAGCTTTTGTCTTTTGCTAGGTACCTTTGCAATAGTCCGCGTTCTGCGTTGTGTTCAGGAAACTTCGTGTACCTCATTCATGATGAATCAATCTCAATCTTCACGCTTTTGCTTGGTGTCATATGTATTCGACCAACGATAAGGTACTCTTGCCAGAAAGTTAGGCGGTGTTCCAGACGAGCAGGTCTCCTTGTTAGCCGTGCTTGAAGAATCGAAAAATAGGTCATATAGCTTCATAGGCGCGACATCGTGGGCCAGGACTGTTGCGAAGGGTACCGGGTGCAACTTTCATCGGGCTACTCACCTTATGCCTTTCTCTAATATCCCAGGCTCTTCGCCAAACGATATTTGTGATCTAATACATTCGTAAAATTCAGAAGGTCTGCGGGCACTCTTCACAGTGCAACTTTTGCGCTTCCCCACGAATTCTGGCGACGACGACGTGAGGTCAATCTATGAAGAGCCAGCTACACGAGAATATATCCTTTAGTGCTGATGTTGCTCTCATTGTAGTACCTCTTGCAATGTCTGGTACATATCTGCTGCAGCCCTTGACTCCTCATCGTCTCCTCCTTTTACTGCATTCATTAGGTCAGAAAGCACTCGCCTCACATCTGACAAGCTTTCGTCCTCGTCTGCCAACTTCGACGCAATGTGCTTCCGCGCGCCAGCATCTTCCGCGGCCACCCAAGCGAGAATTACATTTGCCGTCTGAAATGAGTATAGTCCTGCATCCAACCGCCGCGATTGCCACTCAGCCTCCATATCGTCCTTCTCTTCTTGACTCTTTAATGTCTTGCGCTCAGCCGAGATCTGCTGGTCTACAGGCCGTAAACGACCTCCATACTCTTGCCGTATCTTCATTAACTTCTCAACTTTGTCGTATTCGCCATCCACAAACTTTGCCAATACCCGTATCCTAGCGGCAGAGTCTCCAGGCAATTGTCCAAGTAATGAAGCGAAAATGCCCAAGACGTGCTCTGTTGTGCTCCTATCCATTTTCTTCCCAAGCATACCACCGACCACCTTCAATCCTGCTGCTTCCACAAACTTTTCTCCCAGAGCAGGCACAGCAAATCCTGCCAATGCGTGATCAAGTGTGCGCAACGCTCGTGATTTACTAAACTTGCCTTCTTTCAGCATGATCAGACATAGTTCGACACCTTCGGTTTCAAGAAACTGTTCTTTGCCTAGTGGAAGGCCACCACAGATAGTGAGGGCATTGAATATATTCTCCACATATTCCTCCTCATCGGAGCCCTTGACTGGGTCACGCTTGCGGTAGGAGGAGAGGAGTGTCAAGAAGATATCAATCGCGTTCAGATCAATTAGGGCACCAACGGTGGATTCGGAGGATTGTGACAGAATGGAGAGCAGCTCGGCAGCATAAGCCTTGTTTTGCGTCACTGTTATAGGTGTTTCTTTCTGTTGTATGCGAGAGAGAAGCCATTTGAGCAAGTCGTTGTCAACTGTCAGTCGCTGGACGAGGCTGGGCTGTGAAGCGAGGTTTTCGAGTAGGGAGAGTGTATGATAGACGCCATTGCGATCTGTTTCTTGGGATTCGTCGAGACGTGTAAGATTCTGGGAGAGGAGGTTGGGGAGGTCTACGTCGAGGAGAGCAGTAACTAGACTGTCCCAATCAGATTGTTGTGCTTGTACATCTTCGTCGGTTAATTCGCTGATGAGCTCGATAGCATCAATAGCAATGTCGGTATTTTCGTGGGCGAGAAGGGATACAAGAGAGGCCACACAGCCTAACTTGGCGAACTCGGGGTATAGTGCAGGGTGGTCTGTGAGAATGGAAAGTGCTTTGAGGTCGGCATCAAGGTCTCCTTCTGAAGCCATGAACTTTTGGGGATCGTCTTCATACTTTGCGCGAAGCTCTGCATTCTTAGATATTCGTCTTTCGAAGTTGAGGGCCAGTCGGCGTAGCCAAGCAGCATCGATCTTCTCTGGTTCCGCAGCATCTGCGCCGTCTTGCTCGTCGAGATAGTCTAGCACATCTGCTGTATCTTTACTCATGCCTCCACCGAAGAATCTTCCTTCTTCGTCATCTGCGATATCATTATTTGGCGGCAGCTCAGGTCCTGCTTCTGTATCATCCTCTTCCTCCTCTACTGTAGCATTCCTACTCGTGCCATTTGCTGAGACTTTTGCTGCTTTGTATACTTCTTCTGCGTTTCGTGAGGTTTCGAGTTTTCGCTTGGTGCCGTTGCTGGAGTGACCTTTGAAAAGTTCATCGATACTGGTGGACATGATTCCGTAGCAACGCGGCTTGCTTGCTGTTAGGTGCGCAACGCAACAATAGGTATACGCAGTCAAACTTGAGAATTCAAATTCTGAAACATCAGTCAACGAAGATCACCACCACGATTACCGTTGGTAATTTCCTTGGCGCGTTCCAGAAGAAGAGCGCGTGAACTCAGAAGTTGCTTCACTTGTTGTTGCAGTCATACTCTCAAAGTGGAGATGGCTTCCAAGACCAATCTGCATCAACTGTTCACCGCCGACGAGCTGGTGACACGTGGTCTGAAGCTCTACAAACAAGCCAAATATGAGGCCGCTCTCGAGGCACTAAATGCAGCAGAGGAGGCCAAGAATGGTGGGGCTGACCTCGAGATACTTGATATTCGCGCAGGAACCCACTCGAGAATGAGTAACCTTGATGCAGCTTTAGCAGATGCCAGAAAGATGCTCGTTTTGGACAAAACTTATGTACCTGGCTATCTACGGACTGGCAGGATTCTCGAATCTATGGACAAACGCGAGCTTGCGCTAAAGATCTACGAAAGAGGCATCCGCTACGCTAATCAAAGCCATGCTCGGTATGCCAGTCTCAAAAAGCTCCATGCAGAGCTCAAACAGAACATAGCACCTCCAGACGGGATCAACCTCTTCAGCATTCTTCCTGTCGAACTACTCGAGATGATCTTCCAATATCTACCATTCGAGCAAGTGTGGTAAGTGGAGGTGTGATCACCGAGGCACACATGTATTTATACTAATAACACTCAGCAAATGTCTACGAGTCTGCCAGCAATGGAAACAAATGTTGACAAGCTGGCCACGATTCTGGATTCACATGGACCTGTCTGCTGCACGACGTGAGGTCAAATCAACGACACTCTTAAAGTATATTGCCTATGCCAAAGACGGCGTCCGTACCGCTGTCTTGAACAAGGTTGTCTTGCAGGCAAGCCCGATACTCAGCAAGTTCGTTAGCAAAAGCCAAAATCTCTACAGCTTGTCTTTATTGAGTGGAGGCTCCTTGCAGGACTCACTGGATAGGGCACTCGGACGAGCGTGGGGCCTGAGGGTTTTGACATTGAGCGACAAGGTAGTTGTCACGGTCGAAACATTGGCTAAATGTCTTGAAGGTTGCCCCACCTTGGAAGATGTTACTTGCGACGGTCTGGTATTACCACATCATCCAGCAACCTCTCCAGTCTGGAAATTGCACGACTATATGAAATTAGTATCGTGGTCAATCAAAGGTCGGCTGCCTCGGCAGGGGCAGGCTTCATTGGTAAATATCCAATTTCAAACAAGAATAAGGACGTTCAGTTTCTCACATCAATAGGCATATCTGTGCCCACCGGCTAGCAACCTCCGCAGCCTTGGAATCAGTTTCGTTCCAAATATGAGGGCATCTCTGATTTCGGCACATAATATCATGCAGCAATGTCCCCACCTCCAGCAGCTAGAACTGCGTCATTCGATCTTTGTTGTGGACCAGCCAGTAGTCCTTCCGTTACATCTACGTAGCTTGATCGCGGACGACACCAGTCTCGGTTTTGGAGTCCGAGGACATCTGCTAGCCGTCCAAAACTTGGTCCATCTTGAATCCTTGATACTACTGGAGAAAGGACCAGGGGTCGTGCTTGAAGCTGTACAAGAAACATTGAGTTATGATAGTACGAAGTACGCCACTGTCTCCGACCTGCACACCCTCAAATTGAATGTATCACTACTCGATCCTCCTCATATTGCGGAGCTATTGTCGCATCCTCGCCTCAAAGAACTGCAGCACCTCGGTCTAGTTGACTGCCCGGCAATCAACGATCAGGTTGCAGCCGTGATTGCGGAGCACGGAAAGCGATTGAAGACTCTACAGATTCCGAATGCGAAGATAACTGGAGTTGGCCTCAAAAAGCTTGTTCTGGCCTGCCCGAGTCTTGCTGCTGTTGACTTGAATGGGTGCAGAGACGTCAGTATGGATGCAGTGGACTGGGCGAGAGAGCAAGGGCTTTCTGTGATGTGGAAGATGGGAATCTGAGCTTGAACGAAGAGAAGTGTCCAGGATCACGCAAAGACATATGCGTTGACCAGGACATCATGCAGCAAGTCTTCAGACAAGATCAAGGACCTGACGATGAGCAGAGGTGAGATCTGGTCATTTCCAAGCTCGGCATTGACATTCACTGGGTTTTGAGCAAGAAGCACGAGAGTTGGAGAACGCAGGCATTGCGGTTCGTTCAGTATGCTCCTCTGGGAAGAGCGCCACAAGGAAGTGCAAGTTCTACTCCATTCCAACCTCCATCCTTCTGTATGCGGTTGCAACCTGATCAGTGCCTGCGCACACAAGCTCGAAAGTAGAGTTGCGGGCATAATCTTGAGCATCATCTTGTTGGCTGCTATCCCTGCGAGTGTAAAATGTGTTTTTGCAACTCACGCCACTTCCCGTACTTGTCATCTGCTCAGCCAAGAGGCCTCGCGGTATAAGCAATCCAAAGATGCAAGTATCATTGAATATGCAGAAAGGAAGTGGTTAGGGTCTTGGCAAGTGAGGCGGAGAAGACCGCAAATAGAAGATCTGTGGGTATCAGGCGTCTATGTCATCTACCGCGGACGTCGTTCATCACGACCGTATCGGTCTCGTTCCCTGTAGCCTCTATGTCGATCATCTCTTCTACGATCCTGACTCCTCTCTCGGCGGCGTGGTGGACTTCTACTACGGGAGTACGAGCGCCGTCGTCCTCCACCACGAGCATATCCCGAACTTCGATCATCTCTTCCACCTCGTTCTTCTCTGGCTTCCCTACCACCTTCATCACCCTGATCACGTCCACCACTACCCCTATTTTGACTTTTGATATTGCCTTCTCTATCCATCACCATCCCATACTCTCTGTCTTTTGTCCTCGTCCTCTCGTCCTCGCCTTGTGCCCTGAATTGCCTCTTCTTCTCCAACTCTTCAATACCTCCAAATCCACCTGGCCCAGTCCTCCTCTTTTTATTTGTAGCGTCTCGCCACACATCGGCCAATCTGCTAACACTCTGTGAGAAGTCGACATGTATGCGATGGTCGTCAATGAGCACGTTCTGCATCTTGAAATATGCCCGTTCCGCATCTGGCTTGTCCTTGTACTCAATGAACGCATATTGTAAGCTATCTCCATTACGCTTATCCCTGATCACCTCGCAGGACAGTATTTGACCAAATCGAGAAAAGATGAGTTGTAGTGATTCGTCGTCGGTTACCGGGTTGAGTTTGCAGACGAAAAGGACGTTTTCCGGCGGTGCAACCTCAGCGAAGGGAAGATCGCCAACCATTTCGAGTGTCAGGGCTTGTTGTCTCGCTTCCCGCTCTCGCCGTAGTTTGTCGACTGTCGCTTGATCTGCATTTTCGTCTATTTCTTCGTCGTCGGCGATGCGGACGGTCGCTAGTTGTGCTTTGGTAGGAACTGGACTACTGCTGGGCTCGACGAGACCGGGGACATCTGGTGTAGGATCGTCGAGGATGAGGGTATGTCGAATACGTATGTCTTTCAGTGGGCGGCCTTTCTGGTCGAGGAAGGTAGTGTTGATCTTCTCAAGAACGTCAAAGCCTTCGACTACTTTGCCGAAAATGGCGGCTTTGTTGTCAAGCTGGGCCGTGAGGTCGTCACCTAAGGTGATGAGGAACTGCGAGGAAGCGAGTTGAATATCCGGATCGTGGGACGAGGGGGTACACGCCATGGAGACGGTGCCACGTTCGGAGTGCTTCAGTTTGGAATCGAAATCGGGCTCGAATGTTTTGGGGTCGGAGGGGTTGAGGACGCCCCATATGGAAGAACCGCCATCACTTTCTGCTGAGGCTGGGCCGAGCGGATCTCCTGTTTGTAGAGTGAAGTTGGGCTGGACGGTGTGAACTGGGGCATAGTTGTAGTATTTGATCTTGCAAAGCTTGAGGAAGCTAGGGTGGTGAGGTGTTAGGTATGGGGCTTGGAGAGGTTCAGCTAAGGAGGACTATAGAGTGAGAGGATGAAAGGTGAAGGGACTCGAGACTTACTTCTGACATGTCTTTGGTGCCTGGTCCACGAAGAGATCGAGGACAATGTCGCCCAGGGATGTTTCAAGAAGAACGGACATGTTGGCAATAATGGCGTAGCTCGTGAATGAGGTTGAATTAAGGTGTTCTCATGACTATGCTGAAACAAGGCCGTCGAGGCGAAACACCTAGATGCTTCCAGCTTTGTTTCAAGATCTGTCGTTCATTCACGAAACACAGATCAATACCCGGAGAGGATGCGCTTGCCGGCAGCCGCACGCCCCCGTTTCAGATCCGGTTCAACGAGATAATTAAGCCTTGCAAAACGTCCTAGTTCTACCAAACGGTCATGCCTGTAACAACGACATTTCATCAACTTCATTTCGTCTTCGTCGTCTTAAACTGCTCCCCAACTCACCCTCAATTGCTCTAGAGCCAAGGCAGATGCAACAGTAGTGCTAGCCAATGTCTTCGGATGGTGCGGCAAATCTGTGCCGTGTACTGCAGCTCGCTACCTTTCTTAGCCTAGTCAGGTCTTGCCATGTACATGATAGGCGCAGCCATTCATGCAGCTACGAATGCAGGGCGCTGCTAGGGAGGAGCAACTGTGATGAGCTGCTAGCCTTTGTCAGCCAACCATGGGGTGATTTCCACACAAACTACTGAGGTGAGACATGGTCAACTTGCTCTTTGACGTTTGACCAAAACACTCGCATCGCACACTCGCATGCTCTGCCGCTCCTACCGAACGTGTTTGTACGACGCCAAAGGTTTTCGCTTCCACGGAGGAACTATTTTGCAGTGCATGAATATTAAAGAGAATAATAATGGGCGGGCATTAGTGCCGAGCTACGCCTAGTTCATTCAGAGAAAATCAAAGGTTTCTTAGTGGTTCACAAGTTTTCGATCGGCCTGCAGCCCACCAGGAAGAAAGGAAATCTCCGTCAGCCTGTTCGGGCGTACCAACTACATCGGCCGTCTCACAAACTTGTTGATAGATGATCGAGGAATTATGACAAGGCTATCTGGTCTTGATATCTACATACCAGCTACGGTACTGTTCAGGACTAAAGCACGCAACAAGATATCTTTGTTTGAAGCCAATAGTGACACAATTGAGTGAAGCATGTAACAACTTGCTTCATACATTGACGCTAATTACACAACCCATTGGTTCAAGCCCACCTCACCGCAGCGTCTGATCTGCATCTAGTCTAAAAACGCCGGCTTCTTGCATCGTTGACGGTTTCAGGCTTCGCACAACTGCTGGGCAACGTGGTCAGGTTCTCTTCATCCAACGTTCGTCCTAGCCTGTTAGCTAAAATATAGGAGCCACACTGCAGAGATGAATAACAAGAATCAAGTCATCATATTTATTTGCATATCTCACATTGGAAAGGTTCCGCTCGCCAATCGAAGCTATAGTACTAGTGTCAATGCAGGCCAACTCACTAGCAGCAATGGTAGTGGATCATTACATAGGAGGAAGATGTGGCGATAGGTCGCTATCTGCATGCATTAGCGCTCGCCACTTATTACCCTCTTCGTCGTTGGCTTTATCATTGGAAAGGCGAGGGGGTTGCCGCTAGATTCTACGCACAGCAAACGATGCTCAATACGCTCGAAACTCTTCTGCTACGATCACAAACATCGGATGATGACCATGGTCATGCTGTGTCTTTGTTCAAGTCCCGCATCTGGTTCTCATAGCCCTGGATTGAGTATACATTGCACGGGCCTAACATTGTGGGCTCGCTACCTGAATACCTTTCCTTCTCGTGCAGCCACGGGTAGCACAACACCATCTTTGGTACGGCGATACCCAAAGACATGCATTGACATTAGCATCTTCGGTCCTTACCACTGTCTCCATCCAATTGTAATCGCTAGACTGAAGACGTAGTCTCCTCAGCGACGTGAGATCTTGGCTGAACGTGATGGCTATTCACCTGGCTGATCGAGGCGCTTTGCCCCTCACGCCGGATCTGGACACGTCTTGTCGAGATACGCCTGGGTGAGATCTTCTCGTTTGCTGTTATAAGATTCAACCGTTGATCCGTCTTCGGGCGGTGAGCACCAGAAGGACTTAGCCTCAACCGTCTGTTCATCACCGTCTGTTTCTTTGTCTCAGGCCAGAGACCTTAATTTCCCTTGAAACAGTAGAAATGGCATTATGCTTGAATTGTGGCAACGACCATTTGGAAAGAATACTGCTATTTCAACCCACCTACTCACCCCCAGATCTTGGCTGGACAGATATCAGCACACTTGACACAGTCTACGAGCCATTCTTCTCTTTCTACGACGAGAATAACATGCCTCGCAAGACAACAGGAACAACACCAGCTGGCACACCACGAGCACCTGTTGCGGTATGCAGGTCACATCCTACCACACTGAACTGATACTAATGCCATCAATAGTGTTGGAGGTGCAGGAAGCGCAAGATCAAGTGCAGTGGTGACAAAGGAGACGGCAGTGCTTGTTTAGGCTGTAGAACTGGCAATGCTTCGAACCAGTGTAATTTCCTTCGAGTGGGTTTCCTATAGGCGAGGAGAGGGACAACGCTAATACTGTGCAGGTCGGGGCTGTTCAGACCTTGCCAGCAGACTTCAGTGGCTTCATGAATCCTAAACAACAAACTTCGCAATGTCCAACTCCGTCCTCAGGCGACATACCTTCAAAGAGCCCCATCAACAATCAGCATGGCTCGGTACACGATAAACACTACGAGCATCATCGTCAGTCGCAGCATGGATTGGCGCTTGATGGGCACCTCAATAGCCAGAGTTCTGTTGTGAGTCGTACAATCAGCAAAGTTTCACCGGCGCCAGTCTGACATGAAATGACTACAGTGTCCACAACAACCGCCTTTCATGCCTTCAACAGCATATTCATGGTCGAACCAAGCGCACTCTCCACTCGTCAATTCAGCTCGCAATCCTCGATCAGTATCATACATCTCATCTCATAGTTCATCCTTCCAAAGCGAAGAACTTCGGGATCCTTTTGAGCGCCCAACACTGCGACCCATTCAGCAGCACAGCTTCCACAATGTTCCAGCTGAACGTCAAACGCTGCCATCGCTTTCTACCACTATTCCATACACACCACTGACCCCAACCTCTGGTTCGAGCACTTCGTACAACAACTTCTCGGCCAACGATGCCAGCCACGAACCTCGATTGTACACACCCAGAGAATTCGTGCCTGCCTACGGTCAGCTGAACGCAAGCAACAACAGCAGCAACTCTCGTCAGCAGGTGTCTTACCATGAACGCAGCCCAGCCTCTCCGACCCAACTCGCTCCGCTTCTCCAGCATGCTGCACTTACAAGTCATGATGACCACTTCGCATCAGGTCTTACTCTACCACCTCATCAGCAGCAATACCCACAAGATCAACACAGTATCACCTCACCCTTGCAGACATCTTACATCAACAACGCCATCCCTCCAACCTCGCACCAAGCACTTCCTGGCTTCTCTACCTTACCAAGTCCCTTCCACGACCTTTACGACCTCTATGTTCCTGCACAGCCTCGCTCGTCTGGTACGAGTATGTTGGCCCAGCAGCATGGAAGCATGCGATCTTACTCGCCATCAGGATATGGAGGCTTGCAGCCAATGCAGGTGGAACATCTTGAACAGCCTGAGCACATCTTGGGTTCTTCTAAATTCGGTACTGGCAGGAATGGGTCGAGCAGAAGGGGGAGCAAGAAAAGAAGGAGTGTTATTGGTTGATCTGTGATAGCGGCTTGTTTTGTGTGTGTTTGTGAGACGGGCGGATTGGAAGGAGTTGAGTGTGGGATTGACTATGACCTCAGATGGCTTCTAGATGGAGGGGACCTGAAAGCAGGTAGTCTGGAAACGAAAGTAATATGTATTGAGCATTTAATGGGGGAAATGTGCCTACTTAGAAGTAGTGTGAACCAAAAGAATGCTGGACATGATACATCCAGGAATAGGCTTCCCCAGAAGGACTAATCATCAGGTGCGTTTATAGCTGAGC
>Ga0160428_1000511_pt1 | contig 41977 bp, 35 predicted proteins | sample SolpanmetagenomM_FD_108198 | JGI IMG/M metagenome (GOLD analysis project Ga0160428, IMG submission 108198) | Solar panel surface microbial communities from Lawrence Berkeley National Laboratory, California, USA - M | ecosystem: Engineered > Built environment > Solar panel > Unclassified ... | reverse complement strand
TGCCAGGCTGGCTCGCCCACTACAATGAGGTGCATCCGCATCGCGCTCTGGCCTATCGTTCACCCCGCGAGTACATCGCGCAAACCAGCGAGGCCCCGTCAGGCCTTTAGGGGGCAACAACAGTGGCATCCACGCAGCTCGATGCGTGTGCGGACGGCGTTACGCTCATTCCGCTCCTAGACATACGCCGCCTGACAAGCCGACTTTAGACCCACAAGCAGCCGTTGGCGGGAGCATTAGCGCTATCCAAAACCTGACGTTTGTTCAGGCCTGCTCGACGGGTTCGCGTTGCTGTCTGCCGCGAATGATCGACATGGTGCCCGAGCTTGGCTCGCCAGTCCGCTATTCCCGTGGCATCGCCCATAACCGTGATTTGATCGAGTGAGACATTGAACCGGTATGTTGCCTTGCTTCGCGCGGTGAATGTCGGTGGCACGGGAAAGCTGCCGATGACGGTACTGGCGCGGTTGTGCGAGGCGGCGGGCTTCGAGGAGGTGAAGACCTATATCGTCAGCGGCAACGTCGTTTTTCGCAGCGGGCGTCAGGAGCATCAGGTCCGATCCGAGCTGGAGGATCAGTTGCGTGAGTATTCCAGTAAGGATGTCGGCGTGATTGTGCGAAGCGGCGACGAGATTATTGACACCCTCGCCCGGAACCCCTTCCCGGATGCGCCCGGTAACCGGGTCATGGCGCTGTTCGTTAACGACATGCTCCCGGTCGATCCCCTCGAAGGTGTCACCGGGATGAAGGACGAGCAGGTGCGATTGGGAAAACGCGAATTGTTCGTCCTCTACCCGGAGGGCATGGCCAACAGCCGGCTGCGCATACCGAGCGAAAAGAAGGGCACGGCACGCAACATGAACACGGTTGCCAAACTAGCGGAGGTGGTCGCCCCGATGGCCTGACCCGGAGGCAGGCTCGCCTGAGTACAATTGAGCAGATGACCTACAGTCAGACGTTCATAACGCCCTGCCTGCCTCCCAGCTTCAGAAATTTATTCATGTCCCAGGACGGTTGTGACGCCGAAGCCACAGCCTCGCTTCACGCACGCCGTCTATTCCGAAAACGTTGGTCTTTCGGCACAAGTTTGGGACGGGCAGATCAAAGGACCTGAAGGCGCGTTCTAAAAGAATCAGGCTTTTCACTGACCAAACAATCTTCAAAAAACCGACATCTATATGCGCGCACTATGCGATTAGCTGGAATCGCTCTCGAATTTATACGCGTGATGGGCCTAATCGCGCATCCCTGAAGCTGGTCGTCATGTGACGATCGCTCCGCAAGGGGTGCAATAATGAAGGTGTATCAAGCAGTCGTCGCAGTCGCGGTCCTCGCGCTGCCGGTTGCGGCTAAGGCGCAGTCGACGTCCAATGACAAGGCGCCCGCTGCGGCCGAGACGGCGCTAGCCCCGGCAATCACGATCAGCGGCTCCGCGACGATCGCCTCCGACTACCGCTTTCGCGGCGTGTCGCAGTCCGACCAGCAAATGGCAGTGCAAGGCGGGATCACGATTGCGCACGAGAGCGGCCTCTACGTCGGCACGTGGGCCTCCAACCTGGCGGGCTGGGGCACGTTCGGCGGCGCCAACATGGAACTCGATCTGATCGGCGGCTATAAGGCGAAGCTCGCGCACAACGCGACGCTGGATGTTGGGCTGACCTGGTACATCTACCCAGGCGGTGCCGATAAGACGGACTTTGCCGAACCGTATGCGAAGCTGACCGGCACGGCCGGGCCCGCCACGCTGACCGCAGGCGTCGCCTATGCGCCCAGGCAACAGGCGATCGGCAAGTGGTACAATACCGGCGCCGATGCGGCGAACGGCGTCTACAACAATCCCGGTGCCAAGGACGACAACCTCTACCTGTGGGGGGACGGTGCGTTGGGCATCGCGGGCACGCCGGTCACCGCCAAGGCTCACATCGGCCATAGCTGGGGACAGGACGGCCTCGGCCCCAATGCGACGGCAGTATCCCCGACAGGCGAGTATTGGGATTGGTCGCTCGGGGCCGATGCCACGTACGAGAACCTGACCTTCAACCTCAGCTACGTCGCCACCGACATCTCGGACCGGGAGGCGACGTACCTCCGCCCCAGCTTCAGCAAGGGCCAGGACGGCGCCGGCAACATCGCCGGCGGAACCGTCGTGGTCTCGCTGGCAGCCGCTTTCTGATCATTGGAGGATAGCAATGCAGGACCTGCTCTGGATCGCGATCATCATCGGGCTGTTCGCGCTCACGCTCGCCTACGCCCGCCTCTGCGACAACGCGTGAAGGAGGCTCGGCAATGACGCTTGATCTCTGGCTGGCGGCGCTGACCGCAATCGGCCTTCTCGTCTACCTCGTGGCGGTCTTGATCCGTCCCGAACGCTTCTGAAGGGGGCGATCCATGACAATCCAGGGCTGGTTCCTGATCCTCCTGTTCGTCGGCATCCTGCTGGCGCTCACCAAGCCCGTGGGCCTTTGGCTCCACGCACTCTACGAAGGCCGGCGCACACCGCTGCACCTCGTGCTCGGCCCTGTCGAACGCGGCTTCTACAAGCTATCCGGCATCGATCCGAACGCCGAGCAGGGCTGGCGCCGCTACGCGATTCACATGCTGCTGTTCAACCTGGTATTGCTGATCCTGACCTACGCCGTACTGCGCCTGCAGGGCACCCTGCCGGGTAATCCGCAAGGGCTGGCGGGCCTGTCGCCGGATCTCGCCTTCAATACCGCGGTGAGCTTCACCACCAACACCAACTGGCAGAGCTACGGCGGTGAAAGCACCATGTCGAACCTCAGCCAGATGCTGGGGCTTACGATCCATAACTTCCTGTCGGCCGCCACCGGCATTTCGCTCGCCTTCGCGCTGTTCCGCGGCTTCGCACGGCGCGAAGCGAAGGCGATCGGAAATTTCTGGGCCGACGTCACGCGGATCACGCTCTACCTGCTGCTGCCGATCTGCATCGTCTACACCCTGTTCCTGATCGCGAGCGGCGTGCCACAGACCATGGCGGGCGCGATCGACGTCTCGACGCTGGAAGGCGCGCGCCAGTCAATCCTGCTCGGACCGGTCGCCAGCCAGGAAGCGATCAAGATGCTCGGCACCAACGGTGGCGGCTTCTTCAACGCGAACAGCGCGCATCCGTTCGAGAACCCGACCGCGGTGACCAATCTCGTCCAGATGCTTTCGATCTTTCTCATCGGCTTCGGCCTGACGTGGACGTTCGGCAAGGCGGTCGGCAACACGCGCCAGGGTTGGGCGATCCTGTCGGCGATGGTGATCCTGTTCCTCGCAGGTGTCACAGTCACCTATTCGCAGGAGGCGGCAGGCAATCCGATCCTTCATCAGATCGGGGTCGCTGGCGGCAACATGGAGGGCAAGGAGGTGCGCTTCGGCATCGCCGCGTCCGCCCTGTTCTCGGTCGTGACGTCTGCTGCGTCGTGCGGTGCGGTCAACAGCATGCACGACAGCTTCACTGCGCTGGGCGGCATGATCCCGCTGTTCAACATTCAGTTGGGTGAGGTCGTCATCGGCGGTGTGGGCGCGGGCATCTATGGCTTCCTGCTGTTCGCGATCCTCGCGGTTTTTGTCGCCGGCCTGATGGTCGGACGCACCCCCGAGTACGTCGGCAAGAAGATCGAGAGCCGCGAGGTCAAGCTCGCGGTGCTGGCGATCGCAGTGCTGCCGCTCGTCATCTTGGGGCTGACCTCGCTGTCGTCGGTGTTGCAGCAGGGATTGGCGGGGCCGCTCAACAAGGGACCGCACGGCTTCTCGGAGATCCTCTACGCCTTCACCAGCGCGGTCGGGAACAACGGATCGGCCTTCGCCGGACTCACAGCCAACACGCCTTACTATAACGGGCTGCTGGGCGTCGCGATGTGGTTCGGACGTTTCTTCGTGATCGTGCCGATGCTGGCGATTGCCGGCAGCCTGGCGGCGAAGAAGTACACGCCGGAGAGCGCCGGGTCGTTCCCGACCACGGGCGGCCTGTGGGTCGGCCTGCTCGTCGGCATCGTGCTGATCCTGGGCGGTCTCACCTTCCTGCCGAGCCTCGCGCTCGGTCCCATCGCCGATCATCTTGCGATGATCCGCGGCCAGCTGTTCTGATCGGGGGCCACCATGGCAAAAACCCAATCCAAAAGCCTGTTCACGACCGACCTCGTCGTGCCGGCCATCAAGGCTTCGTTTCTGAAGCTCAACCCACGCGAGCTGGTCCGCAATCCGGTCATGTTCGTGACCGCTGCGGTAGCAGCGCTGATGACGATCCTGCTGGTCGTCGGCCACGACGACCTGAGTGTCGCGTTCAAGGCTCAACTTGCCGTCTGGCTGTGGCTGACCGTGCTCTTCGGCACCTTCGCGGAGGCACTCGCCGAAGGTCGCGGCAAGGCGCAGGCGGCAAGCCTGCGTGCGACCAAGGCCGAACTGACGGCCAAGCGACTGAAGGGCGATGGACGGGCGTATGACGACGTGCCTGCCAGCCAGCTCAAGGTCGGCGACATCTTGCTGGTCGAAACCAACGATCTGATCCCATCGGACGGCGACGTGGTGTCGGGCGTAGCATCGGTCAACGAAGCAGCCATCACCGGCGAAAGCGCGCCCGTGATCCGTGAGGCGGGGGGCGACCGGTCCGCGGTGACGGCGGGCACCCGCGTCATCTCCGACGCGATCCGCGTCAAGGTGACGGTAGAGCCCGGCAAAGGCTTCCTCGACCGCATGATCGCGCTGGTCGAGGGCGCCGAACGCCAAAAGACTCCCAACGAGGTCGCGCTGACGATCCTGCTGGTGGGCCTCACGATCATCTTTCTGATCGCGGTCGGCACCATCCCGGGATTCGCCAGCTATGCGGGTGGATCGATCCCGGTTGCGATCCTTGCGGCTCTGCTCATCACCCTCATCCCGACCACGATCGCGGCCCTGCTATCGGCGATCGGTATCGCGGGGATGGATCGGCTGGTGCGGTTCAACGTGCTCGCGAAATCGGGCCGCGCGGTCGAGGCGGCGGGCGACATCGACGTGCTGCTGCTCGATAAGACCGGCACGATCACGATCGGTGACCGGCAGGCTAGCGAATTCCGCAGCGTCGGTGGCACGAGCGACGCCGAGTTGGCCGAAGCCGCGCTCCTCGCCAGTCTGGCCGACGAGACGCCCGAAGGCCGGTCGATCGTGGTTCTGGCTCGCGACAAATTCAACCTGCAGCGTCCAATGCCCGAGGGGGCAGAGGTCATCCCCTTCACGGCACAGACCCGCGTATCGGGCGTCAGCTTCGGCGACACGTTGATCCAGAAGGGCGCGGTCGATTCTATCCTGAAGACGAACCCCGGTTCGGGCGAAACGGCTGCGGCAACCGAGCTGCGTCGCATCACCGACGAGATCGCGCGCGCCGGCGGCACCCCGCTGGCGGTCGCGAAGGACGGTCGCCTGCTTGGGGCAATCTTCCTGAAGGACATCGTCAAGGCCGGTATCCGCGAACGCTTCGGCGAGCTGCGAACGATGGGCATCCGCACGGTGATGATCACCGGCGACAATCCGCTGACCGCCGCTGCCATTGCGGCCGAGGCGGGGGTCGACGACTTTCTTGCGCAGGCGACACCCGAGGACAAGCTGGAGCTGATCCGCAAGGAGCAGCAGGGCGGAAAGCTCGTCGCCATGTGCGGCGACGGCACCAACGATGCTCCCGCACTCGCGCAGGCCGACGTGGGCGTGGCGATGAACACCGGCACGCAAGCCGCCCGCGAAGCGGGAAACATGGTCGATCTCGACAGTGATCCGACCAAGCTGATCGAGGTCGTCGGCCTCGGTAAGCAGTTGCTGATGACACGCGGGGCGCTCACGACCTTTTCGGTCGCTAACGATGTCGCGAAGTATTTCGCGATCATCCCGGCGATGTTCGTCGCGCTCTATCCGGGCCTTGGCGTGCTGAACGTGATGGGTCTCGGCTCGCCGCAATCGGCCATTCTCAGCGCGATCATCTTCAACGCGATCATCATACCGATGCTGGTCCCGCTGGCGCTGAAGGGTGTCGCCTACAAGCCGATGGCGGCGGGGCCGCTGCTGGCGCGTAACCTCGCCATCTATGGCCTCGGCGGCCTGCTCGCCCCGTTCATCGGCATCAAGATCATCGACCTCATGGTCGGTGGCCTCGGCCTCGCGTAAGGATCAGTAACATGGGCAAAGACTTCTCTTCCGCGCTGCGCCCCGCGATCGTCATGACGATCCTGTTCGCAGCGCTTCTCGGGCTCGCATACCCGCTTGCGATGACTGGCATTGGACAGGCGATCTTCCCCGCTCAAGCGAACGGCAGCTTGGTGCGGGACGCCGGCGGCAAGGTAATCGGTTCGACGGTCGTCGGCCAAGCTTTCGTCGCCGATCGCTATTTCCAGACGCGTCCGTCCGCTGCCGGCAAGGGTTACGATGGCTTGGCCTCATCCGGCTCGAACCTTGGTCCAACCGCCAAGGCGCTGGTCGATCGGGTGAAGCCGGACGTCGCCAAGCGGCGGGGCGAAGGGGTGACCGGACCATTGCCGGCCGATCTCGTGACTGCGAGTGGCTCGGGCCTCGATCCGGACCTGTCGCCGGCAGCGGCGATGGCGCAGTCCCAGCGTATCGCGCAGGTTCGCGGATTGCCTATCGAGCGCGTACGCGGCTTGGTCACTGCGAACACCGAAACGTCCATGCTCGGCGATCCACACGTCAACGTACTCGCCCTCAATCGCGCGCTCGACACCGTGCCGGCGCGCTGATGCCGGTGGCCGGATCAGGACCGGACGCAGGTCGCCCCGACCCCGACGCCCTCCTGCGTGCGGCGGCGCAGGAGGGTCGGGGACGGCTGAAGATCTTTCTGGGTGCCGCGCCCGGCGTCGGCAAGACGTATGAAATGCTGTCGGAGGGCGCGGCGCGGCGGCGGGACGGTGTCGATGTCGCCATCGGCGTGGTGGAAACGCACGGCCGCGCCGAAACCGAAGCCCTGATCCGGGGGCATGACATCATCGCCCGTCGTGCGGTGCCCTATGAGGGCCGGACGCTGCGCGAGATGGATCTGGACGCCATCCTCGCCCGCGCGCCGCGCCTCGCTCTTGTCGACGAACTGGCCCACACCAACGCACCCGGCAGCCGCCACCCCAAACGCTATCAGGATGTCGAGGAGCTGCTGGCGGCTGGCATCGACGTCTATTCGACGGTCAATATCCAGCACGTCGAAAGCCTGAACGACATCGTCGCCAGCTTCACGCGCGTGCGCGTGCGCGAAACAGTGCCGGACAGCATCTTCGAACGGGCGGAGATCGAGGTCGTCGACATTCCGCCCGACGAGCTGATCGAGCGGCTGAAGGCGGGGAAGGTCTACCTTCCCGCCGAGGCGACCCGCGCGCTCGGCCATTTCTTTTCAAAGTCCAACCTGTCGGCGTTGCGCGAACTGGCATTACGCCGCGCCGCGCAAGCGGTGGACGCGCGGATGCTCGAAGACGTACGCGCGCTGGGGCTTGGCGGCACGTGGGCCGGAAGCGAGCGGATCGTCGTGGCGATCAGCGAGCTGCCGGGATGCGACGCACTGGTCCGTGCCGCCAAGCGCGTCGCCGACGGGCTGCGCGGCCCCTGGACGGCGGTCTTCATCGAGACACCCAGGGCGGCGCACTTCACCCACGAGCAACACGCCCGCGTCGCCGCGACGATGACGCTCGTCACGCAACTGGGCGGTGCCGTGGCGACCGTACCTGCGGAAAATGTCGTGACCGGCATCCAGTCCGTGCTGGTCGACCTGCGCGCCACCCAATTGGTGCTGGGCAAATCCAACCGATCGCGCTGGTTCGAACTCCTGCACGGGTCCGTCGTCGACAGGCTGGTGCGCGACACGCCCGACGTGACCGTCCATGTCCTGCCGATGCCGGCGCCCCTGCCGCCACGACAGCGCATCCGGCGACGTCCGGGACAATGGGGCAGCCCGGTGGGCTATGCGATCACGACGGCAATGGTGGCGGCGATTACCGGCCTTGCCAGCGCGCTGTTTCAGATCCTCAATCTCGGCAATGTCGCGCTGCTCTACCTGTTGCCGGTGATGACCGCGGCCAGCTTCTTCGGGCTGCGGCCGGGGCTCTATGCCGGGATCGCCTCCAGTCTCGCCTATAACTTCTTCTTTCTGCCCCCGACCGGCACGCTGACGATCAGCAACCCGGAAAACGTGATCTCGGTTATCGTCCTGCTCGGCATCGCGGTCGCGACCAGCCAGTTGACGGCACGAGTGCGGGCGCAGGCCGACCTCGCCACCGCCAGCGCCCGCACCAACGCCACGCTGGCCGGGTTTCTGCGCCAGATCGCCGGGGTCAACGACCTCGACATTGCCGCACAGATGATCTGCGACGATGTCCGGCGCCTGCTCGACGTGCAGGTGGTGCTGCTCGGGCGGACGGATGGCGCGGGACTGGAGATACTGGCCGCCAGCGACTCCGCTTACCGCCTCGATACGATGGACGATGCCGCCGCCAGCTGGGCATTCGATACCGGCAGTCCGGCGGGCAAGGGCTCCGGCACGCTAGCCGCATCGGAGTGGCTGTTCCAACCGATGAAGGCGGGCGACCGGGTGCTTGGCGTACTGGGCATCGCCAGCGACCGGGTCGGCAGTCCCGTGCGCGCCGATCAGTTGCCGCTGCTCGGCAGCCTGCTTGATCAATCGGCACTCGTCCTCGAGCGCCTCCGCCTGCAGGCCGAGATGCATGACGTCGATGTGGTACGTACGCGCGACCGTCTGCGCGCGGCGTTGCTCTCCTCGGTCAGCCACGATCTGCGCACGCCGCTGACCGTGGTGATCGCCGCCGCAGCGCAACTGCACCATGGTGCCACGCCCGAACTGATCGGCACGATCGAGAGCGAAGCGCAGCGGCTCAATCGCTTCGTCGCCAACCTGCTCGACATGGCCCGCGTCGAGGCCGGCGCGCTGAAGCTGAATATCGAGGCAACCGATCTGAGCGATGCGGTGACCGGTGCCGCGCACGATGCCCGGCGCGCGCTGGAAGGACATGACGTGAGCCTCGACGTGCCGCCCGACCTGCCGCTGGTGCGCGCCGATCCGCAACTGCTGCACCATTGCCTGCTCAACCTGCTCGACAATGCCGGGCGTTATGGCGATCCGGGAACCGGGATCGTCATCGAAGGCCGCAACCACTTCGGCGAGCTGCGGCTTGCCGTTCTCGATCACGGCCCCGGCCTGCCGCCCGACCGCGAAAGCGAGGTGTTCGAAACGTTCAAGCGCCTTGAGGGGTCCGATCGCGCCGTCGGCGGCACCGGACTGGGGCTGGCCATCGTCAAGGCGTTTGCCGAAGCGATGGGCATGACGGTCGAGGCGACCAACCGGCCGGACGGCAGCGGCGCCGCCTTCGCACTGGTGTTCCCCCCTGCCCTGATCGTCCGCGATATCCCGACCGGAAGCGCCTCCTGATATGCCAGCCAAGATTCTTGTGGTCGATGACGACGCCGCGATCCGTCGTCTTTTGCGCACCACCCTGCTCCGCGCGGACTATACCGTCGTCGAGGCGGACGACGCGAAGGGGGCGCTGCGCCAGGCAGCCGTCGAACACCCCAACGCGATCCTGCTCGACCTGGGCCTCCCCGATCGCGACGGCCTGGCTATCATTCCGCAGCTGCGTGCAAGCGGCGACGTCGTCATCTTGGTGGTGTCGGCCCGGGACGCGGTTGACGAAAAGGTCGCCGCGCTGGACCTTGGTGCCGACGACTTCGTGACCAAGCCGTTCGACACCGAAGAACTCCTCGCCCGCCTGCGCGTCGCTTTGCGGCATCAGGGCGTGTCCGGGACGACGCAGAAGATCGTCCGCCGGGGCGACCTCAGCATCGATCTAGACCGGCGGATCGTCTGTCGCGGCGGCGACGAACTTCACCTGACCCGAAAGGAGCATGACGTGCTGGGCCTATTGGCGGGCCATATCGGCCGCGTCGTGACCCATGAACGGATCCTCGCTGCCTGCTGGGGCGCGGACGAAGACCCGCGCGTCGAGTATCTGCGTATCGTCATCCGCAATTTGCGCCAGAAGCTGGAAGCGCCGGAACCGGTCGGCAGCGTCATAGCCAACGAACTGGGTGTCGGATATCGGCTCCGCTCCGATCTCTGAGTGCAGGCCGTTCTCATTGGAGCTGACCCGATTGGAAGTGCCAAGGCAGGAGTTCTCGGAGAAACGGGATTGCTGCGAGTTGGTGGAACAGCCGGTTCGGAATGCACCGGCGAAGTACTCAACGCCTGCAAACGTGCGGGGGACCGTGCGGCAGCTTTCGGAAAGACAGACCCAGAAGGGGACGCTAAGGGGTACTCTGCCCTCCTGATTGCCCGCCGTTCGTTCAGGCCTCCTATCGGCCGATCAGCCTTGTTTCTTCACGGCTGGGTTACCTCGCTGGCATATTCTTCACTGATAGAGTTGGTTTGATGGAGATGAGTGATGGGTCACTCGTCAATGGACCCTGCATTTCATGAACTCCGGCCTTGGAACGAAGGCCGACTGGTCGGTGCCAAGCGAGCTCTGAAACAGCAGCAGGTCTGGGCCATCCGCTTCTGGCTGGATCAACACAGACGTCTTCGAGACCGAGCCCTCTTTGACTTTGCTATCGATAGCAAACTGCGCGGCTGTGACGTGGTCAAAGTGCGGATTGGCGATGTGGTCTCGGGCGGGCGTGTGCGCGATCGCGCTGTCGTCGTTCAGCAGAAAACAAGACGACCTGTTCAGTTCGAGCTGATGGACACGGCCCGGAAAACGATGCGTGCGTGGTTGGAGTGCCGAGACGGCACCCTAAACGACTTCGTCTTCCCGAGCCGCAACGACTACATGGGCCATATGAGTACGCGACAATATGCGCGTCTGGTGCATGAGTGGATCATTGGCATAGGTCTTCCTCCCCAGGATTATGGGACGCATTCGATCCGACGGACGAAGGCTTCGATCATCTACAAGGCAACGGGAAACCTCCGCGCCGTTCAAATCCTCCTCGGCCATGTCAAAATAGACAGCACCGTGCGCTACCTCGGCGTCGACGTGGAGGATGCGCTGGAGTTGGCGGAACGAACCGAAGTCTGAGCAGACCCATAATCGGTCATTCAAGATACCCTAGGTTGCGCCGGATAGCAGACGCTCGTCCAGGAGCTGGTGGTAGAAGCATAGCTGTTTGGCAGGGGACGGCACCCGAGCCGGCAACGAGCTCGTCGCCCCCGTGTGGACAAACTCGTTCGCGGACTGCTTAATCTACCTATGCGCTTCTCGACCCTCGTTTCTCTGCTGATCGCGACACCCGCTATCGGCCAGACGGTGCCGCCACCCATCGAGGCAGTTGACCCGATGATCGGCACCGGCGGCGAGGGTCATACCTTCCCCGGCGCCACCGCCCCCTTTGGTATGGTGCAGTTGTCGCCCGATACGGACACCGAGTGCGAGATCCGTGCCTGCTACGGCCATGCCGCCGGCTATCGATACGAAGATCCGACGATCCAGGGGTTCAGCCACACCCATTTTTCGGGCGCGGGCCATTCGGATCTCGGCGACGTGCTCGTCATGCCCCAGTCCGGCCCCGAGGTGATGCTTGACCCCGGTGACCCGGCGCGGCCACGATCCGGCTATCGATCAAGGTTCGACCATCGCGAGGAACAGGCTCATCCCGGCTATTACGCAGTAACGCTGGCCGATAGCGGAATTCGTGCTGAGCTGACCGCGGGCAACCGAGTCGGCGTGCATCGGTATACGTTCGCCAAAGGCAAGGCGGCGCACCTGCTCATCGACCTGCGGACGTCGCTTTACAATTATCCCGGCAAAATTCTGTGGTCGGGGCTTCATCTGCGGACCGACGGAACAATCACCGGGTTTCGCGAGACGCGCGGATGGGCACCCGGGCGCAAACTGTATTTCGCGATGCGCTTCTCCCGGCCGCTGACCGATCATGCCTTCGTCGATCGCGATGCGGCAGTTGTCTATAAAGGCTTTCGGGCACCGGGGCGCGGCAGCGACGCGGCAGCGGAAAAGCTGGGTCGCGCTCTGGAGGCCCGGCTTGATTTTGGCACCCTGACCGAGCCGCTCGAGGTGAGGGTCGCGCTGTCCGGCGTTGATGAGGACGGCGCGGTTGCCAATCTCAACGCCGAACCCGGCGGTTTCGACGCGGTCAGGCAGCGAACGACAACCGCCTGGTCGCGCGCACTGGGTGCGGTCGATATCAGCGCCCCCGCCCCGATGCGGACATCGGTCTATACCGCGCTCTATCACACGCTGCTAGCACCGAGCATCTGGAGCGATGCCGATGGCCGCTATCGGGGCCCAGATGATCAGGTCCATGTAGCCAAGGGCTTTACCTTCCGGTCGACCTTTTCGCTGTGGGATACGTTCCGCGCCGAACATCCGCTACTGACGCTCGTGCAGCCCGAACAGACGACGACCGATGTCGTCCGGTCGCTGATCGAAAGCCGCCGCTTCAGCCCCTATGGCGTCCTGCCCGTTTGGCAATTTGCGGGGCGCGAAACCTGGACGATGATCGGCTATCACGCCGCGCCCGTGATCGCCGATGCGTATCTCAAGGGGTTCCGCGGTTTTGATGCTGATGCCGCGCTCGACGCGATGGTCGCGAGTGCGACTTACGCGCCCTATGGCGGATTGGGCGAATATATGAAGCGCGGCTATGTTCCGATCGACAAGGAGCCGGAAGCTGCATCCAAGACGGTGGAATATTCCTATGACGATTGGACGATCGCGCGGATGGCACGCGCGATGGGCCGAATCGATATCGCCGACCGGTTCGACAAGCGCGCCGCGAACTGGCGCAACAGTTTCGATACGAAGAGCGGATGGCTGCGCGCCCGGCTATCGACCGGCGCGTTCCGCACGCCGTTCGATCCGACCGCGATCAACTATGGGTCGGATTATACCGAAGGCAATGCTTGGCAGTACAGCTGGTTTACGCCGCAGGACCAGGCAGGTCTCATCCGCATCCTGGGTGGGGATACAAAGGCGGTCGCGAAGCTCGACGCGATGTTTGATTTTGACAATACAGGAGTCGATTACAGCCATGCCGAGGATATTGCGGGACTGATCGGGCAGTATATTCATGGCAATGAGCCCAGCCATCACGTCGCTTACCTATACGACTACGCAGGTAAACCGTGGCGGACGCAGGAGCGGCTGTCGCAGATCCTATCGTCGCAATACAAACCGACTCCAGAAGGGCTCGCGGGGAATGACGATCTCGGTCAGATGTCGGCTTGGCTGGTGTTCACGGCGCTCGGCTTTTATCCAGTCGCACCCGGCTCGAACCAATATGTCATCGGTCGGCCATTCGTCGATCGCGCGCAACTGACGCTGCCCAACGGTCAGCGGTTCACCGTCGTTGCCGATGGCCTGACGCCAGCGACGCGCTACGTGTCCTCGGTCAGCCTTGATGGTGTCGCGCTCGGCCGCAGCTATCTGACCGACGCGGAAATTCGCGCGGGTGGCGAAATGCGCTTCACGATGAGCGCGACACCGAACAAGCGTTGGGCCACGAAACCTGACGCCCGGCCATTTTCGATGTCGACATCGAGGCACGCGCAATGACCATGAGGATCGATCGACGGACCATGGTAGCCGGTATGTCTGCGCTCGCCGCCGCGACTGCAGCCAAGGCGGCGCCGCAGACCACCGACTGGCACGCACTGGCCGAGGACGTGAAAACGGAGATGGCGTGGTCTTGGGATCTTTATCGAACCCATGCCTGGGGTAAGGACGAGATCAAACCGGTCAGCGGCACCTTCTCGAGCTTTCCGCTCAAGAGCCATCATCTCGGCCTCAGCTTGGTCGAGGCGCTTGATACGCTTTGGGTGATGGGGCTCGATGCGCAGTTTCAGGACGGCGTCGAATGGGTGAAGGCGAATTTCGACTGTAACGTCGATGGAGAGGTGTCGGTTTTTGAAACTTCGATCCGGCTGGTGGGTGGATTGCTGTCCGCGCACCTCGCCTGCGGCGACGCGGTGTTGCTCGCGAAGGCGCGGGATCTGGCCGATCGACTGATGCCCGCCTTCGCTGCGCCTACCGGCATGCCTTACCGCTTCGTCAATCTGAAGACCGGGGCTGTCCGCGAGCCCATCACCAGCCCTGCCGATGTCGCGACCTATCTGCCGGAATGGGGAACACTGAGCCAGCTGACCGGCGATCCGCGTTATGCCGCGACCGCGCGCAGGGCGATGAAAGCGATCTTCGAACGCCGGTCGAAGATCGGTCTGGTCGCAACCCAGATCGACGTGGTGACGGGGGAATGGCGGTCGCGCCGCGCCACTGTCGGATCCTATTGCGACAGCTTCTTTGAATACCTGTGGGACAGCTGGCAGCTATTTGGCGATGCCGAGTGCAAGACAATGTACGACACCTGCACAGCTGCAATCCTCAAGCATCAACAGGTCTGGAAGCAGCGCAATCTGTGGTTCGCCGACGTCGACTTCGAAACCGGAGCCATCGTCGCAACGGAGCAAGACGAACTGGCGTCCTTTTACGGCGGATTGCTCGCTCAGAGCGGCATGGCGAAACTCGGCGCCGCCTACACAGAAAGCTGGGCGTCGGTGCAGGACCGCTACGGCATCTTGCCAGAGGGATATGACTACGCAACGGGCCTTCCGACGCAGCTAACAAACGCGCTTCGCCCCGAATTAGTGGATGCCGCCTTCACGCTATGGCTGCTCGATCGAAACCCACGCTGGCGCCACATTGGGCGCGTGCATTTCCTCGCAATGAAGCGGTGGAACAAGGCTAAATACGGCTATGCCGACATGGTCGATGTGACCTCTAGTCCCAAACGACAGAGCGATCATTGCCCAGGCTATTGGTGGTCGGAACAGATGAAATATTACTATCTGCTTTTCGCGGACACGCCCCGGTTCGACTACACGCAAAACTATCTATCAACTGAAGGGAACGTACTGAAAGGGTTTGTACACTCGCCCTCCGCCGAGCCAAGTCATAGCCACGTTTTTGATCTCACCTACAACTGAATCGACCTGACAAACTTTGTCATAAAGGCTTTTTTTGGCTACGAAAGCTAGCTCAATTTACTTCCAACATCAGACCTTCTTTAAGTATCTGTTTTGCACTTAACCATCGACAGAGCTTAACGGCGCTAAAGGTTCAAGGATACGACTCCCCAGTTCATCTACTGCTAGGCCGAAAATTGCGTTGCCGTGGCGGGCCCGGTGATAGTGTCGAGAGCTTTCGAGAGTGAGCCGACATAATTATCTGCGCCAAGCTCCCGCTGGATCCCGGCGTCTGTCAGTGCCGCCTCGCCCTGCGGCCACAACCCGACGATGATGCGCGCTTCGGGAGCTTTAGACCGGAGACGTCGCACCAGGTAGCGCACCTCCGCTGGCGACCCGTTCAGCTCCAGGTAGGAGGTCATGATCGTCGTCACTCCGGTGAGATCGAGGCCAGCAATTGTTTCGCGACCCACGTCACCATGCAGGATCGTCTTGGCGTGGACGTCACGCTGCTCCAGCAGCTGCACCATCATGGCAGTCACCGCTTCGTCGAACGCACCACGGCCTACGACACACGCGACCGGGCCGGAGTGCGCGGCTGACCGATGCTCAACGATGCCGTGTGACTTCAGGTCGCCGATCACCGATAGCATCGAGCGCGTCATCCGCCGCGCGCCTGCGGCATCGATCGTGCCACGCGCCTGATCCTCGACTGCAAGCTTCAAGCCTTCCAGAACGACACCATCGTAATACTCGGAGAGCGAACGGTTGGCGAGCAGTGCCTCCGCTTGCGCAAGTGCCTCGTCCGGATTGTCGGCGAGGATACGCTGGTAGAAGCTCTCGACCGGCGTCAGCGCCGGCCGATCACCAAGCAGCACGTCAAAGAATTCCAAGCTCTTCACGTGACGGCCCATGACGACGAGACACAGCGTCAACGGCGTCGACATGATCAGGCCGATCGGCCCCCACAACCAGGTCCAGAAAATTGCCGACACGATCACCGATACGGGCGAGAGCCCCGTCGAGTGGCCGTAGAGTAGCGGCTCGACAACATATCCCGTCATCGGTTCAACCAATACGAACAGCACCACGACCTCGATCGCCATGCCCCAGCCTGGATCAACGGCTGCGGCGAGCGCGGCGGGCGCTACCGCGGCCAGGAACGAGCCGATGTACGGGACGAAACGCAGTAGGCCCGCCATCACGCCCCACATCGCGGGCGATGGCACCCCAATGACCCATAGGCCAAGGCCGATAACTAGACCGAAGCAAGTGTTCACCGCCAGCTGGGACAGGAAGTACTTGCTGAGCCGCTGTCCGGCGTCATCAAGCGCGCGCGTGGTGCGGTGGAGGTCGCTCGACCCGAACACGCGGATGAAGCGGTCGCGCAGATCTTCCTTCTGCATGAGCACGAAGATAGCGACGATCAGGACGATGATGGTCGTCTCCAGTGGACCCAGGATCGGCTGCAGCACCGTGCGGGCGATCGTGAAAGGAGACGTGCTCTCCTGCACGACCTGGACTGGCACGGGACGCCGCTGGCCCACAGCAGGCTGCACGCCGCCGACAGCCAACGAGGGTGCAGCGCCCCGCGGGGCAACGGTGTGCCGGCCGCCGCCCAGCTCCTTGGTGATCGATGCCAATCTCGAAAGCGCGAAACCTTGCACGTTCTCGACTTTGGCCTGGATCGTCTGGGCGTATTGTGGCGCGTTGACGGTGAGCGACGCGGCCTGGCTGCCGATCAGCGTGCCGAAAAGGCCGAGAATCCCTAGTGCGGCCAGCACGGTGAAGATGACGGCGGGCGCCCTCCACAGGCGCAGGCGCTGTAGCAGATTAACAACCGGCGACAGTACGAAAGAGAGCATGACCGCCAAAGTGATGGGGATCAGCACCTCCTGTCCAAAATACAAAGCCGCAATGACCAGTGTACCGACTGCTACACCCGCAAGCGTCTTCAACTCTGGCGCGGACGCAGCCGGGACTTTCGCCGCTCCTCCAGCTTCATCTGGTCCGTCGCGACTGCCTGTGAGCACATCCTCGAATCCGGCAACGCTGTCTCGATCGGTCATGGTCACGCGCCTTCATATTCAGGCATCCTGTGCCAGTTAGAAAGCTTACGCGGATCGGAGCGCCGCGTCATCTTTGCCGTCGGGCTATCATCGACGAGAGACCAACGAGCACCTTTTGTATCAACGCCCACACATAGCGGCCTGGTGCAATGATGCAGTTATGGATCGAAAGCGACGCCGGCCGATCTCGCCCCAGCAGGCAAGACCCATTCCAGCCATTCAGCACTCCGATTTGGCTGGACACCTTCTGCCATTCGTTCACGTTCGTGTTGAACCTCTTCGGAGGCCATCCGCCGCCTGCATGTCGCTCCCTCGCGCCAGAACACACGACGACCCGACAGGGCGCGGCATAGGTAATCGAGATTTCTAGCCGCGAACGAAGTCGATGAACGCGCGCAGCGGTGACGGCAAAAGGCGGCGACCAGAGTAATAAAGGAACGGGCCGGAAAAGGATTGCCACCAGTCGGGCAGCACCGCTTCCAGCGCGCCGCTGTCAAGCGCCGGCCGCAGCCAGTCCTCGAACAGCGACACAATTCCACCACTCGCGACCGCCACGTCGACGAGCAGATCCGCCGCGCCCGCCACGCTGGCGATCAGCGGCCCTTGTGGCTCGATCCGCACGATCTCGCCGTCGCGCTCGAACTCCCACGGGCTGGCGAGCGCTCCGCTGGTGAACCGGCCGCGCAAGCAGGCGTGGTCAAGCAGGTCGCGCGGGTGGTTTGGCCTTCCGTTCGCATCGAGATAGCGGGGTGCTGCCGCGGTCGCGAAGCGCTGGACGCGCGGGCCGATTGGCATGGCGATCATGTCCTGCTCGAGCCGCTCGTCATAGCGAATACCTGCATCGCACCCCGACGCCACCATGTCGACGAAGCCGTCCTCGGCAAGGATCTCAACCTGTATGTCGGGATAGGCGGTGAGGAAACCGGGCAGGATCGCCGGCAGCACCAGCCGCGCCGCGCTGACCGGCACGTTGAGCCGAAGCGTGCCCGTTGGCCGGTCGCGGAACAGGTTCACGACCTCGAGCGCCGCTTCGACCTCGCCGAGTGCCGGCGCCAACCGCTCGATCAGCGCTTCCCCGCCTCAGTCGGCACGACGCTACGAGTGGTGCGATGGAGCAGGCGGATGCCCAGCCGCGCCTCTAGCCGCCGCACCGCTTCGCTGAGCGTCGACGCGCTAGAACCGACGGTACGTGCCGCGTCGCGGGAGCCGCGCGCTTGCGCTACCGCTAGGAAAGCGTTGAGATCGGCAAGATCAGCCTTCATCGTTCGGAATTCCGTACAGCCCGTACCGATCACTCCGTCTTATCGTAATGATCCGCAAGCCGTATCTCTGGCCACCACAGGAGAATGACGATGATGATCAACCAGGCAGGCACCTATCCCTTCGCCGGACGCAATGTGAAGCGGCTAGGCTATGGCGCGATGCGACTCGCCGGGCCGGGCGTGTTCGGCCCGCCGCGTGACCGCGATGCCGCACTGGCCGTGTTGCGCGCTGCTGTCGAAGCGGGGATCAACCACATCGACACCAGCGACTTCTACGGTCCGCACGTCACCAACCGCCTGATCCGCGAGGCGCTGTCCCCCTACCCCGACGACCTGCTGATCGCGACCAAGATTGGCGCGCGGCGCGGTGACGATGCTGCGTGGCTGCCTGCTTTCGAACCCGGCGAACTGGCCCGTGCGATCGAGGACAATCTGACAAACCTGGGGCTGGAGGCGCTCGACGTTGTCAACCTGCGCCTGATGTTCGATGTCCACGGGCCGGCGGAAGGATCGCTCGCCGCGCCGCTCAAGGCGGTGGCGGACCTGCAGCGCCAAGGACTGGTGCACCACATCGGCCTCAGCAACGTGACGCCGACGCAGTTCGCGGAAGCCCGCGACCTCGCGGCGATCGTCTGCGTCCAGAACCAGTACAACCTCGCCCACCGCCACGACGATGCCTTGATCGACGCACTGGCGGCGGAGGGCGTCGCCTATGTGCCGTTCTTCCCGCTGGAGGATTTAGCCCGCTCCAGTCGGCGGCCTTGTCCGACGTCGCGGCACGGCTGGAGGCGACGCGTATGCAGGTGGCGCTCGCCTGGTTGCTCCAGCGATCGCCCAACATCCTGCTGATCCCCGGCACCTCGTCGGTGGCGCACCTCCGCGAGAACGTCGCCGCGGCCTTGCTGACGCTGCCCGAAGATGCGGTGGCCGAACTCGACGCGATCGGCGGGTAATCAGACCGGCCGGTTGGCGAGCACGGCGTCGAGCAGGCCGGGAAAGCGCCTGTCGAATTCATCCCGGCGCAGCCTGTTGATCATCTCGCGCCCGGCCTGCGTCGTCTCGATCAGCCCGGCTGCGCGCAGCAGCTTCAAGTGGTTGGACAGCGTGCTCTTCGGGATCGACTCGCACGGCGCTGCACCGGTGCAGCTCAGCCGCTCGGTTGCGGCGAGCCGCGCCACCATGCCCAGCCGATTGAGATCGGCCAGCGCGTGCAACGCCAGATCGAGCGGAACATCCTCCAGCCGGGGGTGGGTGAAGTGGGGCATCCAACCGATATAGGGCAAGACGATCAATTTAATAGTTCGGGAATATTGAACAATAGGATCCACGCTCCATCTTCTGCCCAGCCGACAGCGTACGGAGCCGTGATCGCGGGCCATCTTTTGGAGAATTCCTATGTCACTTCGGGGCAAGACAGCACTCGTCACCGGCGGATCGCGCGGCATCGGTGCGGCGATTGCCAGGCGACTGGCGGCGGAGGGTGCGACCGTCGCGATTACCTATGCCGGCAATAAGGCTGCGGCGGACGCCGTGGTGACGGCGATCGAGGGCGCGGGCGGCACCGCCTTCGCGTTTCAGGCCGACGCTGGCGATCCCGCCTCCCAGCGCGGTGGCGTCGAACAGGCTGCGGCGGCACTGGGCACGATCGACATCCTGGTCCAAAATGCCGGTGTCGCGGAATTCTCGCCGGTCGCGGACGACACCGATGAGACCTTCGACCGCCAGTTCGGCGTGAACGTAAGGGGTCTGCATGTCGGCACGCGCGCGGCGCTGCCGCACCTCAATGATGGTGGGCGGATCATTCTGATCGGCAGCATCTCGGGCGAGAAGGCATTCCCGGCGACCTCGGTCTATAGTGCGACGAAGGCGGCGGTGGCGGCGCTGGCGCGCGGCTGGGCCAAGGATCTCGCGGCGCGCAACATCCTGGTCAACACCGTGCAGCCGGGGCCGATCGACACCGACATGAACCCTGCCGACAGCGAGTTCGCCCAGCAGATGATCGGCGCAATCCCGCTGGGACGATATGGAAAGGTCGAAGAGATCGCGGGCGCTGTGGCGTTCTTTGCCGGACCGGACGCAAGCTACATCACCGGCGCCACCCTCAACATCGATGGCGGCGCAGCGGCCTGACGCGCAGCGACCGGCCCTCTCGCTCGACGGAAGGGCCGGTAATCCTCGATGATTGGAATACCCCGATGCAGACATCGGCGCAGCATTTTGGCCGTCCCGACTCCGGTCATTCGTTCAGGCTAACGCTGCGACCACGTGATCCAAGGTCGTCTACTCCTTATGTCCCGCTCCAAAGGTCACGCGTGGCACGAAGGCTGAGAGCGCCAGCGTCAGAACTGAGATAACCAGCACTCCCCAGAAGGTAAGGTGCAGCCCATGTGCCAAGCCTGCCCGGCTTGCTGCCGCGCCAATCATGGATCCCTGGCTGTGAAGCAGCTCCTGTATCTCCTGCAGAGACCCGGAGCGGTCACGTGCTAGGCTGGCGTTGAGCACAGTCCCCAGAACCGCGGCACCCAGCGTGCTGCCAAGGTTGCGAGCGAACAAATTCGAAGCCGTTGCGGCACCACGCTCCCCCCACCCGACGCTGTCCTGAATCAGCACGATAGCAGCCGTGCTTAAGAAGCCCATGCCAAACCCCATGATCAGCGAGCCGAGGCCTGCCACAAGCGGCGGGGTCGTAGACGTCAGCAGCACGAACGGTATGGCGCCAATGGGTAACAGGGCGGCGCCGAAAACCAGTATCGGGCGCAAACCAAAGCGAGCGAAATTGCGCGCGCCCAGTGTCGCCGCCATTGGCCAACCAAGCACCATAGCAGTCAGCATGAAGCCTGCTTCAAGCGGAGAGCGCCCCATCACTGCCTGAACATACATCGGCAGGAAGGTGGTAAGCCCGATAACCGCCATGCCGCTGAAGAGCGTCGCGGCGTTGGTGGCTGCGATGGCACGACGCGCCCATAGCGCGAAAGCAATCATCGGATCACGTGCGCGGCGTTCCTGAGCGACGAAAAGGACGCCGGCAGCTAAGCACACGGCCAAGGCGAGCAGCGCCTCCCGGCCGCCCGAGGCTCCGGCTTCGGTGAGTGCCACCATCAACGCCGCGATCGCGACCGTAAAGAGGCCTGCTCCCAGCACGTCGACCCTTCGTTCTTGCGTCGACACTGTTTCACGCAGGAAGAGGTAAAAGCCGGCCGCTGCAGCCAGCCCGATCGGCACGTTGATCCAAAAAATCCAGGCCCAGCTGACGTGCTGAATGATGAGTCCACCAGCTAGCGGACCGATCACGGATGAGATTCCCCAGACGCTTGCCAGCCAGCCTTGCACCTTGCCACGTTCGTGCGCCGCGTAGAGGTCGCCAATGACGGTGATCGAGACGGGCTGGATAGCACCGGCGCCCAGACCCTGGATGAGACGGAAGGTAATCAGAGCAGGCATCGACCAGGCAAAACCGCACAGGATCGAACCCAGCAGGAAAATGCCGATGCCAACCAGCAGGACCGAGCGCCGCCCATACAAGTCAGCAAGTTTACCGAACACAACCGTCGTGGCGGTCTGCGCAAGCAGGAAGGAGGAGAACACCCAGGCGTAGTATTGCAGTTGCCCCAGTTGACCGGCGATCTGCGGCATGGCGGTCGAGACGATGGTGGCCTCAATCGCGATCATGAAAGAGGCAAGCATCACCGCCGCCAGGATAAGCGGGCGGCGAACCGCTGGCCGCGGGATCCCGGCGCTCACGCCTGGATGCGCCGTAGATCAAACTCGTTTAGGCTGCACAAAATCCGAGCCGTTGGGGCCATCGCTCCTGCCTTGTTCAGCGACGTGGAGCATCCTTGACCTGGCGCGAACCAGCGTGCGGCAGGCGCCGCCGAAGACGAAAAGGATATATCGACGGCAGGCATATCACTGGTGTCCATATGGTGCACCGCCGCAACGCACAGCTGAAGCCGATCTATCCACACTTTGAGGTCGAACTCGCTCCCGGCACACCGACCTAAACCCTACTCGTGCTTTCCAGCACGAGTGGTGCTGCATGAAGCTCATTGAGCACGACTTTGACGACCCACCAGAGGGCATTCCGGCCCGGCTTGCCGGGTTCCCATTCATCCCATTAAAGCCCCGCTCTTTTGTTCGATTGATTCAGCCGGTTTCTTCCGACTTAATAATCGAACGCGCAGCCCACCTCCTCCGTCAACAAATCGGTAAGATTACCGAGGTCGGACAAAGTTTCGAGCGCCAGCGTCCGTTCGATAACGGCATCCGCGCGATCATGCGCTATAATGCCGCCGGTCAGGGTGCGGAACTTGGCGATGACTTCGGTGCGATCGAGCGACCCGGCCATCGTACGCGGCACCGGAATTTCGGCAGTTCGTAACTTACCGTCGCGCATCGTGACGACCACCTTCGACGCCCGGAGATTGTCGTAGGCGGGTTCGTGATGCGCGCGGATACGCGGGACTAGTGCCCATATATCGTCACAATCGATCCGCGCGGGCGTGAACTGTTCGATCATCGCCGCGCCGTCGATGATTGCTGCCGCGACCGCGTAGCCGACGTGCATCTGCGCGCCGATCGGTGTCAACGGACGCTCCACCTCCCACCAACCATGATGGTAGGCGGCGTGGCTCATCGAGATATCGATCATTTTAATTGAATAGGGGTCGAGCGGCTCTTTGGCCATAATCGAAAAAATGCCGTCGAGGGGGCCGTGCAGCGCCCCCATTGCCGCATAGGGTTTGAGCGCGATCCGTAGCGTTTCCCAGCGATCGCCAAGATCGCCCGCAATCTGGCTGGCATCCGGATTGTGGCCTTCGCCAAACATGCTCAAGAAGCCGCCGTAATCGCGCTCGAACACACGCTTGATACCGGTATAGCCACCCGCCGCGAGTAGTGCCGAAGTCGTGCCGGCGCGCGCGGCAAAGCCGTGGTGCATGCGCTTGCACATCGCCTCATACTGCGCGGCCATTAGCCCGCCCGACTGCGTGCCTGCGAGACCCAAAGCATCCTCGTACCTGGCCGCGTCAAGCCCGATCAGGCTGCCGGTGGTAGCGGCGGCCGCGTGTGTGCCGAAAACCGCACCCGAATGCCAGCCGCGGGATAACATTTGCGCTCCGTGCAGCGCCATGCCGACGCGCGGGCCTACTTCGAAGCCAGCGATGATCGCGCGCATTGCCGCGCGACCGTCGATCCCGCCTAGTGCGGTCGCCGTGGAGATGAGCGCCGGGATCACGATCGATGCGCTGTGCAGCGGGCCATAGGGATGGAAATCATCCAGCTCAAAGCCCTGGATAAAAGTTGCGTTGAGAAGCGTAGCCGCAGGCAGGCCGATCCCGCGATCCCACCCGATAACGGGCGAGCTGCCCGAGCCCTCGAAGCTGAACGTCGCATCGACCGCGATCTTGGACCATGGTAGTTTGGCACCGACGAGTGCGCAGCCAAGACCATCGAGTACAACGTCTTTAGCGCGTTCGATGACGGACTGAGGCACGTCGTCGAGAGAGAAATTTGCCAGCCATTGCGCCAAAGCCCCTGTCGCTCCCGAGGGATCGGTCGGCTGTTCCCGCGGCCCGGTATAACGCTTAACGGTCATGCCTTGTGCTCCAAATTCCATATCCATGGCCGCGCGGCGCGATCTGCCGCCTGCCACTGCGCAATCGCGTCCATGTCGCGAAAGGTAAGCCCAATATCATCGAGACCTGCGAGCAGCGCTTCTCTGCGCTGCGGATCGATCGCGAAGGTAAAGATCCGCCCTGTGGGACTCCCGACCGTCTGCTCCGCTAGACTGATGGCGAAGGCCCCCTCTCCACGTGCGTCGTCCATCAAGGCGAGGACGTCGGCCTCCGGCAGGCGGATCGGCAGCAAGCCGTTCTGGAAGCAATTGGCATAGAAGATGTCGCCGAAGCTATCGGCCACGACGCAGCGGATGCCCATCGCAAGCAACGCGTTCACCGCCGCTTCACGCGACGAGCCACAGCCGAAATTAGGCCCTGCCAAGAGGATGGGTGCGCAGCGGTACCGTGCCTGGTTGAGAACAAAATCCGGGTTTTCCGCACCATCGGGCAGATAACGGAGCGCCTCGAACGCGTAATAACCGATCTGCGAACTGTCGCCCGCCGTCAGTCTCTCGATGCGGATAATGACGTCAGTATCGACATTGGCGATCTCGAGCGGTGCCGCAGTGCCGTAGATGCGCTTGACGGGATCGAACATCTCAGAGCCTCCTCACATCAACGATCGCGCCGCTGATCGCTGCGGCCGCCGCCATTGCTGGGCTAGCGAGATGCGTCCGCGCGCGAGGACCCTGACGTCCGACGAAATTGCGATTCGAAGTCGAGACGCACCGTGCGCCAGGCGGTACGCGTTCACCATTGGCGGCGACGCACATACTACAACCGGGTTCGCGCCATTCGAAGCCGGCGTCGAGAAATATCCGGTCCAGCCCCTCGGCTTCCGCTTCGCGCTGGACGCGAACTGATCCGGGGACGACCCAAGCGGTAACCGATGCCGGGACCTGATGCCCGCGCGCGATCCGCGCCGCCTCGCGCAGATCGGAAAGCCGTGAGTTCGTGCACGAGCCGATGAACACCCAGTCGATGCTGGTACCTGCCAAGCGCTGGCCCGGCTTGAGACCCATATAGTCGAACGCTGCGAGCATCGACGCGCGTTCGGCAGGATCGGCCATTCGCGTCAGGTCGGGCAGCACGCCGTCGATCGCAATCCCCTGGTCGGGGCTGGTGCCCCAGGTGATCGTCGGCGCGACTGATGCCGCATCGATCGCGATGTCGCGGTCGAATTCCGCATCGTCGTCGCTCTTCAGGTCTCGCCACGTCGCGACCGCTGCCTCGAACAACGGCCCTTCTGGTGCAAAGCGTCGCCCTGAGATCCAATCGATCGTCATGTCGTCGGGCGCGACCAGCCCCGATCGCGCACCCATCTCAACCGCCAGGTTGCACAGCGTCAGCCGGCCTTCGACAGGCATCGCGCGGATTGTGCTGCCGGCGAATTCAATATTGTGTTCGACTCCCGCGGTCGCGCCGAGCGTACGAAGAACGTGCAAGATCACGTCCTTCGGTGCCACGCCCTGCCCCAGCGTGCCCTCAATCCGCACGCGCATCCGCTTGGGGCGGCGCATGCGCAGCGTGCCGGTCGCGAGCGCATGGCTGCTCTCCGACGTTCCAACGCCGAAAGCGAGCGCACCGATACCGCCATTGGTGCAGGTGTGACTGTCGCCGCAGATGAGCGTCACGCCGGGCAGCGCGATCCCCTGTTCGGGCGCCATGACATGGACAATGCCCTGTCCGTCCTGCCCCAGATCAAAAAAACGGATGCCGGCCGCTGCGCTCAAGTCTCGCAAGCCGCCGTACAGGCGCGCACCCGGTGCGTAGGTCGCGCCGGTCCGCCCAGGTTGGCTGGAGACGATATGGTCGGGCGTCGCGAACACCAGTTCGGGGTTTCGCACGGGCAAGCCGCGACTACGTACGCCGGCCAGCGCCGGGGGTCCGGACAAGTCGTGGAGCAGGTGCCTGTCAATGTGCAGCAGCGACCAGCCGTCGCCGAGGTCGCGGACGACATGCGCGTCCCAGATCTTGTCCAGGATGGTTCGGGGGCCGGTCATGCTTCGCGTACCGCGTATTCGCGACGCAGCGCGTCCCATTCGGCTGCGCCGAACCGTCGGAAGCTGTCGGCGATCGCTACCTCGCTGCCCGTGCGCATCGGCAGTCCGCTCTGCTTCAACGCCTGCAGCGCCGCGTCGGCCGCAGGGACGATCGCGCGCAGCAGCACGCCTGGACAGATCGCAAGGCGGTAGCCCATCGAACGCGCGTCCTCATGCGATACGGTCGGTGTCTTACCGCCGGGGACGACGTTGAGCAGGCACATGCCCTGAACGCGGGAAGGCACCGCAGCCATCTCCTCCAGCGTCTGCACAGCCTCGACGAACGCCATGTCGGCTCCGGCGTCGAGCGCCAGATTGGCGCGCGCTATCGCCTCGTCGAGGTCGGCGACCCCGCGCGCGTCGGTGCGCGCGATGATGATGAAGTCGCGATCACGCTTCGCTGCGATAGCCGCCGAGATCTTGCCGACGAACGCGTCGCGGGCGATCACTTCCTTGCCATCAAGGTGACCGCAGCGCTTGGGGGCGACCTGGTCCTCGATATGGATAGCCGCGACGCCAGCGCGCTCGAAATCGCGGACCGTGCGCGTGACGTTCAGTTCATTGCCATACCCGGTATCGGCGTCGGCAATGACGGGAATCGACGCCGACGCTGCCATGAAGGCGGCATTGTCGGCCATCTCGCTGCCGGTCAGCAGACCGTAGTCAGGATAGCCATGCGCCGCGGCGGTGCCCGCGCCGGTCATGTACACCGCTTCGAAGCCGGCCTGCTCGACGAGCCGTGTCGTCAAGCCGTCGTACGCGCCCGGAGCCACCACGAGCGGTTCGCGCGCAAAAAGTCGACGTAGTCTGGAAGCCGAAGTGATCATCGAGGTTCATCCATCGTCATAGAAATTGATAGGACATTCCCAACCGCTCGGCGCTGTGGCAGGCATCGCGCATGGATACGCCCATCACGCAGGACACCGCCGTCGAAGCGACCGCCGAAGCGATCCGCACCGCGATCCGCGAAGGCCGCTTCGTGCCCGGCCAGCGCCTTGTCGTCGGGGACATTACGCGGTCCTTCGGCGTCAGCGCCGGACCCGCGCGCGAAGCGATTAGCCGCCTGACGGGCGAAGGCCTGCTCGAGGTCATCACCCACCGGGGCGCGATCGTCCGCTCGTTCAGTCCGGTGCAGATCCGTGAAATTTTTCAAGTCCGTGAAGTGGTAGAGGGCTTGGCCGCACGATTGGCGGCGGCGACTGTCGCGCAATCGACCGAGGCCGCGGATCGCGTGCGTGCCAGCCTTGCGGAACTGCGGGCGGTCCTCGCTAACAACGGTATTGGTTTTCTCGAACACAATCATGCGTTCCACGAGATGATCTATGATCTCGCGCGCAACACTCGCGTACGCGAGATTGCTGCCTCGCTTATTCTGCCGGTGTACCGCATGCGCTATCACCACCTGATGTCGAGCGACTACGCGGCAATCTCGGGTGCCGAGCACGGCCGCATCGCGCAGGCTTTGCTCACGGGTGACGGAGAGGCTGCCGAGCGCGAGATGCGTGCACATATTGGCCATTCGGCCGAGGCGATGGTCGCTGCGATGGAGACACGCGGTCATAATGTGGCGACCAGCCGGCGATAGGCAGCCCTGCCTTGCGCGATCAGCATCGTGCCTAGTCCGCCGGCGATTACGAGCGTCAGGACCAGTGCCCAGCGCAGTCCCTGTTTTTCGGGAAACAGGTGATCGCTGAAGGCCCCGACGAGATAAGGCCCAAGCGAGTTGGTGATCAGCCCGTTGGCGAGCGTATGAAGCCCCGCCAGTCGTGCGCGGATCGCGGCCGGCAACGCCTCGCCCATCGCCGAGAACCCCGCGACCGACGGCACATAGCCCCAGAAGGCGGCGAACGGCAGGATCGCGACGGTCAGCCGCGGGTCGGGCATCGCGAGCGCCAGGCTGCCGAACGTCGCGAACAGGATCGCGGCGCCGATTGCGACCAGCAGCGGCGCGTCCGCATGTCCGCGATCCTTCAGGACAACGATCAGCCGTCCAGACAACAGGCAGCCCGCCAGCGTGGCGACGCCACTCGTCGCAGCCAGCGTGATCGCGGACTGCGCGCCGGTCCAGCCATGGACGCGTTCGAAAAACAGGATATTCCAGGTCGTCAGCGTGTAGGCACCCATCTGCGCCATCGATATCCCCGCGAACAACGCAAGTCCGAACCGAGGATGCGCGCGCAGGAAGGCAACGCCGCTCCGCTTTTCCGATGCGATAACGTCTCCGGTTTGCGTCGGAACGTCCCGTCGCGGCTCGCGCATGATGAGGAGGATAACAATGGCCAGGAATAGCCCCGGCATAGCGGCGCCCATGAACAGCCCCTGCCAAGGGGCGATCACGCCGATCCCCGGGAGCGATATCTCGCCCTGCTTCGTCAGATGCCGGATCAGCAGGCCACCCAGCAGCATCGCGACAATAGATCCGACCGCGCCGGCGCTCATGTAGACCGCAAATGCACGAGGTCGCCGCTCGCGCGGTACAGTGTCGCCGAGCAGGGACACAGCGAGCGGATGCAGTAGCGATTCTCCGATGCCGACACCGGCACGCGCCAAGCCCAGGCCGAGGAAAGACCCCGCGAGCGCGGTCGCTAAGGTGGCGAGGCTCCAGAAGGTGACCGCACCGGCCATCACCAGCTTTCGCCGGACGCGATCGACCACCAACCCTCCCAGCGGACTGAACAACGCATAGCTCGCGGCGAACGCGATGCCCGATAACAGCCCGAGTTGGCTGTCGCTAAGGTGCAGCGAAGCCTTGATTGGCTTCAGCGCCAGCCCAAAGATAACCCGGTCACCGAAACTCAGCAGATAGCCGAGATACAACAACACAAGGACTGTCCGCGCCTGGGGCGTCTTAGTCTGCGCCTGCATGTCAGAACCGTCGTGTAACGGTCAGGCCGCATTGACGCGGCGGTCCGTAATAGGCCTCCGTGATGCCGGCTGCTGTCGACGAGAATCCATACGTCCGATAGCGCTTGTCGGTCAGGTTGGTCGCGAACGCGGCGACCGTCCAGTCGTTGCGGCTGTAGCTGAGCCGCGCGTTGAGCAGGCCATAGCCGTTCTGCACCGTCGGGAAGAGGTTCGGTCCGTTTGCGCTGACGTTCGTGCCGGCGGCGTTCACGGCATAACTGTTGGGAAGATCGTAGAAGACGCGCGATGTGTAGGCATAATCGACGCGTGCCGTGACGCTCTGCCGATCGCCGATGTCGACCGTGTACTGGATGCTCGGATTGAAGACCCATTTTGGCGTGTTTGTCAGGTGGTCACTTAGGGTGAACGGCACGCCGGCGGCCAAGCTCTTCAGCTTGGCATCGAGGTAGCTGCCGTTGGCGGCGATTTCGAGCCCGCGCAGCGGGCTTAGCAGCGCCTCCACCTCGACGCCCCGGATCCGAGCGTTGCCGGCGTTGCGGATCACGTTGGTCGACAGGCCGTTGGTGTTGATCACCGACGAGACCTGCAGGTTATCGTAGTCGATATGGAAGGCCGCGACATTCAGCCGCAAAAGGCGGCCAAATGGATTGAGCTTGGTTCCGATTTCATAGCTTGCGACCTTCTCCGGATCGAAGCTGCTCGGGCTTGTCAGCCCCGAAATCGGTCGACCGTCGAAGCCGCCACTCTTGAAGCCCTTCGCATAGGTCGCATAGAAAAACGCAGCGGGGGTGGCCTGATACTGAACTCCGAACGTCGGCGTCACTGAATTGAACATGCGCGCGGCGGAGACGTAATAGCCCGGCGCCTGAGGTGTCGTCAGCGCTTGGGGATCGCGGAAAATCGAGTAGAGCCGGTTGATCTGATATGCGGTCTCGCCGATGTGCTTGTCCTCGGAACCGTAGCGGATGCCGCCGCTGATCCCGAGCTTGTCGGTGAACTTGAAGACCAGGTTACCATAGATAGCATAGGTGTCGTTGGTCTGCCGAAAATTCGCCTGAATCTCGGCGTCTGTGGCGTTGAGTCGCGATACGCCTGCGGCAATCTGCGCCGCATAGAAGCCGGTGAAGCCGTTTTGGCGAATCGTGATCGTCGCGTTCTCGCGAAGGTAATAGAGTCCGCCGACATAGGTCAGCCGATCGTTGATCGTCTTCCCGCTGAGCTGGAGTTCCTGGCTGAACTGGTTCTGTCGGATGGTGCGGAAATAGTCGGCAATGGGAATTGGCGAGCCGTCATTATCAACATTCGTAACCGCCTTTTGCTGCCGATAGGCAGTAATGACCTTCAGCGTCGCTTTTCCCAGATCGAGTTCGCCGATGCCGCTAAATCCGCCGACGTCGAGGTCGCTTTTCGTGAAAGCGCCTGCATAGATGTCGAGCGGATCGTCCGAGATGTAGCGACCATCATAGGCGTCACCCCGCGTCGGCGTAATTACGAGGCGCTGATACGTCGCCCGCGTAGTCGAAGGCAGCACGGCCTCGATATGCACTGGCCGCGGGATCTCGCGCCGACGCGTGTAGTCCCCAGTCAAGTAATAGTTGAAATTGCCCGCATCGTGGAGGTTTAGAGCGCCGCGGACCGCAAGGAGATTGGTGTTGCCGGCCCCCTTCCCGTCAACAAGCCGCGTGCCGTAGCCGTCGTCATTGCGCGACACGACGGTCAGTGACGCTGCCAGTTTGCCTGCGATCAGCGGCCCCGAGATATTCGCCTTTCCATCGATCCGATCGAAATTGCCGACGGTGTACTCGACGCTTCCCATAACCTCGTCGCTGGGACGCTTAGTTGTGACGCTGATCGCGCCGCCGCTCGTGTTCTTTCCGAACAGCGTCCCTTGCGGCCCACGCAAGATCTCGATCTGCTGCACATGAGCGAGATCGAACAGGTTGCCCGTCGTCCGCGCGATATACACGCCGTCGACATAAACGCCCACTGCGGGATCGGCAGTCGGTAGGTAGTCCGATTGGCCAACGCCGCGAATGAAGAATTGCGCATTGCTATTGCCGCCCGACGAACCGGACGTGACGTGCAGGCTGGGCGTCGTCTGCGCCAACTGTGAGATGTCGGTGACCGATCGCGCGCGCAGCTCGTCCGCGCCGAGTGCGGTGACCGCGATGGGCGTAGACTGGAGTCGCTCGCTCACGCGCCTCGCCGTGACGACAATGTCATCCCCTGGGACGCTTGCGGGCGCTGCGGCCGGCTTAGGCGACACCTGATCGGCGGCGGACGCCGTGCTCTGTCCGTGAGCGACACCGGTCACCAGAAAAATCGAGGAACTCGCGGCTAACCTCAGCTTGAGCGTCTTCATCATTACCTCTCCGATGGCGCGGTCTTTGCCGTTTCACGATTGGTAGCAGGCGTATTTTATAATACAAGATTATATTATGATCTCGTATTATGTTCCACTGACGTGCCGTTTTCGTTCGTCCCGATGGAAGCCGCACGGGCTAATGGACGTCGTTGCAGCGCGTGCTAGATATAGGACAGTATATCTGCACCTTTTTGCCAAGACAGCCAGTCGATCTCGAGGGGGGCGACTCGTACTCGACCCAGAAGTGGACGTTCAGTCCGTCCTTCTTGCTCCCGACCTTCGGACGCTCATTCATCTTCGCTCTATGCGCTTTCCATCACCGCCGGCGTCCCCCCAGGAAGTCGCAGCCTGAGTGAACGATGGGCTCATGTAGTCCCAGCGATGACAAACTTGCTTAGTAACGAAGCGGGTAACGTCGTAGCCGGCTGCTCGGCAGCGAGCTGTGGGCTACCCACCTGCGTTCTGAGTCCTGAGCCTAAATCGTCGTTCGGTCAGTTGGCGCCGCGCCTCGATCGGAAGCCTAGTCGCCGCGGACAGCACAGCCCGCCGCGTCCCTCTTGCCAAAACTTGCGTCTGCCAGTCGAGCGACGTCATGTCGGCGGGCAGCAGCGTAGCCGACGTCCCTTCTAATCAGCCGATGGGCGGCCACCTTCCAGCAGTCGGCGCGAAGGAAATGACGATCGCGCGTTCGCCGCTCGGCGCGGGCGATGGGTTGTTGAAGAGTAGCGCCGCGTACCGGATGGGCGGATTTGTGCGGTTGCCATCAGGCGGGTAGATACCCAAGCCTGCCTTAACGGGCGTAGACGACAAAGTGCCCGTTTGGAGATGCCGGTGGACCCAGAGGATATGACCGCTTCATCACCGACCAATGTCGCGGGCAGCCGGGTGCTTGCCGCTATCGGAGGGACCATTCCGGGCGAAACGGTGGTGGCGTGTGCGGCATCATTGGCCGCGGCGTTGGGCGTACCCTGGCATGTCGTCTTCGTCGAAACTCCGCGAACGGCGCGCAACGGGGCAATCGCGCGTCAGGCTGCCGAGGCGCTTGCTTACGCCTCGAGGCTGGGCGCAACCGTCAGCAACGAGAGCGCATATGATGTCGCGGACGGCCTGATCGCGCGCCTGGAGGCCGAGCCCGCCGATCATCTGGTTATCGGTGTCCCGTCATCCCTACGTGATCGCTACTCGCTCGCGCCCACCCTGCTGCGCGACCTCGTCGCCAGGCGGCCGGACCTCACTATCCATCTGGCGCCGGCAGCGTCAGCAGCGCTGGCCGGCGGCACCGTGCGGGCTGAGGAAGCGGTGACGGGAAAGCGCCTTCGCCAACATGTGATCTCCTTCGCCGGGGTACTTGTGACCCTCGGCGTGACCTACCTGCTAAGCCTGATGACCGGCGGCCGGGCGCTCAGTCTGTTGTTCCTGTTTCCGGTGATCGCGGTTGCCGCGCGCTTTGGCCTCGGCCCCGCGCTCACCGCTGTCGTATCGTCCGTGCTGCTGTTCGACCTGCTCCTGTTGCGGCCCGTGATGCACTTCGACCCTTTGGCGCCCGTCAACATCGTGCTGTGGATCGCGCTGGGCGCCGTGGCCGTCTACACGAGCGCCATCACCGGTGCGCTTCGCAACCGGGTCGCGCTCAGCGACCGCAATGCGCAGGAAAGTGCTCGCATCGCAGCCTTTGCCGGAACGCTCGGGCGCGTGACGACGTGGGACGAAACCGCAGCGGCGATCTGCAACGAGTTCGCGCATGTGCTCGGCGTACAGACCATTCTTTTCCGCGAGGAAGGCGGCAAGCTGGTGCGGGCGGCGGCCACGCCCCCGGACAGCGGCTGGTCACCGGTCGCGCAGGCGGCGCTCGACTGGGCGTGGGCGAACGGAACCGAAGCCGGTAGCGGAACCGCTGCCGTCGCGGCTACGGACTGGCGCGTGCAGCCGCTCTCCACTTCGCTCGGCACGCTGGCGGTGCTTGCCTTGTCGCACGAAGACAGCCGCAATCCCATCCGAGCCGATAAGGCCGTCCTGTTCGCGACCTTGATCAGCCAGGCGTCGCTCGCACTCGAACGCCTTATCCTGGAGGATAGATGGCGAGCCGAGTATGATCGGTCACGCACGCTGCCGCACGCGAACAGCGAACGGGATGCGACCCCAACGACGTCATAGCCCAGGGGAAGACGCGCGGACGTTCGGCGTCGGCTACATCTTTTCCTTGATGCCGTTCCGCACCAGCAGCCAATTGACCGGATAGCTCGTGCAGAAGCCGGCAAGCATCGCCACCTGCATCGCCAGCCAGAATTCTGGGCAGGTCGCGTCCGCAAGACCGCCGTAACGCGGCAGGAACCAGGTAAACTGGATCAGCGCCATGCCGCCATACATGCCGACCTGCCACGCGCTGATCGATGCGACGTCCGCCTTCAGCGCAGCGATGATGCCGTCTTTCAGCGACAGATTCCGCATCGGCGCTATGCTGAAATACTGGAACGCAATGCCGAACAGGAAGGCGAGCAGGAAGTCCGCCGCCCAGACGGCGAACATCCTATCGGCGAACAGGCTACCATAGCCGAACCACGTCGCGATCACCGGTGCGGCGATCACCGCTCCTTCGGCAGTAATGTCGCCAAGCGTGCAGCCGGCGCCGCAATGGCTCGCGCCCTTGAACACGGATACCGCCATCGGGCTCTCGCCGTCGTGGTCGCTGCGCCCCCATTTAAAGTAGAGCCAGAGCCACAGAACGCTCCCGAACAGGGCCGTCAACGGCCACACGACGTTCATGACAGCCATTTTTTGAGGAAACCGCAGTTCGTCGATGACGATGACGATGGCGGATACCATCGACACGATCAGCGAGATGATCGCCAGCACGTGCAGAGCCGGAGGAAAGTCGGGCATCATCGGGTCCTATCGCCCGGACACGGGGCTGTGTTGCGGACGCGTGACATCCCACCGCGTCACATCATGCGTCCGTGCAGGTTGAACAGGATCACCAGCGTGCCGCCGACCATCAGCGCGATGACCAGCGACGAGAACAGGATCAGCTGAAGGTCGTCGCGCGCCGACTTGGCGAGGCTGATGTGCAGGAAGCAGCGGAATTGCACGACCATCTGGACAAGACCGAGCGCGAGTACGATCCCGAAGGTCACGCTGCCGCCGGTGGACGGCCAGCGCACTGCCGCAAACGCCGCGCAGGTCAGCACGATCGCGGCGGCATAGCCGATCAGATAGGTTCGCACCTCGTGCCGTCGATCGTCGCGGGGCGCGCTCATCGGATCAGCCCCGGCAGGTAGACGGTCGAAAAGATCGCGATCCAGACGATGTCCAGAAAGTGCCAGAACAGGCCCAGCCGCAACAGGTTGATCTTGACCCGCGGATCGGTCCCGAAGACCAGCAGCTGCGCCATCATTGCGACGATCCACAGGCTGCCGATCGCCACGTGCAGGCCATGCAGCGGCACCAGGCCGAAAAAGGCGGACAGATAGCCGCTGCGGGTCGGATAGGCGCCATGCGAGAACATGTCGGAAAAATCGTGGAGCTCCATGGCCAGGAACATCAGGCCAAGCGCCAGCGTCACCGCCATCCAGCCGAGCACCCGGCGAATGTGCGCGCCGTGCTTCATCGACACCGACGCCATGCCATATGTCAGGCTGCTGGTCAGCAGCACCAACGTCTCGATGAAAGTGGGCGTGATCTTATATTCGCTCGCCGGCGTCGGCCCGCCGGCGGTTGCGGGCAGCATCACGCCATAGGTGGCGAACATCAGCGCAAACAGCACCGCATCGCTCATCAGGAACATCCAGAACCCGAAAACGTCGCTGCTCGCGGCGTCGTCTGTCTCTGTATCGGTCTTGCCGAGGTTGAGCCCCGCGTGCCGATCGTCGCTCGCACTCATGTCCGCGCCTCGGCGAGTCCCTGATTGGCTGATGTCGACTCGATCTCGCGCGGGATCGGCCGTGCCTGCTCCACCGCGGTGAGCCACCGATCTTCGGTACGGCGGACCTCGTCGGCCGAGATCACCTTTTCGGTATCGCGCACGAAGCTGCGCGCGATCACCGTCGCCACGATCACCAACGTGCCCAGGATGGCGAGCCACCACATATACCACACCAGGGCAAAGCCGGCCGCCGCGCTGGCGATCCCGATGATGGGCGCCACCGCGCTGTTCTTCGGCATCTCGATGTCGTCATAATGCGGTGGCCGCGCATAGGGCGCGTATTTCCGCTTGTCGTCGTAGAAGGCATAGCGCTGCTCGACGTGCGGCAGATGAGCGAAATTATACTCCGGCGGCGGTGCGGAGGTCGACCATTCGAGACCGCGACCGTCCCATGGATCGCCTGCAAACACCCGGTTTGCATTGCGGTGCCTGATGCTTACCCACAGTTGGACAAATAGCGCGCCAAGGCCGCAGAACAGGATCACCGCGCCGACTTCGGCGGCATAGAGCCAGGGGCGATAGACGGTTTCCATCACCGCCTGCGTCCGACGCGGCATGCCGGCTGCGCCCAGCACGTAGAGCGGCATGAAGGCCAGGTAAAAGCCGACCACCCAGCATCCGCAGGCGATCCGCCCCCATGTCTCGTTCAGACGGAAGCCGAACGCCTTGGGGAACCAGAAGGTATAGGCCGCGATCATGCCGTACAACGTGCCGGGAATCAGCATGTTGTGGAAATGCGCGACCAGGAACAGCGTGTTGTGCACGACGTAATCCAGCGGTGGGAACGCCAGGATGATCCCGGTCAGGCCGCCCAACACGAACGTCATCATGAACGCCAGCGAATAGAGCAATGGAGTGCTGAAGCGCACCTCGCCGCGGAACATCGTCCATATCCAATTGTAGATCTTGACGCCCGTCGGCACGCCGATCGTCATCGTCGCAATGCCGAATGCGGCGTTGATGCTCGGGCTCTGCCCCATCGTGAAGAAATGGTGCAGCCACACCGTGAACGACAGCACCGCGATCGCCATCGTCGCGATCACCAGCGAGACATAACCGTACAGCGCCTTGCCTGAAAAGGTCGACACGACCTCGGAATAGACGCCGAACGCGGGCAGGATGACGATGTACACCTCGGGATGACCGAACATCCAGAACAGGTTGGCGTAGTTCATCATGTTGCCGCCAAGCGCGTTGGTGAAGAAGTGAAAGCCCAGATACCGGTCGAGCGCCAGCAACAGGGTCGCCACCGTCAACGGCGGCATAGCGAACACCATCAGGATCGCGGTGCACAAGCTGGTCCAGCAGAACATCTGCATTCGCATCAGCTGCATGCCGGGGCAGCGCATTTTGTAGATGGTAACGGCGATGTTGATACCGGTCAGTGTCGAGGCGATCGATCCGAGCGTCACCGCCCAGATCCAGTAATCCGGCCCGACACCGGGGTTGAAGCCGATCTCAGTATAAGGCGGATATCCGCTCCAGCCGCCGGTGGAAAATTTCCCGATGACGAGGCTGATCATCATCAACGCCGCGCCGCTGCCGGTCAGCCACAGTCCGATCGCGTTGAGTAACGGAAAGGCGACGTCGCGCGCGCCGATCTGCAACGGCACCAGATAGTTGATGATCCCGGTGAGGAACGGCATCGCCATGAAGAAGATCATGATCGAGCCGTGGGTGCTGAACAGCTCGGCGAAATGGTCGGGTGCGACGATGCCCGGCGCGTCGATCGCGACCGCCTGTTGCAGGCGCATCAGGTTCGCCTCGACCAGCGCGCGCGCCAGCATGACGAAGGCGATCACCACGTACATGATGCCGATCTTCTTGTGATCGAGACTGGTGAGCCATTCGCTCCACAGCCAGCGCCAACGCCCGGTAACGGTCAGCAGCACCGCGACGAAGACCGCGCCCGCCACCACCATCCCCCCGGCGCCCGCCCCGATCAGTTCGTTGATCGTGGGGTTTTCCCAAGCGCGAACGAACGGCAGGTCGTGCCAGCCGAAACGGCCGAATACCGCCGGCAGCAGTGGCGCGCTCATCGCGCGCCCTCGCGGGTGCTGGCGACCATGATCTGGCGGAACAAGCCCGGGCGGACGGTCGAGAAGAATTGCGGCCCAGTGGGGATCGAACGCGCTTTAATGCTGGTGAGCGCCCGGTCGTCGAGCGGTCGGGCGGCGCGGATGCGCGTCAGCCAGCGTTGATAATCCGCCGGATTCATGGCGATCACGTCGAACTTCTCCTGCTGGAAACCTTCCCCGTTGAACTGCGTGTTCTCGCCGCGGAACACTCCCGGCTGGCTTGCTGCGAGGTTCAACTGCGTCCGCATGCCGGGCATCGCGTAGATCTGTCCGGCGAGCTGCGGGATCAGCAGCGATTGCATGACGGTGCCGCTGGTCAGGCTGAGGTTGACCGGCCGGCCGACCGGCACGGCGAGCTGGTTGATCGTCGCGATCCGCTGGTCAGGATAGATGAACAGCCATTTCCAATCGAGCGCGACCGCCTGCACCTCGATCGCCGGCTGGGCGGACGTGAGGCGTCGATAAGGATCGAGACGGTGCGTCGAGGTCCACAGCAGGAAACCGAGACCGATCACTATCCCGATCGGCGGGATCCAGACGAGGATCTCCAGCGGCCAGGAAAAACCCCAGTCCGGACGGTAGGCGTCGCCCTTGTTCGAAAGCCGGTAGTGCCACGCCACCAGCGGAACGAGGATCAGCACCGGCCCGGCGACGAAGACGAGGACCGCCGCGACGATCAGGTACAGATGCCACTGCTCGGCTGCGACCGGCCCGGCGTGATTGACCACGCCGAGCCGCAAGGCATCGCATCCGCCGAGCAGCATCGGTAGAAGCGCGGCGGCGGCAGCCGCGTGGCGCGGCGCGTTGCTCCGAGGCCGCGTTGCCGCTGGGGTGCGACTAGGCAACGATCCGCACCGGCACGCCCTTTGCCGCTGGCGTCTTCGACAGCTTGTCGTGATACCATAGCGGCACCAGCGGGTTCATCTCGGGATAGTAAGCGCCCAGGCACCCGTCGGGCAGGTCGAACGGCGTGACCGTCAGGCCGTCCACCTGCCGATGGACGCCATCGCCGGCGTCGCTGGCGAGGCTGACCACCTGCCCCTCCCGCAGGCCGGCCGCCGCAATCTCCTTCGGGCTCATCAGCAGCACGTCGCGCGTGCCCTCGATCCCGCGCAACCGATCCGAATAGCCGTAGATCGTCGTGTTGAACTGGTCGTTCGAGCGCATCGTGATCAGCCGGTAACGGCCCGCCTTGTCCGGCACGCCCATCGCGGTCAGGGTCGTCGGCGTGGTGAATTCCGCCTTGCCGCTGTCCGTCTTCCAGATCCGGTCACGCGCCTGATTGCCCTTGAAGAAGCCACCGGGGGTGAACATGCGGGCGTTGAAATCCCTGAACTTGTCGGGATAGGTCGCCTCGATCAGGTCGCGGACCTTGCCGTAATCGCCGACCCATTCGTCCCACTTCAGCGTCGGCTTCGGCTCCAGCGTCGCCTTTGCCATGCCGGCAACGATCGCCAGCTCCGACAGCAGGTGCTCGCTCGCCGGCTTGCGCTTGCCGACCGAGCCGTGGATCATCGACAGCGAATCCTCCATCGTCACGGTCTGCGGGCCGCCCTCCTGCATATCCTCTTCGGAGCGGCCGACGCAGGGCAGCAGATAGGCGACCTCGCCGTTGATCAGGTGACTGCGGTTCAGCTTGGTCGCGATCTGCACCGTCAGGCGCATGTTCGTCCAGGCCGCCTCCATCGCCTCGCGCTCGGGGATCGCGCGGACGAAATTGCCGCCCAGCCCGACGAACGCCCTGATGCTGCCGTCGATGATCCCCTCGCACGCTTCGACGGTATTGACGCCCTTCTCGGGCGGCGGATCGAAATCGAAGATGCGCTTCAGATAGTCATATGGCACCAGTTCGGGCTTCTCGGAGATCCCGACCGTGCGCTGTCCCTGCACGTTGGAATGGCCGCGAACCGGGGAGATGCCCGCCCCCTCGACGCCGATGTTGCCGCGCAGCAGCAGCAGATTGACGAGCATCCCGATCGTCTGCGAGCCGTGGACATGCTGCGTCACGCCCATGCCGTAGATGCCGATCACCTTTTCGGCATCGCAATAGACCTGCCCCGCCGCCTCCAGGTCCGAACGGCTGAGGCCCGATTCCTGCTCGATGTCTGCCCAGGATGTCGCCTTCACCTTGGCGACCATCTCGTCGAAGCCGTGCGTGTGCTGCGCGATGAAATCCACGTCGAGCAGGTGATGCTCCTGCTCGGCCCATTGCCGCTCCTCTACGGCGAGGACATGCTTGATCATCCCCATGATCGCCGCGATATCGCCGCCCGGCCGCACCTGATAATAGAGGCAGGAAATCTCGGTCGGATTCTGCGTGAGCATTTGGATCGGGTTCTGCGGATCGACGAACTCGATCAGCCCCTTTTCGCGCACCGGATTGAAGGTGACGATCCTGCACCCGCGCTCCACCGCGTCCTTCAGCGTATGGAGGAACCGGGGACTGTTGGTGCCGGTATTCTGACCGAAGAAGAAGATCGCGTCGCACAGGCTGAAATCCTTCAGCTGGCAGGTGCCGACCGGCGACCCCGTCACCTTCTTCAGACCCACCGACGTGGTCTCGTGGCACATGTTGGAACTGTCGGGTAGGTTGTTGTGCCCGTACAGCCGCGCGTACAGCGCGAACAGATACGAGGTTTCGAGGCTCGCGCGTCCCGACGCATAGAAGACCGCGGACTTGGGATCGAGCGCCTTCAGTTCGGCCCCGATCGCTGCGAACGCCTCATCCCACTCGACCGGGACATAGGTGTCGCTGGCCCGGTCGTAGCGCATCGGGTGGGTCAGCCGGCCGGTCTGTTCGAGATCGTAATCCTTCCAGCCGCGCAGTTCCGTGACGGTGTGCGCGGCGAAGAATTCCGGCCCACAGGTGCGTGTCGTCAGCTCCCACAGAGTAGCCTTGGCGCCGTTTTCGCAAAATTCGGCGGGGTGCGGATGTTCGGGTTTGGTCCAGGCGCAGGACACGCACATGAAACCACCCGGCTTGTTCTGCCGGCGCAGGGTCTCCAACGCCATGGGCGTCGCCCATTCCTTGCCAAAAATCCGGGCGACGCCCTGCAGCGATCCAAAACCGCCCGAGGGGCCATCATAATGTACGGTGTCGTCGTCCTGCGCCATGTCGAGGTCTCCGCTACGATTCCGGCGCTCAGACTTACCGCTACCGCGCACCCCTGTCAGCGCCATCTTGCTCGAATGTAAGGATTTCGTGCGAACCCGCGCTAACCTGCGTCACAATGTCCGCCGGCGAGCGGGCGAGGCGCCTTGCAGAGGCTGGTTGTCGGGGGGCGATTCGCAATACCCCCATTCGGAATCGCGGCCCGGGATCAGGCAACAGAGCTTCGCACCAGCCGCGCGTACCGGCCGAAGGACAAATTTCGCCCCCAGCGACATGTCGGTGCGTTATGACGGCATCACCTCAAAGCACATTCCCCCGCTACTCGTCGCTTCCGGCCTGCTGCGGAGCCAAGCCCTCCCGTCGGACACGACGCGTTCACCAACTGCGGTTTAGCAGTGTTGGGTCGCTGGAAAACGACACACAAGGACGCCCGATGCTTCTGACCTGGCCTTCTCGCCTCCTCCTATGCTGTTTGGCCGCAGCCCTGCTGAGTCCCGCTCCGGCTACCGCGAGCTCGCCCGAACTGAAAGACCTGGAGCGTGAACTGACCGCATTGGTGTCGGCGCGCCCGAGCAACTATGGCATTGCTGCACTCGACCTGCGCGACGGATCGACCGTATCGATCAACGGCGACACGCCTTATCCGATGGCAAGCACGGTCAAACTCGCGATCGCGGGCGCCTATCTCTCCCAGGTGGATCTCGGACGACGCAGCCTCGACGAGGTCATTGCCGGCCACTCCGCCGCAAGCGTGATGGAGCTCATGATCGTCCGCAGCGACAATCGCGCGGCCGATCAGCTACTTGCCGCAGTTGGCGGCACAGCCTCCGTTCAAAAGTGGCTGTCGGCCAGCGGCGTATCCGGAATTCGGATGGACCGGACCATCGCGCAGCTGCTCCGGGAGCGGGGTCACCTTGCGGACAGCAAGGACGTGGCAACGCCCAATGCAATGGTCTCACTGCTTTACAAATTAAACAGCGGGACATTGCTGACCTCTCAAAGTCGGGACTTGCTCTTGGGCCTGATGGGCCGATGCGCTACGGGTACGCGTCGCATACGCGCGCTGCTTCCTGTCGGCACGCCGGTCGAGGACAAGACCGGGACGCTCGATGGCGTCACCAATGATGTCGGGTTCATCACCATGCCAGATGGACATCGAGTAGCAGTCGCGGTCTTTGCCAGGGGAGGTCGCGACAGGCAGCTTGGCATCGCCCAAGTCGCACGAGCGATCTACGACCGCTTCGCGGACGCGGAGCGCAACGCACTCGCGCTTTTCATGAAGTTGCGGTGAGCAAATTCGGCAGGCCTTGCAGCCCAACTTGAATGCGCGGCAGCGTGAGCAGACGCGAATTTCTGTAAACGGTGCTGTCAGTCTAACGCGAACCGCTCTCCACACGATGCACCTGGGACTTTGAAGGCAGCAGCCTAGCTCGCAAGTCCCTGCCATTCCGCCAGTGCGGCGGAGCGTCGTTCCCGGTAGGTCTGTCGGTCGATCAGGTGGCGTTCGAGGCTGAAGTGGTTGTAGACGTTAGCATTAACGGAGGCGAACTTCTGCAGCGTCTTCATCTGCCTGCACCGGAGCATCGCTCGCTCCCGTCGTCGGAACGGTAGATGACTGTTCTCAACCCGGTTATTGGCCAGCGGCCGATCTCTTGACGGTCGCGGCAGCCGAGTTCGTCCATGGCAGCGCCGTAGCT
>Ga0160428_1000507_pt1 | contig 42061 bp, 32 predicted proteins | sample SolpanmetagenomM_FD_108198 | JGI IMG/M metagenome (GOLD analysis project Ga0160428, IMG submission 108198) | Solar panel surface microbial communities from Lawrence Berkeley National Laboratory, California, USA - M | ecosystem: Engineered > Built environment > Solar panel > Unclassified ... | reverse complement strand
TGCGAGCCGCCGTTCAAGATGTTCATCATCGGCACGGGCAGAGTGGTAGCGCCTACCCCCCCTACGTAGCGGTAAAGTGGCTGACCCAACTCTTGGGCGGCAGCGCGGGCGGCGGCCAGGCTCACGCCCAGGATGGCGTTGGCGCCGAGGTTGCCCTTGTTGGCGGTGCCGTCGAGCTCGCGCATGATTTTGTCAATCAGGCCCTGCTCGTAAATCGAAAAGCCTACGAGCTCTTCGGCAATCTTGGTGTTCACGTTTTCGACGGCTTTCAGCACGCCTTTGCCCTGGTACATGGCCTTGTCGCCGTCGCGCAGTTCCACGGCTTCGTGCACGCCGGTGCTGGCGCCGCTTGGTACGGCGGCCCGGCCCACGGTGCCCGAGTCGGTGGTGACGTCAACTTCGACGGTCGGATTGCCGCGCGAATCAAAAATCTGGCGGGCATGAATGGCTGCGATGTAGCTCATGTGGTGTTAAAGGAAGATGAGAGTTGCAAATGTAGCCGTTTGCCTGTAGAACGAGGTAGTAATTCGTTCGTAGGTACACAGCCAGCAACGGAGTACCACTCCGTGCTACACTTCGGCCAGCAGCTCGGCCAGGCGCGCAAACAGTACCTCGTTGCCGGCTTGCTGGTAACCGGCCAGCGCCGCCTCAAAGCGCGGCAGCTCGCTCAAAAAAGCCTGCACGTTGGCCGCCGTAATGGCCTCGAAGCGCCGGCCGTAGCCGCGCTTCTCAATCTCGGCCGCGTTCAGCCACTGCTCAAATTGCGCCGGAATGGGCACCGCGCACACCGGCTTGTGCAGGTATACGGCTTCCGAAATCAGCGAAAAGCCGCCATTGGTGAGCACCGCCCGGCTGCCCGCCAGCTCAGCAATAAAGCCCGCCTCCGAAAACGGCCGCAGCAGCACATTGCCGTGGTTTTCGTCCTTATTAAAGCCGTACACCCGAAACTCCTGCCCCGGCAGCTGCTGCAATATTTCGACCAGGTCGGTCTGGTTGGTAGCCGTTTGGTACACCAGAATGTAGCTGCCTGCCGAGGGGGTAGCCGCCTGAATTTCGGGCCGAATGATGCTGGGCACCAGCGTGGTGCGCTCGGCATAGCGCAGGCGCAGCGGCAGCTCAAAAAAGGTAGTAATAAGATAATGCCGGGCGCGGGGCAGCTTGGCCCGCACCAAGTAGCGCGCCACGTCGTACGACTCGCGCTCGGCGGCCGGCACCGTCACGTCGAGGTGGGCGCGGCTGATAATCTGCATGTTATCAATGCTGATAACTGGCACCCGCAAGAGCTTGGCAAAGAAGTAGCTGAATGACTCAAAATCCGAAATCACCACTTCGGGCCGAAAGCCGTGAAGCAGCTGCCGGTACTGCCGAAAATTGACTTGCAGCGCCTCGGGCGCGCTGCGTAGCGTGAGGCCGATGGTACGCGACTTCGACACCGCCAGTTTTTTATAGGCAATATGAAAGCCTTTAATTTCGAGCACCCGGCCTGGAAACGTCTTATCGAGCAGCGTAAATGCCCGCGCGCTGCTCACTACGCGCACGTCGTGGCCCTGCTCTAGCAGCCAGGTAATGAGAACTTTGCTGCGGGTGGCGTGGCCCAGGCCCTCGCCCGGCACGCCGTAGAGAATGGTCATTTAGTTAACGTAGAGAATGAATAAGGGTAATCGGCTGTCATGGCGAGCCTGCGGAGCAATCGCACCAGCACAAAACCCGAGCGAGTCATGCCGGTGCGATTGCTTCGCAAGCTCGCCATGACAGCAGAAATAAACAGCATTACGCGTCGCTATTGTACCAGCGGCCTGCCAGTGCGGCTGCTAACCCCAGCCAGCTACACGAGGTAGAGGCCGGCGGGCCGGGCGGCCCTGAGCGCGGTGCGGCCTTGCTCGTCCAGAACGCGCAAACTTGCCCGGTCGGGGAGGGGTAGGGACAAGCTGGCTATGCCCATCGCCGCAGTGCCGGGCGCTCTGGCAGCAGCGCCAGTATGCTAGCTGATGGGCAGTTTTGGCCAGAAAGTGTGTACACGGTGAGGGGTAGGCGCGGGGCCACCGTTCGCGCCGCGCCGGCCGACAAACTCAGGCCAAACACGCCCACTAGGAAAAAACTAGCGAAGAAAAAATGCCGCATCGCATACGCTGGCTGGGAGCCCGTTAGTTTAAGACTGCAGCTAGGCTAGGCGCGGCCGAGCGCGACGGGGTTCCGGGGCTTGGCCCGGTTTTCGTATTGCGCAGGCCTAGCTTCGCTTTTTATTTCTGCACCCATGCGTATTTCTGCTGCTTCTATTGGGCTAGGCCTAGCTTTGGCCGCCACGGCCTGCACTGCCCCGCGTGGCATCACCACATCGGGCAAAGTAACGCCCCAGGGCGAGTTTCGACTAGCCTATAACCAAGGCTTCAATGTAGGTTCGGCGCCGCTCAGCAAGGCCGGCACCGCCGTGCGCGATGCCGCCAGCCAGCTCGGCGGCCAGGCCGCTCGCGGCGACACCGTGCGCTACTCAGGCAGCGTAAGCAACGTGCAAGCCGCCGCCCTGGCTTACCTGCTCGACCCCGTGCAAACCACCGCCGACCTCAGCATCCGCTACGGCATAGTGCCGCGCCTCGACGTGGGCTACAAGTATGCCTTCGGCTCGCACGTCTTCGATACCCAGTACCAACTGTTAGGCCCCACGGGCTCTATCGAAAACCCCGACCGTGGGGCGGCGGGAGGCACCACCTACGCCAGCATCGGGCTGCAGTACGCCATTCAGCGGGCGGCGCTGCCGAGCATCCCCTTCTTGAGTGACCTCAATAGCTTGCTGGGCTTGTCGGCCTCGCGCCACGATATTCTGATTCCGCTCACTGTCAGTCAGTCATTTGGGCCCGAGGAGAGCGTGGGTGCTATCAGCTACGGTGCTGTATACGCGCACTCGTGGGTGAGCTATGGCTTCACACCCAGCAACCTCTACAACCGCGCTGGCACCGGCGTACTACCGGCCCTCGACCGCCAGAGCCGCAATTTTTCGTCCTACGGCGCCTTTTTGAACCTCAAACTGGGCTATAAATACGTGTACGTAGTGCCAGCCGTCAGCCTCTACTACCAAAACTATGGCGACTACACCCTGCTCGACGGCAGCACCACGTCGCTGAGCGGCGTTACCGTCATCCCGTCGCTGGGCCTGCAATTCCGTATTCCTAACCTGCGGTAAGACAAGTTTTCTGCTAGCGCAACGGCAGTCCTACCCCCTACGTGGGGCCAAATAATATTATTGGCTTGGCATAAGCCAGCTAGTCGCGCTGGAATGACTAGAAGTTACTCAGAGCGAAAAAGCGCCCGGCCTACTGTTAACCAGTAAACCGGGCGCTTCTTCGCTTTGGATAGGTTGCCATGACGGACCACAACCCGCTACTACTTGCGCTACGCCGGCTCAGCCGGGCCGCCGCCTGCCACCACGGTCAGCATGTCGGCGGGGCTGAGATAGGTGCGGGCCAGCTCGCGCAACTCGGTGGCGGTGGTGGCTTGGGTTTGGTGCACCAGATGGGGGTAGTAATCGGGGCGCAGGCCCTGCGTCACCACGTAGCGGTAGCGGTCGGCTTGCTCAAACACGGTGGCCGACTCGCCCAGCAGCTTGCCGAGGGTGTAGATTTTCACAGTTTCCAGCTCGTCGTCGCCCAATAGCTCGGTTTGCAGGCGGGTGAGCTCTGCAGCAATTTCGACGCGCGTGGCGTCGGCACTCTCGCCGTTCACATCGGTACCAATAACCAGCGAAGCTGCCTGCTCGCGGGCCACCACGCTAGCATGAATGCCGTAGGTCAAGCCCTTGTCCTCCCGAATGTTACGCATCAAGCGCGAGCCGAAGTAGCCCCCCAGCACCTTGATGAGTAGCAGCAGTTGAGGCGTTTGCGCTTCGGTAAGGGCCGGCCAGCGTCGCCCCACCCGTAGCGAGGCCTGAATGCTGCCCTCAACTGGCACCGTTACCAAGCCAGTGGGGGAAGTTGGGCTCGCGAAGGGGGGTAGGCCCGGCGCCCCGGCTACCCCACCCACGGGCTGCCACTGGCCCAGCTGCGCGGCCACGGCCTCGGTATAGGCCTCAATGTCGCCGCTCAAGAAGATTTCGGTGCCGACCGGGGTGTAAGCCACCGCGTGGAAGTCGCGCAGCTCCTCACTAGTGAGTGCACTAAAAGAGGCTTCGTCGAAAGGCCGGCCATAGGCCGAATCTTCACCAAACAGCTGGCGGTTAAATTCTTCGCTGGCGCGGTAGCTAGTCTTTTGGTGCTCTACCCGCATGTTTTGGCTAATGCGCGTTTGCATTTGGCGCAGCTCAGCCGCCGGAAAAGTGGGGGCGGCCAGCATCTCGTACACCAGCGGTAGCAGGGTAGGCAAATGGCGCGAGAGGCAGTAGAGCGTGAGGATGGCGCGGTCGGGCCCAGCCTCACAGTCGAGCGAAGCGCCGTAGAAAGCCACTTCATCGGCGATTTGGCGGGCGGTGCGTGTGGCCGTGCCCTCGGCCAACATCCGGGCTGTGAGCTGGGCCAGACCGGGCTGGAGCTCACGGCACTTGCCAGCGGGCAATACTAATTGCAACCGCAGCACAGGCTGGGCGGCATTAGCTAGTTCGTGCAAGCGCGCGCCGTTGGGCAGGGTGCGCACGTGCGGGGTGGGCAAAATAATTTGGGTGAGTGGGAAGGTAGGCGGAGATTGAAGGCGATTGAGCACGGGATAAGGCTAGATAAGCAAGGCAAGGCAGCACTGCAACAGGTACCGCTTGCAAAATAAAACAGTGGACGTACGCAAGCCCCTAACAAGCAGATTCTAATTTCGAATTTATACTACGTCGTACCAGCGGCTTTCACAAGGGAAAGCACAGCTCTGTTTTCCCCTAAACAATTAAGGGGCTGACCTCCATCCGGAAACCAGCCCCTTAGCTACTAGGCCCGTGGGCCAAGATAAATTTAATTAGGCAGCGTGCCCTGCGTGCCGCCCGCGCCCTTTTCGTCGAAGGCGTCGGCCAGCTTATTCAAGTTGAAATGCAAGGACACCCGAATGGTTTGGGCCAGGGGGTTGGCCTGCGAGTTGGGCACCAGGTAAGTGCCGTCGATGCCAAACACCGACAAGCGCGCGCCCAGGCCAAAGCTCAGGTACTGGCGGGCACCTACATGCGGGTTTTCGTAGAAGTAGCCCACGCGGGCCGCGATGGTGTTGTTGTACCAGTACTCGGCCCCCGCGTGCAGATTAATTTCCTGCAGCTCGCCCTTAAAACCACCCGGCGCATCGCCGAATGAGCTAAAGATTGCCCCTACTGGGCCCTGCTGCTGGCGCTCCAGGTCTGTTTGAGCTATGCGAACCAGCTGCGCCTGCCTGTCGGCTGCGGGAGCGGTGGAAGGCAGCAGATCCTCGTAGTAGGGCGAGGGCACCAGCAGCTTGGTGGCGTCGATGGCCAGCGTGATTTTATTGAACTCGTCGATTTCGCGGGTGATGGCCGTGCCCAGGCGCAGCGTGGTGGGTAGGAAGCTGGAATTAACCGCGCTCTGGTACACCATCTTGTTACCCAGGTTGGACAGGGTAAGGCCATAGGCGAAGTTGTAAATACCCGCGCCAATGGTGGCATCCTTGGTGTAGTAGGCGCCGAGGTCGGCGGCGAAGGAGTTGCCGGCCTGCGCATCGTTGCCCGGTGCGTTGCCCACCAGGTTCGAACGCACGTAGCGGGCCGTGATACCCACGCCGAAGTTCTCGCCTAGCTTCTGGCCGTACGAAACGGTGAAGGCGTATTCCTTGGGGTTGAAAGAACCGGCGGGTAGGTTGTTGCCAGTGCGGTAATCAATCTGGCCCAGGTTGAAATACATGAGCGAAGCCGCAAACGCGCCGCGGTCGCCCACCTTGCCGTAGCCCGAGAGGTAACTCAGGCTCATGTCGTCGGTAATCTGTCGCAGCCAGGGCGAGTACGACGGCGAAAAGGCGTACTTATAATCCACAAAGCCCAGCTTGCCGGGGTTGTAGAAGGCCGCGTTGGCGTCGGGCGAGGTAGCCGCGCCCGCGTCGCCGAGGGCGGCGCCCCGCGCATCGGGGCTCAGCGTCAGGATGGGCACCGCCGTGGTAATGGTGTGCAGGTCGGCAGTTGCCACCTGGGCCAGGGCAGCTGGCGCGGCTAGCAGCAACAGCGCCGGCGCAAAGCCTAGCGTACGAAAAAAGGTCATAAAATGAAGTAAAGGACTAGAACTACTAGGATAGCTGGTGAAGGGTAAAACGTTGCAACAAAAATCGGGCTACCCACCGGGGGTAGGGCCCGTGGGTTATTAATTCAACAAAACTAGCTTCTCAAACTTGGTGGCCGTCTGGCCGTCGGGTGTGCGCACGCTCACGCGGTACACATACACGCCCCGCGCCAGCTGGTCGTTGTAGTCGTCGCGGCCGTTCCAGGTCAGGGCGGGATCTTGCAAGGTGCTGGGCATGTGGGCCGTACTGGTTGGAAAGTTGGCGTGCAGCGTTTTTACGAGGCGGCCGGCAATGGTAAAAATCTGTACCTGCACATCAAGCTCCTTACCGGCGCTGGTTTGGTCGAAGTGGAAGGTGGTGATGTTGCTAAACGGGTTGGGGTAATTGAGCACGTGGGTGAGCGCCAGCTGCGCCGACTGCTCCACCAGAAAGTCAACCGTGCCTTCCGACGAATTATTGTGCGTGTCCCAGGCTTTGAGGCGAATGGTGTGGGGGCCAGGCGCCAGGTCTTTGTATAGGTAGCGCACTAATCCAGTGCGGAAGTTGTCGACGTCGGTGGTGTAGGCGCTGTTCACCACTACCAGCTTGCTGGGGTTGTTGTCGAGCGTGGCCGTGATGTCGTGCCCAATGCCCGCGCTCGACGTGTTGATACCCGATTCATCCTTGAGCCTGGCCAGCAAATAGGGGGTAGGGCCCGTGCTGCCGCCCGACACAAACGAGCTGTCGCCGGGCGTTTCAGTAGTATTTAGCCACAGGCGCACTAGCGGCGGCTTGGTGTCGCTGGCTGCCTTGCGCGAAACACCGCCCACCGGCGCCAGCTGGTAGCCCTGGGCATCTACTTTGTTGGCCAGGTCCTGAGCGTAGAGGCTGATTTTGCCCAGCCCCACGTTGTAGGCAATGTCCTTGGGCACCACAAATTTGACCGAGAACCGGCCGGCGCGCACCGTGGCTTGCCCGCCGTAGATGATGTTTTCCTGCGTCTCGACGGGCACCGGCTGGCTTTGGTCGCCCAGGGTTTGCACGGTCACGGGCTTGTCAAAAATCGTGATGTCGGCCGTGCCGCCGAAGCTCGCGTTCAGCACGCCGCTCTTTTCTACGTGGCCACTCAGGCGCATCTGGCCCAGGGCCTGCAAGGTGTCGAGGCTGCTAGCCACGGACGACACGTGCCGGCCGTTGATGGAGTCGAGCACCACGCGTTGGCTGGGGTAGGCCAGGCGGGTAGTGGGGTCGGCTAGCAGCGTATAGTTGCGGTTGTTGAGGTCGCCGCCCGCCGACAGGTTTTTAGCCGTGCCGGTGGCCAAGCCCAGGTAGGGCAGCGTGCCGGCCGCATTGCGCCGCAGCACCTGGGTGTAAAAGGCATCCACTACCTGGGTGTTGAAAAACGACAGCACCACCCGCGTGGTCGTAAACAGGCCCACCGCGCCGCCCGTCACGTTGTCGGTCAGCACCTGCTCGCCGGCCGAGGTAAAGTCGGGGTTGTCGTACGTGCTCAGGTCGCAGGTGCCCGTGACCAGGAACGTGAGACGGTGCTCGTTGCGCAGGCCCAGCAGCGTGCCGCTCGTAATAATCTGCTCGTCCGTCACGCCGCGCACGCCGCCGTGGCCGGTGTAGCCAATCAGCAGCGAGCCCTGCTCCAGGGCCTCGTCGATGGCCGCCACCGCCACCGGTGAGCGCTGCCCCGCCGCCGTGCTGATTTGCGGAAACAAGTCGAGGTAGTCTTTGCGCAGGTTATAAGCCGGCTCGCTGCGCGCGATGTTGGCTCCAAATACCTGCTCCGATTCGACGGCGTAAGCACTGCCGTCGCCATCGTCGGCCGTGAGCGTAATGCGGTTGCGCCACTTGCCAAAGCTGGCGGGCGTGTCGTAGTCAATGAGTTTATCGACCACTTGCTTGGCCTGCGTGGCATCGGTGGGCCGGCCCACTGGCGGGCGCACCGGCAGCCGCCCAATGCCAATGTCGGTGGCCTCAAACGTGGCGCCCGACGACTCCAGCCACTCGCCCTCGGTATCGTCGAGCAAGCCGTAGTAGTCTTCCGAGGAGTAGCTGTTCTCGCCCTCCACGTTTTCGCGGCTGCCGCTTACGGGTAAAAATGACTCGCGTGACTCGTAGGTCGGCACGAAGTTTTGATTAATCGCATCAAAATTAGCCGTATTAGTCGTGGTGGTGAAAGGCGCGCGCTCGGCCCACCAGGCTGGCTCCTGGCTCATGTCGTTGAGGGGCGAGGACTTGTAATCATAGGAAGCATCGCCAAACAAGAGCAGGTAGTTGCGCCGGCTGGTGGGGTCGGGGTTGCGGTCATACACCTGCTTCATCAGGTCGCGAATGGCCGTGGCATCCTGCCCGCCCGAGCTATACTCGTTGAATACTTCTTTGGTCGTGACCACGGCCACGTTCAGGCCGTTGTAGGTGCGGCGGTGGTCGGCCAGCCGCTGTGCTTGCGCCCGGAAGGGGGGGTAGGCTACAATCACCAGGTCGAGCTGGCCATCGTTGTTGAGCGCGTGCAGGTGCTGGTTGGCAATCTTCCCAAATAGCCGGGGTGTGTCGAACGAGCCCGTGGGCTGCACGGCCACAAACTCACGCAGCGAGTCGGTGTAAGCCGCAAAGCTGCCGCTGGCATCGAGCGCCTGGGCCCGGGCCCGGCGGGGGTTGGTCACTTCCCACACCTGCGCGCCGCTCGCATTGGCCACCGTGAAGGTGCCCACCGTGCCTACCCCCCGCTTGTAGTTCAAAGAATTGAATTCCAGGTACGCGGCGCTCAGGCGCAGCTGGCGCTTCACCACTAGTTCGAGATAGTCGAGGTAGCCAGTGCCATTCGCGTCAGCCGAGCTGAAGGTCAGCGTCACCCGTGGGTCGGTGAGGCCGGCGGGTGTCAGGGTCGTGAAGGTACGGAAGTTGTTGGTAGCCACCGTCGTAAACGAGCCGTTTGGAATGCCGCTCAGCTGCTGCGTGCCCAGCGCGCTACCCCCCAGCGCCACCCCAAACGTGCTGCTTTGCAAGGCAGTAGTGGCGCTGGCCACCGTCAGGCGCAGCGTGTCGCCGGCTACCAGGTCGGCCAGCGGTTGGTTGCCATCGCCGCTAAATACGAAGTCTTTCGCGGTGCCTACTTTAAACGATTCGCCCAGCCAGCGGCGGCCCGAGCGCAGCACGTTTACCAAGTCGTGCTCGTAGTAGCGGCGGTCCAGAAACGTGGTGATGGCTGCCCCCTGCGGCGCCCGGGTCGGAGCCGCTACCGTAGCGATGCGTCGCCCATTACTACTCCCTACCCGAATGAAATAGTAGGCCGTATCCGAAAAAAAATTGTTGATGTGCTTAAAGCGTCCACCTTCGCCCAGCAGCTCGTTTAGGCCGGGCTGCGACAGCTGCGCCGCCCGGCCCGGCTGGCTGGCCCGCCAGGTGTGCGGCCCCTTGGCATAAAACAAAAAGTACTCGTCGCTGCCCAGTACGTTGTCCGCGTTGCCCTTGAAATAGAGGTTATTCTCCACCAGATCGTCGGGGCGCGGGGCGGCGTTGGCCTGCGGCAAAATGCCCATGGCGTTGCCATACAGCTGCACCAGGTTGGGGTTTATGCTCGCGGGCAAGCCCAGCTTTTGCAGCGCCGCTAGGTCGAGCTTATACACACCATTGTGCGGCACGCCGATTTTATACCAGTCGCCACTGCGTAGCACCGAGGCCGAGGCAAAGCTGTGGTTGCCCGTGGTGCGGTTCGTAGCCACGCCGATGCCCGCCGTCTGGTACGCGTAGGTAAAAGAGAGCAGGCGCTCAGCTTGGCCGGTCTGGGGATTACGGCGCACCGGCTTCAGCAGCACATAGGTGTAGGGCTGGCGTGCCTCGGTGCCCGTGCGCAATGTTAGCGTAGGAGAGGGGGGTAGGGCAGTGCTGCCGAGCAGCGCTACATCGGCGGCCGAAAAGGCCTCGTACATGGCGTCGCGCAGCTCGCCAGTGCTCACGGTGCCGGGCACGCGCAGGGTGTAGGTGCCGAGCGCCTCGGTGGGCCCGTGGTGGGCACCCACGAAGCTGGGTACCCGGCGGGGCTCGGTGTCGGGGCTGGCACTGGGGCTACGCAGGCCCGCGTACACCGTCCAGCTTAGCCGCACGGGCACGGTCTGCAGGGCACCACTTTGGGCGCGCACGGGCACTACCCAGCCCAGCAGCCCCAGCATTAGCAACAGCATCGAGAAGAAGTTTCGCATAAACAAACCTGCTAAGGCACTACTCGATTGTAAAGTCGTTGATACGTATCAGGGCGTCATTCCGAGCTTGCCGAAGAAGCTCGCTCAGGTCGTTCGGGTAGCAGGCAACGAGGTGGGCAAGATTCCTCGGCAAGCTTAGAATGACGTTCTGCTACTTCTTCGGATTCCTAAAACAGCTACAATTCTTTGTCCGCTAACAGTGCCGCCTGCTAACTTATTGTGGGCCACTGGGGCTGGCTTCGAGGCCGTCGCGGCTGCGCACCCGGCCGGGCACCGATAGCAGCACGTACAGCAGTACCGCCACCGGAATGCCTGCTGCGTGCAGCGTAGCCACCAAAATCAACGCCAGACCTATAAAAATAAACCGCCGCCGGTTTCCAAGCCACCGTAAATTCTTGAATTTCAGCGCAAAAAGCGGTAATTCGGCCACCAGCAAGCCCGACAGTACCACTATTAGAACCAGCAAGACGACCGGGCTCAGAATGAAGTCGCCTATGTGAAAACGGTCAGCCGCCAGGATGAGCGGTAGCGATGCCACTACCAGCGTGCAGGCTGGGGTAGGCAGCCCGATAAAGGAAGTCGTCTGCCGCGTGTCGTTGTTGAATTTGGCCAGCCGCAACGCCGAGAAGATACTGATAATGAAGCCTAAGCAAGGCGCGAGCAACCACAAGCTAGGCAGCACGAAGTCAGCTTCTTCGGGCCCAGGCGCTACGGCCTGGCTGAACAGCTTGAACATAATCGCCCCCGGCACCACCCCAAACGACACCATATCGGCCAGCGAATCTAGGTCTTTGCCGATGGGCGACGACACGCGCAGCGCCCGTGCCAGCAGCCCGTCGAAGAAGTCGGCCACGGCCGCCGCGCCCACCAGGTAGGCGCCCAGTACCAGTTCGCCCCGAAAAATGAAGGTGAGCGCCAGGCATCCGCACAGCAGGTTGAGGCAGGTAATGGCGTTGGGAAGATGCTTTTTCAACTAGCGGACGTGGCGTAAAAAGTGAGGGGTAGCGACCATTACTTCGTCAGTAAGGTGCCGAAAGATTTGCTTTGTTCAAAAGACTTAATGGTTTCTTCTTCGAGCGGCGTGCGCTTCACCACCGGGTTGTCGCGCCAGAAGACGGCATCGTAGGGCTTTTGCTTGATGGCGTCGAGGTCTTTTTGCTTGCCGCCCGCCGGGTCGTAAGTCACCGCGGTGGCCAGGGGCTGCCAGTCGTAAAAATAGGCAAAGCCCACGGCGCGCAGCTGTAGGTCGGGCTTCAACAGCCGGCCCAGGTTTTCGGTCAGCGTCACGAGCATATGGTCGAGTACCGCGCCACCGGGGCGGGCCACAAACACCGCGTCGTAGTTCAGCCGCTCATCTTTAAACTTAAATGTGGGGTTGTTCGACTTGCCCGTTGCGTCGATGCCCGCCTGAAAGCGCAGCAGCTGGTAGGTATCCACATCCACCGTGAGGGTGCCCTGCACGTGCTGTGGATTAAACTCGGGCTTGCCCACAAATTCGATGCTAGCCAAGTTTTGCCCGCCGCTCTGGCTGATGCCCAGCAGGCGCAGCGTGTATTGCTTGGTCGGCTCGGGGCTGAGCACGCTGCCCAGCTTGGTGCTATCGGCCGCCGGCGAGTAAAGCGTGAGGCCCTTCGTGAAGCTGGACAGGTTGTTGAAGCTGATTAGCGTGCCTTTTTTCTGCGCAAAGCGGCCTTGGCTCAGAGCTGTGCCTTCGAGCCCGGCGCTGCTGGCCTTGGCGTGCCAGAACATTTCGAGCAGCTGTGTGGGCTGCTGGTCGAGGTACGTCACCTGGCGATAAAAAGCCTGGCCATACAGCTTGCGGGCATTCGTGCGCTGCAACACGCGGTAGGCCCGCGCCAGCAGTTGCGCCGCGTAGCTGGTCGGCTCCACGGCGGGCAGTGCCACGGGCGCCGGTTGCAGCCCCAGCTGCAAGGGCTGGCCGGTCTGCGCCACTGTTGCCGAGTCGCGCCCGTAGCCCAGGCTGAAGGCCAATACTTTGGCCGGCAGCTGGTGCACGACCAGCGCAAACTCGCCTTCCGCGTTGGTGGTTGTTCCCTGGGTAGTGCCCGCCACTACCACGCTGGCGTAGGGCACGGGTTGGTGCGTCTGGCGGTCCAGCACCTTACCCGCTACGAGGCCCTGCGCGGCGGCCGATTGGCTCAGCAGGGCGCCAGCGGCCAGCACGAGGTAGCATTTTGCGGTCATGGCAGGGGGTAGGGCAAGGCGGGCGGTTACGTTAGATACGGGTTGCTCCGCCGCTCGGCGCCAATGGTAGTAGTAGGGCCGTGGCCGGGATGCACCACCGTTTCGTCGGGCAAGGTAAGTAGTTCGCTCGCTATGCTTTGCAGCAGCGTGGCGTGGTGGCCACCCGGCAAGTCGGTACGTCCGATGCTGCCCTTAAACAGCACATCGCCCCCAATCAGCTGCCCGCCCACCGCGTCGTAGAGTACCACGTGGCCGGGCGCGTGGCCGGGCGCAAAGCGCACTTGCAGTTCGCTTTCGCCCAGCTCCACTACCTGGCCGGCGGCCAGTTCACCAGTGGGCTCGGCTGGCTCGTAGGCCGCAAAGCCGTAGGGGCCTGCGTACGTAGGCACGGCGCGCAGTGTGGGCAGGTCCAGGGTGTGCAGCAAAAACGGTATGCCGGGGTACTGCCGCAGCACAAATGCATTGCCGAGCACGTGGTCGATGTGGGCGTGGGTGTTGAGCAAAAACTGTACATCCAGCTTTTCGTGCGCGATGTAGTCGCGCAGCGTCTGCTGCTCGGCCTGCGAGTAGGCGCCGGGGTCCACAATGGCCGTGGCGCGCGTGGCCTCGTCGATGAGCAGGTAAGTATTTTCGCTGAAAGCGTTGAACGTGAAGCAGACAATCCGAAGCATGCAGCAAAGGTAGGTTTAGAGATAACGAGTAGTAGGTAGTGGTTGTAGTAGATAGTAAAGAACGTCATGCTGCGCTTGTCGAAGCATGACGTTCTTTATACTCCCTACCCCTTTCAGCATGACCGATTACGATTACTTGCTCATCGGCCACGGCATTGCCGGGGCGGTACTGGCCCGCGAGCTGCGCGGCCGTGGCCACCGCGTGCTCGTCTACGACGAGCCCCGGCCCGACGTGGCCTCGCGCGTGGCCGCTGGCCTCATGAACCCCGTAGCCGGCAAGCGCTTTGCCCTCACCTGGCGCGCCGCCGAAACCCTGCCCTACGCCGTGGCCTACTACCAAGCGCTCAGCCACGAGCTGGGTGCCGAATACTTCCAGAACGCGCCCATTCTCAAGGTTTTTGGTTCGGTGCAGGAGCAGCAACAAATGCTGACCCGCGCCGCCGACGACCCCTGGCAGGGCTTCGTCGAGCAGATTGAAACCCAACCCATCGAGCGGCCGGGGCTACTGGCGCCGCACGGCGGCGCGTGGCTGCGCGGTGGCGGCCACCTGCGGGTAGAAGCGATGCTCGCTGCCCTGGCCGAGGGGGGGAGGGCAGCCGGCTGGCTACGCGAAGAAACTTTTAATTGGGAGCACCTCGTTAGCGACGGCACGGGCGTGCGCTACGCGCTGGGGCACCTGCGCGCCCAGCATGTGGTGTGCTGCCAGGGCGCGGCCGCGCTAGCGAGCCCGCACTTTGGCTGGTTGCCGCTCACTCCCAACCAGGGCGCGGTGCTCGATGTGGTAGTGCCCGGCCTCAGCGCGGCGCAGGTTCTCAATCGGGGAGCTTACGTAGTGCCGGGGGTAGGGGCTGAGCAGTTTCGGGTGGGGGCTACGTACCGCTGGCCACCCTTTGCCGAGCAGCCCAGCGATGGCGACCAGCGCGAGCTGGCCGACCGGCTCGCGGCGCTCACCGACCTGCCTTTTGAGGTGGTGGGCGAGCGGCGCGGGGTGCGGCCCGCCGTGCGCGACCGCCGCCCGCTGCTGGGCCGCCACCCCACGCTGCCGTGGCTGAGCCTTTTCGGGGGCTTCGGCTCGAAGGGCGTGAGCATGGCCCCGCGCCTGGCCGCACAGCTCGCCGACCACCTCGCCAGCGGCGCCGAGCTGTGGCCCGACGTTAACTTAGCCCGCTACTACGCGCTTTGTACCAGTACCTGATTCAAAGGGTGCCCGCCCGGACACCAGACCCGCCCCGTGCGGCGTTACTTCAAAAACCGCCCTACCGGCTCGCCGGGCGGGTTGCTGCCTGCCTCGTTCGTTCTTCCCGCTCCTAATCCTGACCCCGTTTGCTGTGAATCTTTTCCATCTTTTCCGCCGGGGTGCTGCCGGCCTAGCTCAGGGCCGGGGGGCCGGGTTAGTTTCGTTGCTCGTGCTAGCGGGGGTAGGGGCTGTGCCCGCCCAGGCCCAAACTGCCCAGGAGCCCTTTGGCCGCGTCCGCATTCAGTACAAGAAGCTGAACTGGGAAGAATTTTCGACTCAGAATTTCAACGTCTACTTCTACGAAGGTGGCGAGGCCAGTGCCCGCCGCACGGCCGAGTACGCCGAGCAGGAGCTGCAGCGCATTACGGCGCTGGTGGGCTACTTCCCCTACAGCAAGACCACGCTCATGGTCTACAACTCGGTGGGCGACCTGCGGCAGAGCAACATTGGCCTGCCCGTGCCCAACGCCGTGAACGGCGGCGAGGCCCAACTCACGCGCCAAACCAAGGTGGAAGTTGCCTTTACGGGCCGCCAAACCGATTTCAAACGCGAACTGAGCTACCAGATAACCCAGGTGCTGCTCAACGACATGATGTACGGCGGCTCGCTGCGCGAAGTGCTACAGAGCAACTACCTGCTGCAATTGCCCGACTGGTTTATCAGCGGCGCGGCCTCGTACGCGGCCGAGGGCTGGAGTGTGGACATGGACGCCTACATGCGCGACATGGCCCGCCAGTACCCCACCGGCAACCGTACCGCGCCCTTCTTTGTGCGCAACCCGCGCCTGGCGGGCCACAGCATCTGGAACTACATTGCCGAGCGCTATGGCTATGGCACGGTGCAGAATGTGCTGAACCTCACGCGTATTACTCGCGACGTGGAGGTCGGCATTTCGTCGTCGTTGAACGTGCCGTTCAAGGTATTTTTGCGCAATTGGGTTAACTATTACCGCGACATCAACCGCGGCGAAACCCTGGCGGCGCTGGCGGTGCCCACCGAGGCCAACCGCCTCAGCACCCGCAATAAGCGCGGCCTGGCCGTGTACTCGCAGCCCGTATTCAGCCCCGATGGCCAGCACCTAGCCTACGCCGCCAACGAGCAGGGCCGCTACCGCGTGGTGGTGACCGACCGCGCCGGCGGCCACCGCCGCACCATCTTGCAGGGCGGCTACCGCACCCCCGACCAGCAAGTTGAAACCCGCCTGCCAGTACTAGCTTGGCGCGGCAACTCGCAGCTGGCCGTGGCCGAAATGAAGCACGGCCGCATGGCCCTGCACGTGCACAATACCACGGGCCTGGCGGTGCTCGACCGCCTGCGCGGGGCCATTAACCTACGCCAGCCGGCTACCATCTTCGCGCCCTACGACCAGGTGCTCGATATGAACTACTCGGCCGATGGCAAAGCGCTGGTCTTCTCGGCGGTGAAGAGTGGCCAGAACGACATCTACCTGCTGCGTGCCGGTAGCCGCCAGCCCGAAAAGCTGACCGATGACCTATTTGACGACCAGCAGGCGGTGTTTTTGCCCAATGGCCAGGAAATCGCTTTTAGCTCGAACCGCTACCTCGACTCGACGGGCCGGGCGCGCCCGGCCACGTTCCCGAACGTAGTTAACAACTACGACCTCTTTATCTGCCACCTCGACGGCCGGGCTGTGCCAATTGAGCCGCTGGTAAGCACTATTTCGAACGAGACCCGGCCCCGGCCGCTCTCCGACGATGAGATTGTGTACCTGGGCGAGGAAAACGGCATCCGGGGCTTATACCGCTACTCGCGCAAAACGGGCCAGCACCAGCCGGTGAGCAGCTTTGCTACTAATATTCAAGATTTTGACTACAGCATGCCGCAGGGCACGCTGGCCTTTGCGGCGCAGGTGCAGGCCCGCGACCTACTATATCTCTACCCCCACTTTGAGGTGCCAAACAGCCTGACGCTGGGCAAAACCGCCCGCCAGCAGATTCTGGAGTCGCGCTCGCGGCCGGCCCCCGCGCCCGTGCGGCCCGCCGCCCCAGCCCCTACCCCCGCTGTACCGGCCGAAAATCCGGTAACTGCTGCCACTACGGCCCCGGCCGGCGCTACGCCAACTACTACGCCGGCTAGTGCCACGACAACCGCCACTACTACTTCGCCGGGTGCTACTGCTCCTGCCGGCACCTCAGCGCCCGCAGCGACCACTGCCGCCACTGCACCTAAGCGTAGCAGCACGGCGCCGCTCAACCCCAGCAATTACCAGTTTGAGGAGGATGAGGACGTGGCGCCCGTGCGGCCCCGGCGCAATGCCAAGGCCTCGGTGTTGAATGCCCCACGCATTGCCACGCCTACTATCACGGGCCCTTATACTTACGATACGCGCTTTATGGCCGACAACCTGGTGACGGGCGTGGCCATCGACCCGCTGCTGGGCTTTGGGCTGTCGCTGCAAGCCAACCTGTCGGATGCGTTTGAAAATCACCGCTTTCAAGCAGGTATTTTTGGGCGGCTCGACTTGCGCACCAGCAATATCAACGTGTCGTACACCAACGTGACGCGGCGCTTCGACTGGAGCATTGCGTACCAAAAGCAAGCGTACTTTTTTGACCCCAATAGCACCGGCCAGCAGGTGCGCTACGGCCGCCACTCCATTGCGCCTACCATTGCCTACCCCCTTACGCACAACTTGACTTTGCGCGGCGGCCCACGCTACGACAATATTTCGCGCTCGCTCACGGGCACGGCCTCGACGGAGCTTGACCAAACGCGCAACTACGGGGGCTACAACGCGGAACTGGTGTTTGACAACTCGCGGGTGACGGGAGTAAACATGCTGGTGGGCACGCGCCTGAAAGCCGGCGTGCTGCAGATGAACGATGTGCGCATCAAGGCCAACAACTTTGGCAAGTTTTACGTCGACCTGCGCCATTACCAGAAGGTGCATCGCCAGATAATCTGGGCTAACCGCGCCAGCTATGGGCAGTTTTTCGGCAACGCGCAGTCGGGCGCCAACCCACAAGTTTTCCGCCTTGGCGGTATGGACAACTGGGTAAACCAGAGCTATGCCGACCAGCAATTGCTGACGCCCGCCGGCCAAACCGTGCCCGACCCCACTACGGTATTTTACCAGCAGTTCGTAACCAACCTGCGTGGCTTCAACTTGAGCACTCGCACGGGCTCGCGCTACGTGTTGTTCAATAGCGAGCTGCGCATTCCGATCGTGCAGTACCTAGCCAACCGGCCCATCTACTCGGGCTTTTTCCGCAACCTGCAGTTCGTGGGCTTCTTCGACGCAGGCACTGCCTACAACGGCACCAACCCATTTGGCGAGAACAACTCCAACAATACTATCCCCTTCGGCGGCAATGGCAACATCTTCTCCGGCACGGTTACCAACTTCAACAACCCCATCCTGATGGGCTACGGCGCGGGTATTCGCAGCACGGTGCTGGGCTTCTACACCAAGTTTGATTTGGCCTGGGCCCGCGAAAACTACATGACTTCCAAGCCCAAGCCGTACTTCACACTCGGCCACGACTTTTAGGGGGGTAGGGAGGTAGTAGCGCGAACTTTGTAGTTCGCGTTTCCGCACTGGTAAGATAGTTCTGCCAAAGTGGAAACGCGAACTACAAAGTTCGCGCTACTGTGCTTCGTACCTTTGCGGCTGTGTCGCTACCCGCTGAAATCTGGCTGTTACTGCTAAAAGACCTGCGCCTGGAGTGGCGGCAGCGCAGTGCGCTGGGCGGGCTGCTGCTCTACATGGGCGGCACGGTGTACGTGAGCTACCTCAGCTTCAGCTTTCGCGGGGGTGCGCCGCCGGCCCCGGCCTGGAATGCCTTGTTTTGGGTGATTTTGCTGTTTGCGGCGCTCGGCGCGGCCGGCCGCGGGCTGGCCCAAGAGTCGGCAGGCCTGCGGCTCTACTACTACACTGTGGCGCGGCCCGAGGCTGTAGTATTAGCCAAAATTATTTATAACTCCTTGCTGTTGTTAGCGTTGGCAGTGCCGGGGCTGCTGCTCTACACGCTGCTGCTCGGCAACCCCGTGCAAGACTGGCCTACCTACGCCCTCAGCATCGCGCTGGGCGCGGTCAGCCTGGCGTCGTCGCTGACACTGGTAGCGGGCATTGCGGCGCGGGCGGGGCAGGGCGGGGGCGGCACGCTGCTGGCTGTGTTGGGTTTGCCGGTGCTGGTGCCCGTGCTGCTGCTGCTGGTGAAGGTGAGCAAAAACGCTCTCGATGGCCTACCCTGGGATGCCAGCCAAAGCACCGTGATAACGCTGGTGGCGCTGAACTTTATCGTGGGCGCGGTGTCTTATCTGTTGTTTCCGTTCCTGTGGCGCAGCTAGTGCCGCTTCGTTTTTCCAAGCAACAATATGCCCGATTCCGCTAGCTCGTTGACGTTGCCACCGCAGGCTTTTGCCCGCCGCGACGAAGCACCCGACGGCGAGTTTTACCGCTTCGAGCGCCTCGTCACGCACATCGACGCGGGCGCTGTGGCAGCCGTGACGCAGCTGTACCGGCAGTTTTTGCCGGCTGGTGGCGCTATTCTTGACCTCATGAGCAGCTGGGTGAGCCATCTGCCCGCCGAGATAGCCTACGGCCGTGTGGCCGGCCTGGGTATGAATGCCAGCGAGCTGGCTCACAACCCGCGCCTCACCGAGCGCCAGGTGCAGGACCTGAACCAAGCGCCTACCCTCCCTTATGGCGACCAAGAATTTGACGGGGCTGGCATCTGTGTATCGGTGCAGTACCTCACGCAGCCGGTGGCTGTGTTTCAGGAATTGGCGCGGGTGCTGCGGCCGGGTGCGCCGCTGGTCGTTACATTCTCCAACCGCTGCTTTCCCGACAAGGCTGTGTACGCCTGGCAAGCGCTCGACGACGCTGGCCACGCCGGCTTAGTGAAGCATTATTTTGAGGCTGCTGGCTTTGAGGCGGCTGAAGTTTATGCCCAACGCCCCAAGCACGGCGACCCGCTCTACGGCGTGGTGGCCAAGCGCTTGGCCAACTCCTAATTCATAACTTCTAACTCACAACTCCTTATGAAGTGGTGGAAATACCTGACCATTGGGCTGCTGCTCTACACCGCCATCATGGGCCTGTTGGGCCACGTGCCGCGCCTGGCCATTCTCAATGAAACGGAGCGCAACTTGTACTTCCACGTGCCGATGTGGTTCGGGATGACCATCATCTTGCTGGTATCGGTGGTAAACTCGATTCGCTACCTACGTAGCCCCAGCGCGCGCCTCGACATCCTGGCCCACGAGTCGGCCAAGACAGGCATTTTGCTCGGCGTACTGGGCCTACTAACGGGTAGCCTATGGGCCCGCTACACCTGGGGCACCTGGTGGACGACTGATGTAAAACTCAACTGCGCGGCCGTGACCATGCTCATCTACGCCGCTTACCTAGTTCTGCGCGGCGCGGTGCAAGACGAGCAGCAGCGCGCGCGGCTCGCAGCCATCTACAATATTTTTGCGTTTGCAGCGGCCATTCCGCTGTTGTTTATCATGCCGCGGCTAGCGTCGGCGTCGCTGCACCCCGGCATGGGTGGCAATCCTGGCTTTAGCAAGTATGACCTCGACAGTGCTATGCGGCTGGTGTTTTACCCCGCCGTTATTGGCTGGACGCTGCTTGATGTCTGGATTACGGAAGTGGCTTGCCGCCTGGCCTTTGTGAAAGAAAAGATTTATGAAAATCAGCCCGATGAAAAACAACTTGCTTAGCCGTTCCTGCGCTTTGCTGTTACCGCTACTGCTGGTAGCAAGCGTAGCCCTGGCCCAAACTAATGCGGTAGCCGCCGACCAGCCCGAAATGGCCGACGCCCTGTGCGCCAGCGGCAAGATCTACGTGGTGGTGTTAGTTATCGTCATCATCGTCAGTGGCTTGCTAGCTTACCTGGTGCGCCTAGATGGCAAGGTGAGCCGCCTGGAGCGCGAGTTGGAAGAACGGTAGGTAACTTTATAGCAACGTTATGAAAAAGTCACACATTTTTATCCTGGTGATTATTGCGGCCGCAGTCGGCATCATTTTCACCACCATGGCGGATGCCAGCACGTATTCGACGTTCGCCATTGCCCGGCAGCAGGCGGCGGCCGGCAACCCGGCCAAAGTGCACGTGGTGGGCACCCTACCCCGCGATGCCGACAAGCGGCCTGTGGGCCTCGAGTACGACCCGGTAGTGAACCCCAATTACTTCGCATTCACGATGGTAGATACGCTGCACGTGGCTCAGCGCGTGGTGTACCGCAACCCTAAGCCCCAGGACCTCGACAAATCGGAGCAGGTGGTGATAGTGGGCGCTATGAATAACGGCGTGTTCGAAGCCGACCAGATTTTGACCAAGTGCCCCAGCAAATACGTGGAGAAAGACCTCGGTAAAACCGGTCCGCCGGCCACGGCTATGAACAACTAAGCTGGAATGACGTAAAACAAAAAGCAGAGAGCCCTGCCGAATCTCCTAGAGTTCGGCAGGGCTCTCTGCTTTTATAACGTAAACTTCAGGCGCTGATGGGGGTAGGGGCTGCGCTCTGGGGCTGTATAGTTTCCATCGTAGTTTTGAACTTCGACTTGGCTGTGAAGCAGTTGAACGGAGAATATGGCTACTTGCTGAAGTAGCCGTTGCACGTACGTTATAAATTAAGTCCGCTATTAGTCATAGACTTAACTATTTTATTTCAGACTATTGTACACTTGTTTTCTTTCTATTATACATGGCTATCAATACCCCTGAACTACTGCCGCTAACCCCGCTGGCTTGCGTGGTAGTAGACGACAATGAGATGAGCCGGCTCATGCTGCAGCACTACGTGGACATCACCGACGGGCTGACGCTGGCCGGTGCGTTTGCCGGTGGGGTGAGTTGCCTAAACTACTTCCGGGCCGGGAGCGTGGCCGACATACTGCTGCTCGACATCAACATGCCCGAGCTCACGGGCCTGGAACTGGTGCGCATCTTGCCCGCGCCGCAACCCGAAGTGGTGCTCGTGACCTCGCACCGCGACTACGCCGTCGATGCCTTCGAGCTACAAGTATCTGACTACCTGGTGAAGCCGCTCGATTACGTCCGCTTTATTCGCACCGTAGACCGTATTCGGAGCAAGCACGTCGCCCTACCCCCCCCGGCCGCCTCAACTGTGCCGACCCAGTTTCATGCCGACGACAATACGCTGTTTCTCAAGATAAATAACCGCCTGATGCGCGTCAACTTCGATGACGTGCTCTATATCGAGGCTATGTCGATGTACTCGGTGCTAGTGACGCCCAAGCACAAGCACATTGTGTACGCTACGCTCAAAACGCTGGAGGAAAAGCTGCCATTTGCACACTTTATGCGCGTGCATCGCTCCTACATGGTTAATATTCAGTGCATAGAGGCGGTAGAAGACAACCACCTGCAATTGCCCGGCGGCCACAACATTCCTGTGGCCAAGGCTTACCAAGAGGCTTTCTTCCGGCGACTGCGCGGCATCTAGCTGCCCTACGCCCCCGGCTTTGCGGCAGCAGCCTGGTGAGCGGTTAGCTCGGCTGGCAAGGCGGCCAGGGTAGCTTCGACGGCCGCCAGTAGCTGCGCCACAGCGGCTTGGCGCACGGGCGCGTCGGGGGCGGGCAGCTGCCCGGGCGGCTCCTCCAGGGTGTGCACCGGGGCCAGCGCTGCCGTAATGCTGAGGGTGAGCAAGTTGGGCTTGATGTAGTGCACCAGCTCGGCTACACTGGCCCAGTCGTGGGCGGCGGCAGCAGCCCGCAGGCGTACCAAGTTGGGTGGTGTGTGCTTCAAAAACGACTGAATCATGCCAGCCACGAAGGCTTGATGGCCGCGGGCTTCCTGGTTGAGGCGGCTGAGGCTATAGGGGGGGGTAGGGGCTGGGGGCGCAGTGCGGTGTAGCAGCGCCGTAAGCTTGGCGTAGAGCTGCTCTTCGGCAAAAGGCTTGGCCAAGTAGTCGTCGAGGCCAGCGGCTAGGTATTGCTCATTTTCGCGCCGGAAAGCATTGGCCGTCAGCGCCAAAATGGGAGTAGCAGCCCGTTGTGGGTCGGGGTGCTGGCGCAGGTGTCGGCTCACCTCAAGGCCACTCATGCCGGGCAGCTGAATATCCATGAGGACTATGTCGTAAGGGTGTTGCTGCAGCAGGTGGTGGGCCGTGGGACCATCCTCGGCCTCTTCTACTAGCACGCCCCACTGCTGCAAGTGCAGCCGCGCCACAGTGCGGTTGATAGGGTTATCCTCGGCCAATAACACGCGGCAGCCCCGTAGTTGCCCAGTATCGGCGGGCAGGAAGGGGGTAGGGGCTGGCGCGCTGGCGCGCGTCAGCGGCAGCGTAAATGAAAACGTGCTGCCCACGCCAGGCGTGCTAGCCACGTCGAGCCGGCCGCCCAGCTGCGCCACCAGCGCCCGGCTGATGCTCAGGCCCAGGCCCGTGCCGCCGTAGCGCCGGCTAGTATCGGCGTGCGCCTGCGTAAAGCGCTCGAAGATGCGTCCCAGGGCCTCCGCCTCGATGCCCATGCCCGTGTCGTGCACCTCAAAGCGCACGTGCAGCTCGGTTGCGCCCTCGGCCACCACCTGGCTGCGCAGCCGCACCCCGCCGCTGCTGGTAAACTTGATGGCGTTGCTGAGCAGGTTGAGTAATATCTGGTTGAGGCGAACCGGGTCGCTGAGCACCCAGGGCGCCTCGGAGTGTTGAAAGTGCTCGATAGTAAAGGACAGGCCTTTTTCCTGGGCCTGCAGTGCCAGCGGGGCCATGGCCTGCTGCACTGCCTCGTGCAGGTGAAAAGCCATCTGCTCGAGAGCCAGCTTGCCGGCCTGAATTTTCGACACGTCGAGCACGTCGTTGAGAATGCCCAACAGGTGTGTGCCCGAACTGCTAATGGAGTGTACAAATTCCCGTTGCTGCTGGTCGAGTGCCGTTTTGGCCAGCAGCCCAGCCATGCCCAGCACCCCACTCATAGGCGTGCGTATTTCGTGGCTCATAATGGCCAAGAAGCTCTCGCGTGCCTGAGTCGCTTCTTCGGCAGCCAGCTGGGCTGCTTTGAGGGCCGTGATGTCGGTGCTCACGCCCAGCACCTGCACCGTACCATCGGGCCGCACCAATGGGCGCTTTACGCTGTAAAACCATCGCTGCTCGCCAGTAGGCAGCGTTACCGATTCTTCGGCTTGCACCTCTTGGCCCGTGCGCAGCACCTGGGCATTCACAGCGGTCTGCTTGGCGTGCTCGCAGGCTCTCATCCGCCGCAGGCGCTCGTCGGCGGGCAGCGGCGCGCGCTGGGTTTCCAGCTCCAGCAAGGCTTTGTTGCCAAACACGACCTGCCCGGCCGCATCGCGCACATAGATAGGATTCGGGCCCGTGTCGAGCACATTTTGCATAAATTCCTGGTGCTCGCGGCGGGCGGTTTCGCTCCGCTGGCTGCGCTCCTCGGCCAGCACGCGGGACGTCACGTCGAGGCCGCAGCCCAGCATGTAGGCGTAGCCAGGCGTAGTCTCGGGCAGTAGCTTAAACTGCCGTTGGTGGTACACCGAGCCGTCGGCCGTGGGCGTGCAGTCATCCCAAAAAACGGGCTCAGTGCTCACCTGCGCCAGCTCAAACATGCGGTTGCGCTGCGTGGCCAGGCCCAAGGGAAAGCCGTAGCGCGCGCAGTATTCATCAATGGTGCGGCCCAGCAGCCAAGCACGTTGGTCGGGGTCGGGCACCGATTGCGGATTAACGTATAGGTAGCGGCGCTGCTCATCGAGCACTACTATCTCGACTGGTACCTCATCCAGCAGGGTTTCGTAGAAAATGCGATGCGTTTCGCGCTGGTTTTGAACCTGGTAGTAGTCCGTTACTTCGCGGTAGCTAAGCAGCCAGCCAGGAGCATCGCCCAGTGTAATGGCCCGCATATCGCGCTCTACAATGCGGCCGTTAGCTAGTTGCAGCGGGCGCTTATCGATGGGCGTAGTAGCTTCCTGCGTTACATCGGCGTCGTAGGCGAGCGGGTCGGCCATGTGCCCGCGCACCAGCGCCACCAGCTCGGCTATGGGCTGCCCTAGCCACTGGCCGGCCGGCCGCGGCAGGTCAAAGAGTTCGCACACCCGCTCGTTGATGAGGGCTACGCGCATATCGGAGCTCACCAGTAGTAGCCCCTCGTGCAGGTTTTGGGTGAGGGCTTCGAGGTGCTGGCGCGCCAAAGCCGCCTCGGCGCGTGCCTGCAGCAACTCCTGCTCTAGCTGAGCTAGCCGGCTAGGGGGGGTAGGGGCTGACAAAAGGCCATCTGCCGCGCGCAGTAGGGAACCGAGAGTTTGCATGGCGTGTAGAATCTAACGGATATTCAAGGTAAACAAAAAAGCTGGTCGGCTGGTCATAACCGGTCCACCGCATTCTGCCTACCCTGCCCGCTGGGCGGTACCTTTGCCAAAAAACTAGCTAGCTTGTGAATTTACTAATCGGAAACATCGGCCAGGCCAGCGTCATCGTGGCCTTCGTGGCGGCGGCAGTGGCGGCCTACGGCTACTTTCAGGCGGCGCGCGGCCGGGCACTGGGCCAAGCCGACGCCAGCTGGCTGCGGCTGGCCCGCGGCGCGTTTTTCGCGCATGGCGCTGCCGTGCTGGTAGTGGTTGGGTGCTTGTTCAACATCATCTACTTGCACCGCTACGAGTACTACTACGCCTGGTCGCACTCTAGCAACCACTTGCAGGTGCAGTACATGATTTCCTGCTTTTGGGAAGCCCAGGAGGGTAGCTTCCTGCTCTGGATATTCTGGCACGTGGTGCTGGGACTGGGCATTATGAAATTTAATAAGCAGTGGGAAGCGCCCGTGCTGGCCGTGTTTGCTACTGTGCAAACCTTCCTGGTTAGCATGATTCTGGGCGTAGTGGTCGGCGGCCTCAAGATTGGTTCGTCGCCGTTCATCCTGCTGCGCGACTTCCTCACCGACCTGCCGGTGTGGAAAACGCAGCCTGATTTTGTGCCTAAGGATGGCACCGGCCTTAATCCGCTGCTCCAGAACTACTGGATGGTAATTCACCCGCCGACCCTCTTCTTAGGCTTTGCCCTTACGCTGGTGCCGTTCGCGTTTGCCATCGCGGGTCTCTGGAAAAAAGAGCTAACGAGCTGGGTGAAGCCGGCCCTGCCCTGGACCGCTCTGGGCGGCGCGGTGCTAGGCGTGGGCATCATGATGGGCGCCTACTGGGCCTACGAAACGCTAAACTTTGGCGGTTTCTGGAACTGGGACCCCGTCGAAAACGCCGTATTCATTCCTTGGCTAGTACTCATTGCGGCCCTGCACGCCATGGTGCTGTGGAAGCGGCGGCGCACGGGCCTGCGCACTGCCTACGCCCTGGTAGTGGCCACGTTTGTGCTTATCCTTTACGCTACTTTCCTCACCCGCAGCGGCGTGCTAGGCAACGCCTCGGTACACTCGTTTACGGACCTGGGTTTATCGGGCCAGCTCATTATTTACCTGGCGTTTTTCGCGGTGGGCGCTATCGCGCTGCTGGCTTACCGCTGGAGGAGCATTCCGATTACGGAGAAAGAACTGACCGCTTACAGCCCCGAGCTGTGGGTGTTTGTGGGCGCTACGGTGCTGTGCTTGGGCGCATTTCAGGTAGTGGCCACTACCAGTATCCCGGTGTATAACGCCTTCCTAGGCTTTATCGGCATTAAGTCGAACCTGGCACTGCCCGCCGATCAAATTCAGCATTACACCCGCATTCAGCTGTGGGTAGGCGTGCTCATCGGCCTGCTATCGGGTGTGGCGCAGGTGATGTGGTGGCGGCCAGCCAAGGAGTCGGTGCTCAATAGCTTGGCTACGCCTACTATGCTGGCGCTGCTGACTACGGCGCTGGTGGTGCTGCTCACGCGCTACTTTGGCCACGCCATGTCGGGCCCCTACGTGGTGCTGCTGCTGGCGGGCTTGTTTGCCATCATGACCAATGCCAGCACCCTGTTTGGGCTGTGGCGGCGCGGCGTCACGCTCTCGGGCGGGGCAGTGGCTCACCTGGGCATTGCGCTGATGCTGCTCGGTATCCTGGGCTCTGCGGGCTACTCCAATACCATTTCGCGCAACGTAAGCGGCAAGCTCATTTCGCGGGAGATGAACGACAAGGACAACGAGGAAAACGTGCTGCTGTGGCGCAACGAAACCGGCGCTATGAACGGCTACGACGTGACCTACACCGGCCAGTACTTTGACGTGCCCGGCGTGCCCGACTACGTGAACACGACCTTGCTCTACCGCACCGATGACGAGTACAAAGCTGTGGCCCGTGCCGACATCAAAGGCAATGGCCAGACGCTGTACCGCACTGGCGACACGCTCACCATCCGGCCCGAAAACACCTACTACCGTGTCGAGTACAAGGACAAGAAAACGGGTCAGCAGTTTACACTCTATCCCCGCGCTCAGGTCAACGAAGAGATGGGTGGCCTGTTGGCTTCGCCGGCGCTCCAGCGCTTCTGGGATCACGATATTTATTCGCACATTTCGTCGGTGCCCGACCCACGCAAGGAAATTCCGTGGTCGCCCGCCATTCCGCACGAGCTGAGTGTGGGCGATACGCTGTTTTTGAACGACTACTTTGCCGTGTTCCGGGCCATTGAGCAGGCGCACGAGGTGCCCGGCATCAAGCTGCTGCCTGGCGACATTGCTCTGCAGGCTGACATGATTGTGACCGGTGAGCGCGGCAAGCAATACCACGCGCACCCTGTGTTCTTGCTGCGCGACCGCGAGGTAGGCCATGTGCCCGAGATAGTAGAGGACCTAGGCCTCAAGCTCACCCTCGACCAGATTGACCCGGTGAAGGGCAAGTTTACCTTCGCTATCAGCACTACTGGCAAGGACTACATTATTCTTAAAGCCACCGAAAAGCCCTTTATCAACCTGCTATGGGGCGGCACCCTGCTCATGGGCTTCGGGCTGGTACTGAGTATGCGCCAGCGCCGGGCCGCCCGCGCCGAAGCGCCGGTGCCTACTCCCCGCTCGGGTCGAGCCGGAGCTGTACGCCCCCAGGCCGTTGCCTAAAATTTGCCGATAAGCAGGGGGGTAGGGCCCACCGCCTACCCCCCTGCTGCACACTAAAAAAGGCCACCCTTTCGGGTGGCCTTTTTTGTGGCATGCGCACAAAAATCTATTTTGTAATGGCCAGCTGGCGGGTCAAGGCTTCTGCACCGTTGCGCACCTGCAAGTGGTAGAGGCCGGGCGCCAGGCTGCTGAGGTTGAGCGGATTGGTGAAGTTGTCGCGAGCCGTGCCTGTGTACACCGTCTGGCCCAGCACGTTAGTCACCTGCACACTCAGGCCGCTCTTGGCATTGGCCCCGTGGATTTCAAGGTCAAATACACCTGTGGTCGAAGGATTCGGGAATACTGTAACGGCTTGCAGCAACGCCGCCGAGGTAGTGGCCGTCACCGTCGAGGCCGTGATGGTAAGGTCGTCGATGTACAGATTACCCTGGCTAGCCGCGCTAATGGCGTGAAAACCCACGTACTGCGTGCCCGCGCCCGGCGTAAACACGGCCACGACTGGCGTCGAGGCGCCGTTGGCCAGCGCGTAGGCCGTATTGGTAATGTTGGCGTTGGTGTAGAGCGTGGTCGTTTGGCCGGTAGCGGTGGCCGTGGGGCCAGCTTTTACTTCGAGCTGCTCTACGTAGCTGGAGGGGCTACCCGCGATGCCTTCGCCGCGGTACCGAAACGCCACCTGGTAGCGCGTGTTAGCCGTCGTGGTCAGGGCTGGGGTAAAGAACCAATCGTTGGCTGCCTGGCTATTAGCGAGGGCGCTGGTGTAGCGCATAGCATTGGGGCTAGAGCTGGGGGTAGTCTTGGTAATGGCCCAGGTAGCGCCATCGCCATTGCTGTCGAGGATAGTAATGCCGCAAGGCAGCGGCTGGCCCGGCAGCAGGGCATCAAAATTCTGGGTATAAGGAAACGCCGTAATGGCCGCCGTTGGGTCGCAGGCCGTCACAAAGCTGACCACAGCTGTGAGCAGGCTGGTGCCGCCGCCGGTGCAGTTGCTGCGCACGTACACATCGTAGGCGGTGGCCGAGCTCAGCCCGGTTAGCGTCACGGGCGAGGTAGTAGCAGTCACAGTAGTGCCGCCCGCGTTGGGGTTGAAGCCCGCCGGGCCGTATACCAATTGGTAGCCCGTGCTGCCGGTGGCCGCCGTAAACGCTACCGTGGCTGAGTTGGTAGTAGTAGCAGTCACGCTCACGGCCGTGGGCGGGTCGCAGGTAGTCGCCGCACCTAGCTGCACCTCAATGGCATAGCGGTAGGGTATGCCATATTGGCTCAGGTCGTACCAGGGCGCGCTGCCCGTAAAGGATTGGTAGAAAGTGCTGGGCCGCAGTGGGTCCTCTACCTGCAGCAACAGGCCCGCGCCGCCCGTGCTGGTTTCTTGCATGCCGATGTAAAACGAACCAGCGGGCACCTGGATGCCTCCCAGGCTTACCGTTACGGCCCCGCCATCTGCCGTCCGCGTCTGGTTGGGTGAGGTGTATAGCACATTGCCGGGTATTCCGCCCGAGCCGGTGGCGTCATACACCAGCACTTTGTAGGTAATCGGCTGCGTTACGTTGCTAAAAAGGCTTCTGAGCAGCAGCACAGCGTTGGTAAGGGTAGTAGCCCGGGCCACGGTGAATTTAACTGCATGTACGCCGCCAGCCATTGCACTATCGACATCGGCGTAGTAAAACTGGTTATCGGTGGGGTTGATGTACGATAGGCGGTCCGCCGTCACAAGCTGCGTGTAGGTAGCTGCATTATTAGCCGCGTTGCCATCGCCAGCCACCGTGGTCGTTACCGTAAGGTTGTTGGTGCCCGTGGCCAGTGTGGCGGGGTAGGCCGCAAATGTGACGGTAGTCGAAGCACTAGGAGCCAGTGAGGCAATAGTTTGGGTATCGGAGAAGGTATTTGCGCCCGTCACGCTCAGGGTTACAGGTACATTGCTGAGGGCCTGGTAGCCATTGTTAGTCACCACAGCCTGCACAGTATGGGGTAGGGCCGTGGGGGTGGCAATCTCACCCAAGGTGTAGATGGCCGTAAGAGCCGCATCGGTAGCAAGCGCCTGCTCAAAGTGGTACGTGCGCCCCGCATCGGGCCTGGCGCCTTTGGTAATGTCGTGGGCGTTGTCGCCGTAGTTAGTATTTTGAAAAGTGGTGGTGCTCCACGGGGCATTCACGTCTTTCAGGCCGAGCAGCAACTGCCCATTAGCCTGCCCCGAGCCCTTCAGCCCTACGTTGGCGAAGCGAATGCCCGCCGCACCAGTGCCTGTTGTGGCTTGGCCATATACAAACTCAATTGTATTAGTTGTTTCGTACAGCTTGAGTTGAAAGCTGAAATTGGCATACTGCGTGGGGTTTGCTACGTCGCGGCCCACGCCCGCTTTGTCGGCCACGTTGCGCCACTGAATGGTGCATACCCGGTTGGGGGCCGTGCCGCTGGTCAGCATCCGGTAGTCGACTGCGCCCGTGCCCGGCACCAGGTCAAGGTTGAAAGGCATGAGCAGATTCGTGTTGGCCGAATTAGTGCTTGCCAACGGGTCGAGGCCAGTCTGCCCCGAATTGTCATAATACAGTGCCGCAGTGGAGGGCGCCGCGCTACCCAAGCGGATAATGCCGTTGGTATTGAAAACAAACTGCGTAAAGTTGCTGCCATTAAACCCAAACGTGAACCCGATATTTTGGGCTGCCGAGTTGGCATCATCCGTGTTGGCTGTGGCGATGGCGGTGCCCGCAGTGCCTAGGTCGGTGTAGCTGCCAGCCACGTTGGTAGCCGAGGTAGGGGTGTAGGTCAGCGTTTGCGCCTGTGCCGCCGCCGCGCTGCCCAAGAGCAGTCCCGCCAGGCCCAGCTGCCGCAGCCGCTGGCCCCAGGCTTTGGCCCGAGAGTAAATAGTTGTCATTGGTAGAAGAGGGGAAAAGATGAAACGGATAGGGTGAAAAATAAAAGACGAAGAATAGCTACCAAGGGTGACTATTCTATGAAAAAACAAGGGGTAGGGATTGCAACACTAAGATGCCACCTTTTCGGCGCGTAGCGGGCGGGTTTTCGACCAGCGCCACCTTTCAGCAGTCAGATAACGAGCGCCAGTAGCCCAGCGCCGTACTTTACGGTGTTTATGGCAAGAAGTGGTGATTCAGTAGTGCGCATCGGTTTCTTCGGCGCTGGGCGGGTAGCGGCAGCGCTGGCTCCGGCGCTGGCGGCTGCCGGCTGCTCAGTAGTATTTGTGGCTAGCCGCACTCCAGGCCCCGCCCAGGCGCTGGCCGCCCAGATGCCCGGCTGCCTAGCCCTGCCCTTGGTACAAGCGCTGGCCGCCCCGCTGCCAGCCGATGTGTATTTGCTGGCTGTGCCCGACGCGGCCGTGCCCGCTCTGGCGGCGGCTGGCGGCTGGCCAGCTGGGGCCGTGGTGGCGCACTTGGCCGGAGCGCTGCCCTTAGCAGTTTTTGAGCCGGTGGGAGGGGTAGGGCGCGGGGTGCTCTATCCGCTTCAAACCTTCAGCCTAGGCCGCACTATCGACTGGCCGGCCGTGCCGCTATTTATAGAAGCCACCGACCCGACTACCGAGGCGCAGCTCCTAGCCCTAGCCCAACGCCTTAGCGAGCGCGTGGCGGTGCTGGCCTCCAGCCAGCGGCTACAGCTGCACCTGGGGGCCGTGTGGGCCAGTAATTTTACCAATCACCTATTGGGCGTGGCCCAGGCCGTACTGGCCGAAGCTAACCTGCCTTTCGAGCTGCTACACCCACTGGTGCACGAAACCGTAGCTAAGGCCCTGGCTGCCCAGCCCTCGGCGTTTGGGGTGCAAACGGGGCCGGCTGTGCGCCAAGATGCCCCTACGTTGGCTGCCCACACGGCGGCGTTGGCTGCTCACCCGGCTTGGCAGGCCCTATATGCTGGGCTCACAGCTAGTATTCAGGCGGCCGCGGCGGCGGGCGCCTAATGCAGCGGTGGGTGCGTTAACTTTGTGTATTGCATCAAGCCCGCTGGGCATTTCTATTTTGACTCCCTCCACTATTATTTTTCAGTTTCAAGACGGTCAGCCTGCCCAGACGCACGTGGCCGTGAACGGCGAGTCGGTGCTCGACGTGGCGCTCAACAACGGCATTCAGCTGCAGCATAACTGCGGTGGCGTGTGCGGGTGCAGCACCTGCCACGTCTACATTGACCGGGGGGGCGACACGCTACCCGAGATTTCGGATAAAGAAGAAGACTTCATCGACCGGGCCATCAGACCGCGCCTTACCTCGCGTCTGGCTTGCCAATGTGTGCTGCCCAACGAGGCTTTGGAACTAGTTGTAACCATACCTCCCCAAAACTTCCTGGGCCACTAAGGAGCAGATGAATAAAAAATCTTGAATTTATGAGTTGAGCACCTCTGCTTACATAGATGTTTTTGTAAAGCATTGATTTTTAATTCATAGGCTTCAATTCATAACTCATAATTTACATAAAATGAACCACTACGAGCCGCCCATCCAGTGGGCCGACCACGAAGACGTTGCCATAGCACTGTACGAAAAGTATGGCGATGACTTCACGGAAGCCAAGATTTACCGCATTCGTTTTACCGAATTGCTCGATTGGGTGCTGGAATTGCCTAACTTTGAGGGCACACGCGAACAGGCCAACGAGGGGCACTTGGAGCAGATACAGGCCAAGTGGGTGTACGAGTGGCGCGACCACCAGTAGCAGCCAACCTCACTTGACCAGTTTGCGTATGACAAAACCACTGGCAGTAAAGGCACCAGTTCTTTTTGCCACGCGAGTGGCAGCCTCTTTTTTTTTATTTGCCAACCACCATGAAGACGGGGACAGTAAAATTTTTTAATGAAGCCAAAGGTTTTGGTTTCATTACCGATGACAATACGAAAGAAGACTTTTTCGTACACATCACAGGCCTCAACGGCGGCCAGATTCAGCAGAACGACCGCGTAGAGTTTGAAACGCAGGAAGGCCGTAAGGGCGTAAATGCTGTGAACGTAAAGCGCGTATGAGCTAGCTGAACAGCTACGCACTGTTTTTGCTAAAAAGCCCCCGCCGGTTACCGGTGGGGGCTTTTTGTATGGGGTAGGGCAGGCTGGCCACGCCGTATCTTCGGGTTTTTGCACCACCTGCTATGCCTATAGCCCCTCTGCCTGCACCTGCTACCGGGCCGCCCCCGGGCGATGCCGATGGCCTGGTGCCCGCTACCCCCGGCCCCACGGGCCGGCTGGTGCACGCGCTGCCGGGGCTGGTGCGCTGGCCCAACCTAGCCATCATGCTGCTGAGCCTAGTACTGGTGCGAGTGCTGCTGCTGCCGGGACAGCCGCTGCCGGCCGTGCTGCTGGCCCTACGGTTTGGGCTGCTGGTGCTGGCGGCGCTGGCTGTGGCGGCGGCCGGCTACATTATCAATGATTATTATGACGTTAAAATTGACGCCATCAACCGGCCCACCCGGCTGGTAGTGGGGCGGCTGCTAAGCCGCCGCCATGCCATGCTAGCCCATGTGGTGCTAAGTGGTGCCGGAGTGGTGCTGGCCACTGCGCTATCGGGACGGCTGGGCGTCGTAACGCTGGGCGCCGCGCTGCTGCTTTGGGGCTACTCGGCCCGGTTCAAGCGCCTGCCGCTGGTGGGTAATATCAGCATTGCTACCCTCACGGCAGCCCTCATTTTGCTACCCGCACTGCTGCCTGCCCCTACCCCCGACGGCCGCCTCAAAGCCGTGTGGCTGTATGCGCTAGCGGCTTTTTTGCTCACGGTGGTGCGCGAAATTGTGAAAGACCTGGAGGATATGCGCGGTGATGCGCAGCATGGCTGCCGCACGCTGCCGCTGGTGTGGGGGGTAGCACGCAGCAAATGGGTGGCCGGGTTTTTCGTGCTGTGCCTAGGGGTATTGGTGCTGGGGGCTAGTGGGCAGCTGTTAGCCTGGGGCCGCTGGCTGCTGGCGGCGTGGTTGCTGGCTTTGGTGCTGCTGCCGCTGGGGTGGCTGGCCCACCTGCTGCTACGCGCCGACCGCCGCCGCCACTTTCGGCAGCTCAGCGCGTGGTGCAAGGCCATTATGCTGGCCGGGGTGCTGAGCATGATGTTGGTGTAAACTAACCTTAACAGGTGATTGTGAGGTGCGGCCAACTAGTGCGTAAACTTTCGAGCGGGCGCGCTGGGGTAGGGGCAAAATACGTTTGGTTTATTATCTCAAATATCCCACCTTTACGATTTTACACACAGACTGTAATAGTTAATTAGCAATAGGTGCTAGTATCTTAATTTTTGAGTGCTAGTAGGTGGTAGCTTGTCTTTGAATTGCAGCTAGGTGTTACTAATTGATTTTTGTTAAGGGTTCTTTTATGCCTGGTTCTAGTCCGGTGCAGTTGGATAGGTGGGCAAGGTGGTGGGTGTTGTTGGTACTACTGCTGAGTGGGCCGCTAGTAGCACATTCTCAACAAGCTGCTGTGCGTGGCCATGTAGCTACCCTAGCCGGTACAGCTATTGAGCTGGCCACCATAGTGCTGCATCGCGCCGTCGATTCGGTGGCAGTAAAAACAGAGTTTAGCGATGCGACTGGCGCGTTTCGGCTGGAGGCGGTCGATGGCCAGCGCTATTTAGTCTCGGTGACGCATATAGGCTACACGCGGCACTGGAGCGCGGCTTTTATGGTGCCAGCGGCAGGGCTGGAGCTATCGACGATAGTGCTGGCCCCTAGCCAAACCACTACGCTGCAAGAAGTGACCGTGGCAGGTCGCAAGCCACTGTTTAAGCACCAGGTAGACCGCACCGTGGTCAACGTGGCCGATAGCCCACTTTCGGCCGGGGCCACCACACTCGATGTGCTGGGCCGCTCGCCGGGCGTGACCACCGATGAGGCAACTGGCTTGGCCCTGCGCGGCCGTCTGGGCTTGCTGGTGGTAGTAGATGGCAAGCGCGTGCCGCTAACCGGCAGCGAGTTAATCGAGTACCTGCGCGCACTGCCCGCCGAGCAGGTGCAGCGCCTAGAGCTAATTACGAACCCGCCCGCCAGCTACGATGCCCAAGGCGGGGCCGGCGTCATTGCCATTACCCTCAAAAAAGACCAGAGCCTGGGTGCTAATGGCAGCGCCAATGCCAGCTACGGCCACGGCGAATATGGCAAGTTTACGGGGGGCATTGCCCTGAACTACCGTCGCAAAAACCTCAACCTCTACGGCACCTACGCCTATGCCGACCGGCGGGGCTTCACGCGCCTCGACTTTGACCGCCAGTACACAGCTTTGGCGCAACAGCCGGCAACCAGCAGCCAGGTGGCCAGCGAGCGGCTCACGTTGCTGCGTTCGCACACCGCCAAGGTGGGCCTCGACTTGAACCTGAGCCGACGCACGCTACTGGGCATGTCGGTGAGCGGGCTAGCCAGCCAGACTAGCACCACTACTAACTCGAACATTCAGTTTTTTGACGCCCTCCGCCAGCCAACCATGCGCTACAGCTCCCTGGCTGACCAAGACATTAAACGGCCCAATGGCAGCGTGAACCTGAACCTGCGCCACGCCTTTGCCGACTCGGCCGGGGCAAGCTCCCTAGCGTTTGATGCCGACTACGCACGCTACAATACTACTCGCTTACTGGGGCTGCGCACCTACTTCGACATGCCTACCCCCAATACATTGCTAGGCGGCGACCAACGAAGTTCCCTCGATATAGGGGCCGCAAAGGTCGATTATAGCCAGCCCCTGCCCCACCAGGTGCGGCTAGATGCTGGGGCTAAAGTGACGCGCATTGCCTCGAACAACACCACGGTATTCGTGAACACAGTGAGTGGGGTGAGCACCGTTAACCCTGACATTTCTAACGAGTTTCAATACCACGAAAACGTGAATGCGGCCTACGCTACCCTGTCGGGCGAGCGGGGAGGCACCACGCTGCAAGCTGGCTTGCGCGCCGAGCAAACTAACACTTTAGCTACCATGGGTGGGGGTAGCACCCGCGAGCGGCACTACCTGCAGCTGTTTCCCAGCGTGCTGGTGCAGCACACTATCAATGAGCAGCACGCGCTGGCGCTGGCGGCGGCACGGCGCATCGACCGACCCAGCTACGGGCAGCTCAACCCGCTGCGCGCCTATGTCGACGCCACCTCTTACATCGCTGGCAACCCCGACCTGGTAGCTAGCACCAGCTATAATGTGGAGCTGACGCATACTTATAAGCAGAAGTTCAGCACTGCCTTGGCCTATTCGCGCACCGACCAGCCTATTGTGCCTGCGGTGCAGCTTTCGCCCGATGGGGGCCGGGTGGTAGTGAACCGCGACGTAAACCTGACGGTCCGTCACTTCTACACGCTCACGCTCACCGCACCGTTGGAGGTAGCCAAGTGGTGGACGCTCTACGCCAATGGCTTATTCTACTATAACCACTACGTGGGCAGCCTCGAAAGTACGTTTCTTGACCGTGGCCAGTTTGCTTGCAACCTCACGCTCAACAACAGCTTTACCTTGCCTGGCGGCTGGTCGGCCGATGTCAACGGGCTCTACGATTCGCGGCAGGTGGGCGGCTTTCAGCTGTTGCGGGCGCAGGGCCAGGTGGTGGCCGGCGTGCAGAAAACCCTGTGGCACAAGCAAGGCACGCTGCGCTTGAACATGAGTGACATTTTTTACACTACCCCCGCCCGCGTCACCTCTACCTACCTCAATTTTAGCGAGTATTTCCGTTCGCGCACCGATTCGCGGGTGGTTACGCTGGCGCTTACCTACCGCTTTGGCAATGGCAAAGTAGCCGCCGCCCGCAAGCGCGCCGCTGGGGCCGACGAGGAGCTGCGCCGGGCCGCCGGCCAGTAAATGAGCAAGTGATGAGGCGCGTAAGTAGTTGACTGGTTAGCAGCACGTGGATAATAAAGCGCTGTTAAGTCAACCGCTGGCAGCCCTTTTGCGTTGAGGTTCCAACTCACGTTTACTTTCTGTTGTCTATGCGCTTTTTTCCGCTATTATTGGCTGGTATGCTAGGTAGTGCCCTTGTGGGCCAAAGCCAGGGCCTACCGGCCGGCCAAACCGATACCCGCAAGCCCCCCAAGAAGATTACGATTCTGCCGGTGCCGGTGCTGTTTTACCAGCAGGAAACCGGCGCGGGTTATGGCTTGGGCGGCCTGCTGAGCGGCCGGCTGGGTACCGACACCCTAACGCGGGCTTCCAACGCACGCGTCCAGTTCTGGACCACCCAGAAAAGCCAGTCGCTGGTGCAGTTTGTGCACACCATCTACTCGCCGGGCGAGAAGTACTACCTGAACGGCGAGATTAGCTCTTATAAAAACCGACTCTACTACTTCGGTATCGGCAACGATGCCCCGCAGGTGCAGAACAGCAACCGCTCTTTTCTCGATTTTCAGCTGTTCATCATCAACCAGCGCATTCAGAAAAGCATCGCCAAAAACCAGTTTCTGGGTTTGCAATACCGCCTGTCGCGGGTCTATAACCTGAGCCAGGAGCAGGGCCGGGTGAATGACGACGGCGACCAGATTAACCCGACCGGCGACCCGGCCACACGGAATTACTTTAACCTGGACCCGCGACTCGACCAGCGCCAGCGGCTCAATTTCAGCCTCTCCGGCGTGGGCCCGGTGTACACCTACGATAGCCGCGACGTGGCCCTGGCTGCCTCCCAAGGTAGCCTACTCGACTTGCAGGTAATGTTCAATGGCAAGTTTGTAGGCTCCGACTACAACTTCGTGCGCTACCAGATTGACGCCCGGCACTTTCAGCCTATTTTTTCCAAAAAGACTATCCTGGCGCTGCAATTCCTGGGGCAGTTTCACTCGGGTAACGTACCCTGGTACGGCCTAGCCGGACTGGGCGCTAACCTGGGCGGCACGCTCTACAACAACGCCAACCTGATGCGCGGTATTTACGAGCAGCGCTACCGCGACCGCCAGATGATGACGGCCCAGGCCGAGCTGCGCCAGCACTTGTTCTGGCGTATCGACGGGGCCGCGTTCCTAGGTGTGGGGCAGGTAGGTAACAACATCAGCGACTATAGCCTGGGTGGTTTGCACACAGCTGGGGGGGTAGGGGCTCGCTTCAATTTCATTCGCCGCGACCGCGTAAATCTGCGCTTCGACTACGCCTTTGGTACCGACCCGGGCTTCTACTTTGCCATCGGCGAGGCTTTCTAAGTCAGTATTGCTTCAGAAATGAAGACCGCGCTCCTGTTTCGGGAGCGCGGTTTTTTTGTTTTTAGACTAATAATATTAGCTAAACATTCATTGTATTTAATTTATTGATTTACAAAGTTTTACATAAAAAAAATAATGGTTTAATGATGAATTTTCAGAAAAGAAGTAAAAATTATTGCCTCAACTGTCATCCTTGCGCGAGGTGGGGCGTACACAGCTTTCACTATGGACCAACTTGCTACGCCAGCCCGCTTTCACGCCACGCGTGAGGCGATGGCCGCCCCGCCGGCCCTGCTGCCCCAGCCTCCCACCGAAGAGCAGCTACTACATCAAGTCGAGTGGGACCTCCACTGCCAGCTACCCCCTCCTAACGCGGCGCTGCAAGCCTGTGTCATCATTCCGGCCAAGGATGAGGCAAGCAACCTGCCTGCTACCCTGGCTGCCCTAGCCGCCCAAACTACCCTGAGCGGGCAGGCACTACCCAGCGGCATGATAGAAGTGATAGTGCTGGCCAACAATTGCCTCGACCACACGGCTGCTACCGTGCGAGAGGCTGCTCAGCGGCATCCTAACCTAGTCTTGCATGTAGCCGAGGTGCAGCTGCTGCACCCGCAGGCGCATGTGGGCCGTGCACGTCGCTTACTGCTCGATGCAGCAGCCTTGCGGCTCGAATCGACTATTGGGCCCACCGGCGTGCTGCTCAGTACCGATGCCGACACGCTAGTGGCCCCTACCTGGCTGGCCGCTACCCTTCGCGAAATAGAGCAAGGTGCCGAAGCCGTTGGCGGGCGTATCCTGACCCAAGCGGCTCCAACTACGGAGCGCTGCCCTGTACGCCGCACCCAGCTCGGCGATGCTGCCTACCGCATCTTGTTGCGCCAGCTCGAAGACCTGGTTGACCCCTGCACGGCCGACCGTTGGCCCTGCCACCACCAGCACTACGGAGCTAGCTTAGCCCTTACGGTACGGGCCTACCGCCAGGTAGGTGGCCTACCTGCCAAACCATTTTTAGAAGACGAAGCCCTGTGGCAATTGTTGTTGCAGCACGACCTGCCAGTGCGCCACAGCCCGCACGTAGTAGTGTATACCTCGGCCCGTCGCTGCGGTCGCGTCGAGGTAGGCCTGTCGTGGCAATTGCGCGAATGGGAAAACCTGAGTGCGCAGCAGCGCGAGCCGCATGTGCCTTGCCCACACGAGCTAGTGCGGGTGTGGCGGGCTCGCCGCCGCCTACGCGCGTGGTGGCAGCAAGGTGCCCGCGCTGCTACCCCCGAATTAGCCCGCTTGGCCCGCGCTGTAGAAGTGCCTGTCGGCGATTTAGTAGCCAAAGCTCACGAACTGCGCACGTTTGGCGAGTTTTGGCAGTGGATAGAAATTGCGCGCGGTGCTGTAATGCCCGTGCCTCTCAAGGGCGCGCTACGCGATTTGCGTACCTACCTGCGTGAAGGCGTCTCGGGCGCGTAAATTTTAGAAGTAAAGAGCGGGGTTTGCCTCCGCCCGTCGTTGAATAATAGTATGATGCGTGTTCAACGACGGGCGGAGGCAAGCCCCGCTCTTTACTTCTTAAGCTTTCTCGAATAAATCGAGACGATATTTCTCCGCTCGGTGGCCGTGCAAATGCTTGAGCGCACCCTGCTGCCCGGTCTTTTGCAGAAAGAATTCGTGTACTTCGTCGCCGGTCTGAGGGTAGTCGGGCACCACCGGCGTCCAATGTACCAACAGTAGCTGCGCACCGGGGGGTAGGGCAGCCAGCATGAGGTCGGCGGCGCGGGCCAGGTCGGCGGGCGACCAGTAATAGCCCACCTCCGAAAGCAAAATCAAGTCAAACTGCCCTTCGGGAAACTCGGCTGGCACCTGCAAGCGGCGCAGCGTCACCTGCGGCAGGTGGGCGCAACGCTGCCGCGCTTGCGCCAGCGCGGCCTCACTCACATCCACGCTCAGCAACTGGCCGCACCGCAGGGCTAGTTGCGCCGTAAGCACTCCGATGGAACTGCCGATTTCGAAGGCCCGCTCATAGCGCGGCGCCGGTAAAGCGGCCAGCGTATCAGCGTATTTCTGGCCCTCGTAGGGGCTGCTAGCAAATGCCCAGGGGTCTTCATTGGCCTGGTACACGCTGTCGAAATACTTGGGGTCTAGCGTATTAGGTTGATTTGAATTCATAAGATAGGGAGTGCAAAGCAGAAAAGTGTTGCGTATGAAGATACAATGACAGCCTGCGTGGCAGTGTAGTTGCGCTACGCTTCAGCTTCAATAAAAACTTCAGTAGGCTGATTAAAATGCGCTAGCATACTCTCCGACAGCAAAAATCCACTTGGGTCGTCGGTAATGGTGCCGGGAGCCAGCTGCGAGCGGTGTGCCACAATAGCGCGCTGCTTTTGGGCCAGTACGCTGGCAATAGCCAACCGGAAACCATTGCCTTCGCCGGGCTGAGGCAGGTCGGCAGATGCGGCACGCTCCCAGGCCCAGACCACGTATTCGAGGCGGCGAGGGGGGGTAGGGAGCCGGGCCAAGGCCGCCACCACGAGTTGACTCGTGGCGCGGTGGTCGGGGTGTGGGTCGCGCCGCCAGGGCACCAGCACGGTATCGGCCTGCTGCTCGGCTATAAACCCAGCCAATCGGTCGGCGGCCGCTTCAAATTCAGGACCAGCACTGGGCACCTGGCTGTCGGGCAGGCCCAAGTATAGCACGTTATTTTCCGCTACATCGAGCACAGCCAGCGCGTGGCGCAACTCGGCGTAGCGCAGTTCGCGGCGGGCGGCAGGCGAAAACTCCTGCGAATGTGGATGCGACATGGTGCCATCGCTCACGAGTGCGGCAGCCACCGGCTGGCCAGCCTGGCGCAGCAGGGCCAGCAGTCCGCCACAGCCCAGAGCTTCATCGTCGGGGTGCGGAATAACGATAGTGGTGCGCCCTAGCGTGGCCGCGTAGCTGGCCGGCCGCAGGGGGTAAGAAGCAAAAGGTGAGTCAGACATGCCAAGTAATGAGTCGGTTAGCGCCCGCCCTACCCCTGCCACAGCTGGTAAGCTGGCTTATCAGAGGCTAGCGCAAAGCGGCCGATATCGGCCTGAGCTGCATCGGGGGCAGGCTGACGCAGGTAATGGGTAAGGTCGCGGTGCAAGCGCTCGAAGGGTTCGGGCTGCAGCAGGCCGCGGGCGCCTACACTACGCTCGGCCAGGCGCAGGGTTTGGAGGCAAATATCTTCGGTGGTAGTACGCAAGGCGTTGACGTAGGCAGCCAGGGCATCCAGGCGTGCCGGCGGCAGGCTTTCGGCGGGCGTGGGGGGTAGGGCGGCGTGCTCGGCCGCGCCGCGCAGCCAGCGCTGGCCGGTTTCGTGTAGCAGCAGTAGCTCGCCCAGTCGTTGGCGTTGGTAGGGGTCGTCGGTGCGGCCCAGGCGGCGCAAAAACCGGCGGGCTTCGTCAAGCACGGCGGCGGCTCCGCCCAGCTGCACGGCCGCAAAGCGAGCCGCTCCACCTCCAAACCATGGCGCGCGGTAATAGTCGTTGGGCCGGCCAATCAGATCCTCAGCCCCAATTTCTAGGCCCGTAAAATCGGCTCGGAAGCTGGCTGTGGCGCGCATGCCCAGCGGCCGCCAAAAGCTGCGGTCCAACACCGGCGGCTGCTCGTCGGCGCGCAATAATATCAGCTGCCAACCCGTGGGAGGGGGGGTAGGGGCCGGTACCAGCGGCAAGCGGGGGCCTTGGTCGCGGCGCACTGCGGGCGCGGCCGGCGCGGTCAGCATCCCCGTGAGCACTGGCCGGGTGATATAGCCCGAGCCTGAGGCGAACGTCTTGGCGCCGCGCAGGCGGTAGCGGCCGGGTGCGGCGGCCAGTGGATCTAGGTGCACGCCATCGGCGGGGTTCTCGGTGTTCCAAACGCCAAATACGTGGCCGGCGCGGGCATCGGCTGCGGCATGCGCCACCTGTGCGGCACTACCGAAGCAACGAATTAATAGCAAGGCATTTACGTGGCCTTCCCAAAGTCGGCCCACGGCCAGGTTGCCACGCCCAATGTGATATAGCGCCTGCAACAGCGGCAGCGCGGCGGCCGGCTCGCTCAGGCCTACACCACCCAAGCTGGGGGGCAGCACGGCCGTGAGCAGCCCTGCCTCGCGTAGCCAAGTCATTTCTTGGGCCGGAAAACCGCCGATAGTATCGGTGGCCGCCGCCTGGGCTAGTAGGCGTGGGGCCAACTGCGCAGCAGCAGCTACCAGGCTAGCCGGTGTGGCGGGGGTAGGAGCGGGGGCTTCGGGCAGCGGCAGCGTAGCAGGCAGGACGGCGGGCGTAAATTCAGTCATTAAAAAGGGCGCGTGCATGAGCAAACGGTTGAGCTATCATAACTCCAAACGGGGCTCAGGAGTTGCCGGCCGGCTAGGCGTGGCTGGTTTTATGTTTTTCTGAGCAGGGCGCCCGATAGGCCCGATTAGCAGGCCTACCTTTGCAGCGCCAAGCCCTTACCGCGGTTGGCCGGGTAGGGGGGAGGCAGTTTTTGCGCTCCGCACAGCATTTTACCCCCCAAACTTTCCCTGCCAATGTCCGCCGCTCGCCCCATTCGCGC
>Ga0160428_1000506_pt1 | contig 42073 bp, 42 predicted proteins | sample SolpanmetagenomM_FD_108198 | JGI IMG/M metagenome (GOLD analysis project Ga0160428, IMG submission 108198) | Solar panel surface microbial communities from Lawrence Berkeley National Laboratory, California, USA - M | ecosystem: Engineered > Built environment > Solar panel > Unclassified ... | reverse complement strand
CCGCCGGTCACCCCGGGCAAAGCCGGCAAGGATTCCACCGCCGTCGAGGGCGCGCCGGCCGGACCCGGCGAAGCCGCGGCCGCCATGACGGGGGCCGCGACCGGCGGAGATTTTCTCGCCGCCCTCGCCGATGCCGGCCAGGGGGCTGGCGCGGCTCCGCCGCAGCTCGCACCGTCCCCGGTCCCCGGCGCCCCGCAGCCGGCCGCCGCACAGGCGGCGCCCGTCGGCGCGTCCGGAGCCGCCCAGCCGGCGTCCCCCCCGGCCGCCGCGCCGGCCCGGGTCGATCCCCCGATCCCCCTCGGTCAGGTGCCGATGACCATCGGCCTGCGCTCCCTGGGGGGATCGAGCGAGTTCCAGATCCGGCTCGACCCGGTCGAGCTCGGGCGCATCGACGTCAAGCTCGCGATCGACAAGGCGCACGGCACGGTGATGACCCATCTGGTGGTCGACCGGCCGGAAACCCTGGCGCTGCTCCAGCGCGACGCCGGCCAGTTGCAGCAGGCCCTGTCGCAGGCCGGCCTCGATCCGTCGGGCGGGGGCCTGAACCTGTCGCTGCGGGGCGACGGCGGCGCTCAGGCCGGCGGCGGCGGACAGCAGGACGGCGCCCCGCGGGGAGGCGCGACGGCCTGGACCCGCGACAAGGGCGACGCGCCGCAGGAGGTCGCCCCGACGCGCTGGCTGCGCGGCTACGGCGGCGTGGACATACGGATCTAGGCCATGACGCGCAGGCCCCGGCCTCCGGCCCGCCTGCGCCGACAACGATGCGACGCGCGGGCCGCGCGGATTGACCTGGCACGGGAGAGAACAGCGTGACGACCGGCATATCCAGCACCACGAACACGACGGCCAAGACGGCCGTATCGGCGGGCAGCAGCGGCAACGCCACCGAGATCGCCAGCAACTTCACGCAGTTCCTGACGCTGCTCACCACGCAGCTCAAGAACCAGAACCCCCTCGACCCGATGGACACCAACCAGTTCACGCAGCAGCTGGTGCAGTTCGCCGGCGTCGAGCAGCAGCTCAAGTCGAACGACCGCCTCGACAGCATTCTCAGCGCATCGCAGGCTGCGAGTTCGGCCTCGGCCACCAGCTACATCGGCAAGACCATCACGGCGGACGGCAGCACCTCCCAGCTGTCGAACGGCTCGGCCTCCTGGAACCTGACACCGTCCCGCGCCGCCTCGAAGGCCGTGATCACGATCCTGGACTCGAAGAACAACGTCGTGGCGACGCAGGCCACATCGCTCACCGCCGGAAGCCAGGCCTACACGTGGAACGGCAAGACCTCGGCCGGGATGACCTCGGCGGATGGCAACTACACGATCAAGGTCGCGGCCACGGATGCCACCGGCGCAAGCGTCGCCGTCGATACGAGCCTGACCGGTACGGTGGACGAGGTCGATCTCAGCGGGACGACCCCCGTCCTGATGGTGGGCTCCCAGAAAGTGCCCCTGTCCAGCGTGCAGACCATCGGGTTGTCCACAAGTGGCACTTAACGAATCACATCCGAGTGACTCGCTTCAACATCTCTTAAGCGGGCGCAAGTACATTCAATGCTCGACAGGTCAGTCGAGTGTAGAGCGTATCATGACCGAACCGAGCCGCCCGAGAGTGAAGTACGTGATCGGGCCCGACGGCAGCCCCCTTACGATCGCGGACCTGCCGCCGCCCAGCACCCGCCGGTGGGTGATCCGCCGCAAGGCCGAGGTCGTGGCGGCCGTGCGCGGCGGCCTCCTCAGCCTGGAGGAGGCCTGCAAGCGCTACACGCTGACCACCGAGGAATTCCTGAGCTGGCAGTTCTCCATCGACCAGCACGGGCTGGCCGGTCTGCGGACCACCCGGATCCAGCACTACCGGCACTGATGCTGAGCCCTTGAGACGCGCGACGTCATCGGGGACTCCGCTGCGCGGTCACGCGACGACGGTGTGGCCGCCGTCGCGAGCGCCCGATCCGGACGCCGCGGATGCGGTTCGACGACCATTCCCGGTGCTCTCGAAGCCGCGTCCGTACCCCGGGCGCGGCTTTACGCGTTCCAGCGCCCCGTCGAGGCCCGGCATTAACGCCCCGCTAACCATGGACCGGGCAATTTCTGCCGAGCCGGCCGAACAGCCTCGCCCCGCGTTCAGAGTGCAGTGAACCCCGCCGTGAAGCCGGTCCTCGATCTCGTCACGAAGCTCGGACCGGCCCGCATCGCCGCCATGGCGGCGGTGACCCTGACGCTCATCGGCTTCTTCGCCTTCATCATCCTGCGGGTTTCGCGCCCCGACATGGGCGTGCTGTTCTCCGACCTGTCGATGCAGGACTCGGCCGCGGTGGTCCGCGAACTCGACGCCCGCGGCATCCGCTACGAGACCAAGGGCGAGGCGGGCCAGACCATCATGGCCCCACGCCCCGACCTCGCGAAGCTGCGCATGGACCTCGCCGGCAAGGGCCTGCCGGTGCAGGGCGGGGTCGGCTACGAGATCTTCGACAAGGGCGACGCGTTCTCGTCCACCAACTTCGTGCAGAACGTGAACCACCTGCGCGCCCTCGAGGGGGAACTCGCCCGCTCGATCCGGGCGATCGGCCGGGTCCAGGCGGCGCGCGTCCACCTCGTCCTGCCCGAGCGCCGCCTGTTCGAGCGCGACCGGGAGACCCCGAGCGCCGCCATCGTCCTGAAGCTGATGGGCGACCTCGACGCCGGCCAAGTGCGGGCGATCCGCCACCTCGCGGCCTCCGCGGTCGAGGGCCTGAAGCCCGACCGCGTCTCCATCGTCGATGAGCGCGGCCGGCTGCTCGCCGACGGCGCGAAGGGCGCCGAGGCGGACGCCGCCAGCGGCTTCGAGGACCGGCAGATCACCCTGGAGCGTCGCCTGCGCGGCCAGATCGAGGACGTGGTCGCCGGGATCGTGGGACCGGGTCGCGCCCGGGTGCAGGTCAACGCGGAGCTCGACCTCAACCGAATCGAGAGCCGGTCCGAGACCTTCGATCCCGAGAGCCGGGTGGTCCGCTCCGCGCAGACCCGCACCGAATCGGCGCTGACCGCCAACGCCGACGGACAGGTGAGCGTCGGCAACGAGCTGCCGGGCGCCAATGGCGGCGACAAGGCCCCCGCACCGAAGGACGCGACCAACAAGAACGAGGAGACGACGAACTACGAGATCTCCCGCGTCACCAAGACCGAGGTCGCCGAGGGCGGGCGGATCAAGCGCCTCTCGGTGGCGGTGGTGGTCGACGGCGTCTACGCCGTCGCGCCCGACGGCAAGCAGACCTACAGCCCCCGCGCCCCAGCCGAGATCGAGCGGATCACCGCGCTCGTGCGCAGCGCCGTCGGTTTCGACAAGGCGCGCGGCGACCAGATCGAGGTGGTGAACCTGCGCTTCGCGGAAGCGCCGAGCGTGCCGCAATTCACCGAGCCGTCGCTGATGCAGTCGCTCCTCGCCCCCACCAAGGAGGACGTACTGCGCGTGGCCGAGCTCGGCGTGCTGGCGCTCCTGACCCTGATCGTCCTCCTCACCGTGGTGCGGCCGCTGGTGCGCCAGGTGCTGGCGCCCGTGCCGTCGCCGCCGTCGCTCGCCGGCCCCGGGATGGGGATCGCCGGCGAGGCGTCCGTGATCGCGGGTCCCGGCGCCACCGTCACGGTGATCGACCGGGACAGCCCGACCGCGCGGCTGATGGAGTTCGCCAAGATCAACGGTCAGGTCCAGGCCGAGACGGTCCAGCGCGTGGTCGACATGGTCCGGGCGAGCCCGTCCGAGACCGTCGAGGTGCTGCGCACCTGGATCCAGGAAGAGTGACGCGTCGGGAGTCGAGGGCAGCACGATGGCGGGCGGTATGGCGGCGGGTATGACGGCAGGTCTTGCGAACAGCCTCGCGACGGCGGGCGGCGATTCGTTCGCGTCGATGCCCGGTCCCCAGCGCGCGGCCGCGCTCCTCCTGATGCTCGGCGAGGAGGAAGGCGCGCCGATCTGGCAGATGCTGGAAGAGGAGGAGATCAAGAAGGTCAGCCACGCGATGGTCCAGCTCGGCACGCTGGAGGCCGCGACCGTCGAGCGGCTGATCATCGAGTTCGTGACGAAGCTCGGCAACAGTGGCGGCATCTCGTCGAATTTCGAGCGGACCGAGGCGCTACTCCTGAAGATCTTCCCCAGCGATCAGGTCTCGCTGATCATGGCGGAGATCAAGGGCGCGTCCGGAAAGCGCGTCTGGGCCTCGATCGCCCAGGTGGACCCCGAGATCCTCGCCTCGTTCCTGCGCAACGAGTACCCGCAGACCGTGGCGGTGGTGCTCTCGCGGGTGCGGGCCGACTACGCCGCCAAGGTGCTGACCATCCTGCCCGAGGACTTCGCCATCGACTGCCTCAACCGGATGCTGCGCATGGAGACCGTGCAGAAGGAGGCGCTGCGCCACATCGAGGAGACCCTGCGGGTCGAGTTCGTATCGACCATCGCGCAGACCCAGCGCCGCGACGCCCACGAGATGATGGCCGACGTGTTCAACGCCTTCGACCGGCAGACGGAAGGCCGGTTCCTCGCCGCCCTCGATCAGGCCAACCGCGGCTCGGCCAAGCGCATCCGCGAGCTGATGTTCACCTTCGAGGACCTGCTGAAGCTCGATTCGGGCAGCGTCCAGACGCTGATGCGCTCGGTCGACAACGACACGCTCTGCCGCGCCCTGAAGGGCGGTAACGAGACGACCCGGGCCTTCTTCATGAAGCAGATGTCGACCCGCGCGGCCAAGAATCTCACGGACGAGATGGCCGCCCTCGGGCCGGTCCGGCTCAAGGAAGTCGACGAGGCGCAGGCCAAGATGACCGAGATCGCCAAGGACCTCGCCGAGAAGGGCGAGATCATGATCGCCAAAAATAGCGCCGAGGAGGAGTTGGTCTATTGAGCGCCCAAGCCTCCCGGAGCGCGAAGCCGTTCCTGTTCGAGACCGATTTCCGCAGCGCCCGCCCGAGCCCCGAGGCGCAGCGCGCCGCCGAGGCCGCCGCCCGCACCGAGGCGGAGGCGCATGCCCGCGGCCTGCAGGAGGGGCGCGCTCAGGCCGAGGCGCAGGCGCAGGGTCGCCTCGCCGACGCTATGACCCGCCTCGCCCTCGCCGCCGCGGGCCTCATCGCCCAGGCCGACGCCCGCGACACCGAGCGTGAGGCCCAGGCCGTCGAGGTGGCCATGCTGATCGCCCGCAAGGTGGCGGGCGATGCGCTGGACGCCGCCCCCCTCGCGGGCATCGGCGAGGCGGCGCGCACCGCGCTCCAGCACCTGCGCGGGGTGCCCCACCTCGTGGTGCGCGTGCATGACGGCCTCGTCGAGGAGGCCGAAGCCCTGGTGAAGCGCCTCGCGCGCGAGCGCGGCTACGAGGGCCGCCTCGTGGTCCTGGGCGACCCCGACATGGCGGCGGGCGACGCCCGCATCGAATGGGCGGACGGCGGCATCGTGCGGGAGCGCGCCCGCATCGAGGCGTCCGTCCTCGACGCTCTCGGCCTGACCCCGAGATTCTGAAGGAACCCGGATGTCCGACGATTTCAGCCTGCCTCAGCTCGGCGAGCACGACCCGGACTACGTGGGCGAGTCGATCCGCGATGCGCCCACGACCCCGAAATCCGCGTCCGACCTGGAGCAGCTCTTCGACGTGCCCGTGATGGTCTCGGCGGTGCTCGGCTCCGCCCGGATGCCGATCGGCGACCTGCTGCGGCTGGCCCCCGGCGCGGTGCTCGAACTCGACCGGAAGGTGGGCGAGGCGATCGACGTGTTCGTCAACAACCGGCTCGTCGCCCGCGGCGAGGTGGTCCTCGTGGAGGACCGGCTCGGGGTGACGATGACCGAGATCGTCAAGGGTGACTGAGGTTTCGGCTGCGGCGCCGGTGACGGCCGGCCGCGCCACGCGCTTTGAAAGGGACGAACCATGCGGCTCCTGATGATCGGGCGGCTCAACGGCGAGCTGATCACCGCCTCGAAGATCGCCATGCAGCGCGGGGCCACCGTGACGCAGGCCGATGCCGTGCCGCAGGGCCTCAACGTCCTGCGCGCCCGGGGCGCCGACCTGATCATGATCGACGTCTCGCTGCCGATCCGCGACCTGGTCACCGCGCTGGAGGCGGAGCGGATCCGCACGCCGGTGGTCGCCTGCGGGGTCTCGGCGGACGCGGAGGCCGCCGTTGCGGCGATCCGGGCCGGCGCGAAGGAGTACATCCCGCTCCCGCCCGATCCCGAGATGATCGCCGCGGTGCTGGAGGCGGTCACCACCGACCGCGCCGCCTTCGTCTGGCGGGACCCGTCGATGGAGCGGGTGGTCAAGCTCGCCGAGCAGGTCGCCCGGTCCGAGGCCTCCGTGCTGATCACCGGCGAAAGCGGCACCGGCAAGGAGGTGCTGGCCCGCCACGTCCACCAGAAGTCCAACCGGGCGGGCAAGCCCTTCGTGTCGGTCAACTGCGCGGCGATCCCCGAGGCCCTGCTCGAATCCGAGCTGTTCGGCCACGAGAAGGGGGCGTTCACCGGCGCCGTCGCCCGGCGCATCGGCCGCTTCGAGGAGGCCAACGGCGGCACGCTGCTGCTGGACGAGATCTCGGAGATGGACGTGCGCCTGCAGTCGAAGCTGCTGCGGGCGTTGCAGGAGCGGGTGATCGACCGGGTCGGCGGCACGGCGCCCGTGCGGGTCGACATCCGCGTGCTCGCCACCTCGAACCGCAACCTCGTGGAGGAGGTCCGCAAGGGCACGTTCCGCGAGGACCTGTTCTACCGGCTGAACGTCGTGTCCCTGAAGCTGCCGCCGCTCCGCGAGCGCCCGGCCGACATCCTCGAGCTCGCCCACCATTTCGCCCGCAAATACGCCGCCGTGAACGGCGTGCCGGTCCGCCCCCTCTCCGCTGAGGCCCGGGCCCTGGTGTTGAAGAACCCCTGGCGCGGCAACGTCCGCGAGCTGGAGAACACCCTGCACCGGGCGGTGCTGCTGGCCTCGGGCGAGGCGATCGGCTCCGACGCGATCCTCTCGCCGGAGGGCGAGGCCTTCGCGGCCGAGGGGCCGGCGGCGCGCGCCGCACAGGTTGCGGAGGCGGCGACGCGGGGCCTGGTGGGGCGGACGGTGGCGCAGGTCGAGTGCGACCTGATCCTCGACACGCTGGACCATTGCCTCGGCAATCGCACCCACGCGGCCAAGATCCTCGGGATCTCGATCCGGACCCTGCGCAACAAGCTCAACGAGTACGTCTCGGCGGGCCTCGACGTGGCCGAACCCGGCAGCATCCGCGCGAGCGCGGCCTGCGGGTAGGCATCCGCCGCACGGGCGCATCGGTTCGGACGGCGGAGCCGGGACGAGGCCGTGATGCCCTGCCGGATCGGGTCGCAGCGCGCCACGAGCGCGTTCCGCGGCCCCTGCCTCGGGTCGCGGCGACCGCGTCGGCGCGCCTCGAAGGCGGGCTCCCGCCGACCGCGCGGTCCCCGGAGCGCTCCTTCGCGGCCCCGCCTGAGGCGGATCGGACAGCCGTCCGGAGTCTTCCCGGTGTCGGGCGGTGGATCGTGACGGTGCCGCCGGGCCCGGCTCCGCGCCCCCGTTCAGACGCCTGACCGGCGCCCTACCGCTTCCGGCCCTGCGCGGCCTTGGCGTCGGCGTTCTGCGCCGCGAAGGCCTCTTCGAGCTTGCGGAGCGACTGGAAGCGGGCGACGTCCCCCTCGATGTCGCGGATCGTCTCCTCGACGAGGTGGCGCTGGAGCGTCACCCGCGGGTCCTCGGGGGGCAGTGCCTCGCGCTCCTGCAAGCGGAGCACGGCCTGCCGCACGACGGAGTAGACCGCCTCGCGCTCCTCCCGGGTCATCGACGGCTGGATCGCCTTCGCGACGAGATCGGAGAAATCCGACATGGACGGTTAGACTTCGCTCTTTCACCGGGCCGCCCGGAGAGCCGGGCCGCCTTCCTCTACAGACCGCGCCGCGCGGGATCCAGATCCCGCCTGGAGGCCTACATTCTCTGGTCGCGGACACCCGCGATCAGGAGGGCCGAGGAACTCCAGATCACCAGGAAGCAGAAGAACGACACGATGAGGGTGTGCCACCGCTCGGGATAGAGGCTGTCGGTGGGCAGAACCGGCGGCACGAAGGTCGCCAGGAAGATGTGCTGCTTGGTGGCCGAGACGCGGGCGCGGTCGAGCAGCATGTGGGCCGATTCCTCCAGCTTCTCGGCGATGGTCCGCTCGACCATCAGACCCTCGTACTGGACCAGGGCCTCGGTCAGGTTCTGGCCGCCCGCCGTGCTGGCGCTGGTCAGCTCGGCCTGGAGCGCCTTCATCTGCTGCTCGATGGCCGCCAGGTTGGAGACGAGGACCTGGATGGAGCGCGAGCGATCGTCGAGGGTCGAGCCGCGAAGGACCTGCAGGTCGTTCTCGGCCTTCAGCTTGTCCTTCCGGAGCAGCATCAGGGTCGTCATCGTCCCCTCCGCCGTCTTGATCGGGTCGATCACGCCCCACTGGTTGCGGAAGGTCTGCAGCGCGAGGTGGGCCTTGCGCAGGCGCTCCTGGGCGACGGTCGCGTCGGACTCGGCCTGGGTGACCATGTCGGCCTGCGCGCGCTTCGAGATGTCGTTGATCAGCGCCTCGGCGCGCGTCACCACCTCGCGGGCGATGGTGAGGGCGTCCTCGGGGGTGAAGGCGCGGATCGACAGGCGGATCACGCCCGAGATCGAGTCGATATGCGCGTCGACGTGCTTGCGCCAGTACTTGGTGAGATCCTCGATCGGGTCGTTCGGGTTGAAGCGCGTCCAGAAATCGGCCTCGCTCCGCGAGAACATCTTCGATAGGCCGACGCTCTTCTCCAGCGCCTCGACCATCGTCTGACTGCTGATGTAGTCGCGGACGATGAAGCTGTCCTGGCTGTTGTGCTTCTGGATCAGGTTGGTGAACTGGCCGAGCGAGATGTTCTCCATCGGCTCGACGTTGCCGCGGACGGCGAACTGAGCCTCGGCCACGTACTGGTTGGACGCGAAGGCGAACAGGTACAGGCCGACCACGAGCGTCGGCAGCAGCACGAACAGGCTGACGCGCCGGATGAGCCGCGAGCCGTAGCTCGACGTATCCTCCTGGCGGGGACGCAGGCCCGGCAGCTGCGTCCAGTCCAGGCGCGCGCGCACCGAGGCGACCAGCGCCCGGGCGGTACGCTTCTCCGGGATCGGCCGGATCGTCTCCGCGCTGCGCCGCAGCTCGGTCATCGGCGATGCGGTGAACGTCACGAGTTCAGCTTCGCGCGTGTCGTCCTTGACGTCGTCGAAGTTCATCCGCTCATTGTTCCTGGATCTGCGCCGGTCCCGCTGCCGCGGCGCCGGCCTTAGGGCGACCCGTGCGCGGTACCGGGATCCCGTTCTTTTAGGCCCTTTTTATGGCGCCGATCCCCCCAGCCGCGCCGCGGCGACGGGCGACGTAGCCCGGCCCGGGTATCGCGGCCTACAGTCTCCGGATGATGACAGACCCACGTTCAGCGAGCGGCGCGGAGGCCGGTCCGGCCAGGAGCTCGACCAGCGGTCCGGCCGGGGGCCGGGCCACGGGTGGGGCCGCGAAGTCGGCCAAGACGAAACTCACCGAGATCGTGGTCGTGTGCTCCAAATGCGCCAAGCGGCAGGGCCTCCCGGCCCGGTCCGTCCGCGCCCTCCTGAAGAAGGCCGGGAAGCGGGCCGCCGAGGCTGCGGGAGGCGGGCCCCGGAGGAAGCTCCGCATCGTCGAAACCGGGTGCCTCGGCCCCTGCCCGAAGCGGGCGGTGGCGGTCGCCACCGGCGCGAGCCTCGCGGCCGGCCGGGTCCTTCTCCTCGATCCCGAAGCGGATCCCCAGGCGGCCCTCGCCGCCATACTCGACCCCGTGCTCCCGCCGGCACGCCCGCGCAAATCCGTCCCCGAATTCGGCCCCATTACCGCTCTAGCGGCGGTACCGCCTGACGAATCGCCGCCGGGCCGTTGACCGGCTCGAACCTGGAGCGCCCGCGCTTGCCCACCCTCCGTCGCGCAACCCGCACACCCCGCCCGTGAGCGGCGACCGCGCATCCTGGACGCGCCGGGCGTCCCGCGCGGTCGTGCGCCGCCTGCCCCTGCTCGGCACGCTGCTCGGGCTCGGCCTGGCGACCTGGCTCGTGGCGACCAACGATCTCGGGGCGGTGGCGGCGGCGTTCGGACGAATCGGGATGGCGGGCTTCGTGGGCGTCACGCTGGTGCGCGCCCTCGTGGTGATCGTCTGCGGCATCGCCTGGGCGCGCATCCTGGACGGACTCTCGCCCGCGCCGTCTTCGGCCTGCCTGATCCTCCGCTTCGTGCGCGAGGGCATCAATGTCCTGCTGCCGGTCGCCTCGGTGGGCGGCGACGTCCTCGGGGCACGTCTCCTGACTTTCTGGGGCGTCGCCGGGTCCCTGGCGGCGGCCTCCGTACTCGCCGACCTGCTGTTCCAGGTCGGGACGCTCGCCCTGTTCGCCGGTCTTGGGGCCACCCTCCTCAGCCACGTCGAAGGGGCCGCGGCGGCCGAACTCGCGAGCTGGACGCTGCGGACGCTCGCGGCGGCCGGCCTGGCCCTCGCGGCCTTCTTCGCGCTCCAGCGCACGGGGATCGTGCGGGTGGTCGAGGAGCGTCTCACCGCCCTCGGCCGTCGCTTCGTGCGCGAGACGGAGACGCGTCCGGAGCCGGGCCAGCGCATCCAGGGCGCCCTGGATGCGGTCTGGGCGCCGGGGCGCCGGGGGCATCTCGCCCAGTCCTTCGTTCTTCACGCCCTGGCCTGGATCCTGGGCACGGCCGAGGTCTTCGTCGTCCTCACCTGCATCGGGGTCGACACCGTCGGCCTGTCGGACATCCTCGTGATCGAGGCGCTCAGCCAGGCCATCAAGGCCGCCGCCTTCCTGGTGCCGAGCGGGCTCGGCGTGCAGGAGGGCGGCCTCGTGCTGGTCTGCGGCCTGTTCGGCATCGACGCCGGCACCGCCATCGCCCTCTCCCTGGCCCGCCGCGTGCCCGACGTCGTCCTCGGCCTGCCGGCCCTCCTCGTCTGGCAGAACCTCGAGGCGCGGCGGGCCGGCGTGCGCCCCGCGGCCCCGACCTGCGACCGTCCGTGATCCCGATGCGCGCCGTGCCGATCCGTCCGAAGCCCAGGGTGCGGAAGCGCTCCCCCCGCATCCTCGGGCCCGCCCTGCTGGCTGGCGCGCTGCTCGCCGCCGGTCCGGCCCTCGCCCAGAGCGTCACCCTCGACCTCGGGGCCGGCGGCACCACCGAGCGCGCGCTCCAGCTCGTCGCGCTGATCACCGTGCTGGCGGTGGCACCCTCGGTGCTGGTGATGACCACGGCCTTCACCCGCATCGTCGTCGTGCTCTCGCTCCTGCGCTCGGCGCTGGGCACCCAGACGGCGCCCCCGACGGCGGTGATCGTCAGCCTCGCGCTGTTCCTGACCGCCTTCGTGATGGCCCCCACCGGCCGGGCCGCCTACAGCGCCGGGATCGAGCCCCTGATCGCCGGGCGGATCACGCAGGCGCAGGCCTTCGAGCGGGCCTCGGCGCCGTTCAAGACCTTCATGCTGCGCAACGTCCGCGAGAAGGACCTCAAGCTGTTCCTCGACCTCGCGAAGGTGCCGGTGCCGAAGGGTCCGGGCGAGATCGGGCTCGAGATCGTCACCCCGGCCTTCATGATCTCGGAGCTGCGCCGCGCCTTCGAGATCGGCTTCCTGCTGTTCATCCCGTTCCTGATCATCGACCTCGTGGTCGCCTCGGTTCTGATGGCCATCGGCATGATGATGGTCCCGCCGGCCTCAGTCTCACTCCCGTTCAAGTTGATCTTCTTCGTGTTGGTCGACGGCTGGACCCTGGTGGCGGGCTCGCTTGTTCAAAGCTACGGCGGATAACGATTCAGCGATGCCATAGGGAGTGCTCGCGTCTGCTTTAAGGGACGTTTAGCACTCTCATGCGACCATTCCGCATGCTCTCAGTGTGCCGATTTCTACGCGATCGAAGAGGTGCCGCGGCCGTCGAGTTCGCCCTCGTCGCCGGACTGCTGATCCTGACGATCCTGTTCGTCATGACGGTCGCCATGATCCTGTTCGTCAACCAATCCATCGACTACGCGACGACCCGCGCGTCGCGGCAGATCATGACCGGCGCGGCGCAGGCCAAGTCCATGGACCAGGCCGGTTTCCGGGCGGCCCTGTGCGGCTACCTGCCGTCGATGGTGAAGTGCGGCAACGTCGTGATCAACCTCTACACGGTGCCCACCGGAACCTCGCCGAGCGGCTATTACAGCTACGTCAAGCCGGACGTCAGCGGATTGCTGATGCCGCCTCTGACGCCGGGGTCGGGCCAGTACACCCTCGGCCCGCGCGGCGCCTATCAGTACCTGCTGGTGGTCTACCCGATCACGTTCCTGCCCGCGGCCTTCGCGACGGTGCTCGGCGGGAGCGGCACCTTCAACGGCTCGCCGGCCTACCTCGCCGTCTCGACGGCGGCCTTCCGCAACGAGCTGTTCTGATGGGCCCGGCGGTACGATCGGCGGCGCGGCGCTTCGGGACGGACACCCGGGCGGTGTCGGCGGTCGAGTTCGCGCTGATCTTCCCGGTGCTGCTGATCCTCATGATCGCCGGGACGCAGCTCGTCACCTACATCAACGCCACCCGCAAGGTGGAGCTGCTCGCCCAGTCGATCAGCCAGATGCTCTCGCAGGCCCAGCCGCCCCAGAATACGACGGTCGCCACCGTCAACGCCGCCGATCTGCATTTCAGCTTCGACTCGACCCTCGTCCTGTTCCCGTACCTCATGAAGGACGCCCCCCGTCAGGGCCTCCAATGGTGGCAGGACATCACGATCACCTTCGCGTCGGTCGCCTTCACGCAGACCGCCTCGAACTGCACCGGGACCACCGACCTCAGCAACTGCTACGCGGCGAACGTCGTCTGGACGAGCACGGGGACGAGCGGGGGCAACTACCGGCCCTGCACGCCGGCCCAGCTCCCGGCGGACAACACCGCCCCGCCCTCCCGCACCACGCTGCCGCGCTCCGTCTTCGGGCCGGGCTCGCTCATCGCGGTCGACGTGGTCTTCAACTTCCAGCCGAGCTTCGGCGCACGGTTCATACCGGCGGTGCGCATCGCCCGCTCGATGTACGTGCAGCCGCGCTACGCCGCCCTCGTCAATTTTGACACGACGGGCAACGATGGGATCGCCGTGAAATGCCCCGGTTACTGAACCCGGTCCGTCGCCTGCGGGACAGAGCGGCGGGGCTGCGCAGGGCGCGGTCGGGCAACGTGTCGATCCTGTTCGCGTTCAGCCTCGTGCCGATGGTCGGACTGATCGGCTACGGCGTCGATTACGGCGTCGCGATCACCGACAAGGCGAAGCTCGACGCCGCCGCGGACGCGGCCGCCATCGCGGGCGTCGTCTCCGCCAAGGCCTACTTCGCGGCGAACCCGATCCAGAGCAACCTCACCGCCAACGCCTTCGCGGCCGGCTCCGCCCAGGCGACCAACGCCTTTACGGTCAACGCCGGCAAGGTGCCGTTCGCGCAGGTGCAGCTGCAGGTGCCGCAGATCAGCCGCACCGGCCAGACCATCACGTCGTCGGTCACCTACACGGCCACGATCAAGAACAATTTCGGCCAGATCTTCCGGACGCCGACCACGACGATCGGCAATACGGTGACGGCCTCGGCCGACCTGCCCAGCTATCTCGACTTCTACCTCCTGCTCGACGTGTCCGGCTCCATGGGCCTGCCCGCCACGAGCGGCGGCATGGCGCAGCTCGCGTCCAGCAACAAGGACATGTGGTCGGACTACAAGCAGGGCTGCCAGTTCGCCTGCCACTTCCCGGGCTATACCGGCTGGAACCTCGCTGCCGGCAAGATCCAGCTGCGGTCGGACGCGCTGAACAACGCGGTCTGTTCCCTCATCTCCCGGGCGTCCACGCCGTCGATGACGAACCAGTACCGGGTCGGATTGTACCCGTTCATCAACCAGATGGGCACGCTCGCCGACATCAACAGCTCCATCGCCACGCTGAACAGCAAGGTCCAGTGCTCCCAATCGTGGCCGCTCGCCCTGACGAGCCTCCTCGATACCGGGACGACCCAGCTCTACACCACCAACGACCCGAGCACGGGCACGGGCGCGGGCGGCACGCATTTCGAGGTCGTGCTGCCCCAGATGAAGACCACCATTACGGCGGCGGGCGGCTTCGGCGACGGCTCCAGTGCTCTGTTGCGGCGGCCCTTCGTGTTCCTGGTCACCGACGGCATGCAGAACAACCAGCACTTCGCCATCAACCAGAACGGCAAGTACTACTATCCTGGCAACCCTTCGAGCTTCACGGGCTACGGCGCCGGCAACTGGGACGGCTCGCAGCCTTCGCAGATCGACCCGTCGCTCTGCACGGCGCTGAAGACCGCGGGCGCGACGATCTCGGTCCTCTACATCCCCTACAACACCATCAGCTTCACGGATTACGGCGGGGGGATCGCCTGGGAGAACAACCGCGTGAACGGGTTCAGCCCGACCCTGGCAACGCCGCTCAAGAGCTGCGCGTCACCGGGCTTCTTCTACACGGCCAACAGCCCGAGCGACATCACGGCCGCGCTCAACGCGATGTTCGATCAGGCGCTCGCCGTGGCCCGTCTCACGCAGTAGAGCCGCGGGACGCGTCGGTCGGGCGCGCGGGCGGTTGCGTTCCGGCGCGACGGGCGGCGGCCTGCGGATCCGGACCCGCGCGAGGGCGATGAAGGGCGCGCGGCGCTGCGCCCCGGGGCAGGGCCGCGTCGGCCTGAACCGGCCGGGCGATCCGGCGGGATTGGCCCCCTGCCGGCCCCGGACGGTCACCACCCGCGCGATCCTGCCGTCAGCCGGGGCGCGGCGCCTCGTGGGCCCGCCGCCAAGCCTCGCCGTCTCGCACCGGAGTCCCCACAGGGACGCCGTCGACCTTCAGGACGATGTCGGGGTCGACCACGCGGGCGGAGGTCACCCTGGCGGCGACTCCGCGGTGGCGGCGCTGCTCTGCTGCGCGCTGCCGGGTGCCCCCTGCGCGCCCGCCGGGGCTTCCGGACGGCCCCGGTCGGGCGTTGCGGCGTCGGGGTAGCGCTTGCGGTACTCGGCCAGGAACGCCGACAACGTGTCGGCTTTGCTGGCGCGGGCCGCGATGGCGCGGAAGCCCGGCGCCCGGGTGGGGTTGGCGCCCGTCAGCAGCGCGAAGGTGCGCGCGTCCGGACTCACCGCCATGGTCTCCGAGAACTTCGCCTTGAGCCGCTCCAGTCCGATCGTCTCGCCGGAGAGGTCATAGGCGATCGCGGCGCGGATTGCGTCGGCCCGCGACTGCTCGTCCAGGGGCTGGCCCGACCGCCACGCATCGCCGAGCAGCGCCTCGTGCGACTCCCCGGCCTCGCGCCAGCGGCGGGCGCCCCAGTAGACGTCGGCGCGCAGGCGCTCGACGTCGGGACCGCTTTCGCCCTCCAGCGTTTCCAGGGCGAGGTCGGTGCGGGTGAGGTCCGACAGCGCCCGGGCGCGGATCAGTCCGCGGGCGCGCTTCAACTCGCCGGGAAGCTCCGGCAGGTTGGTGGCGTCGAGCACCTGCAGCGCCCGCATCGGCTTGTCGTCCATCAGCCGCACCGTGGCGAGGCGAGCCGCGACGGCGGAGCGGGCCGGGCCGGTGAGGCGGTGGTCGATCTGGTACTGGAGGAGGTCGGCGGCGGAGTCGAGAAGGTCGAGGCCCACGAGACGATCGGCCAACCGGCGCACCACCTCGTCGCCGCGCCGGCCGATCGGGCTCAGCTCGCGGAAATCGAAGAACAGCGCCACGGCCTGGATGCCCGGAAGCGCGTCCCCCTTCTCGGTGAGATACAGATCCTCGAAGGCCGCCTGCGCCTCGCGCGTCAGCGCCTCCGAGGAGGCGGCCATCGGCGCGAACGTATTCGCCCGGCGCACCGCCGTGAAGGCGTCGCGCCAGCGGTTGGCGCCGAGGTAGAGGCGCGCGAGGCCGGCGGTGATGGCGTCCTCGATCGGGCCGCCGTGCCAGGTCAGGGCGAGGCGCTCCAGGCGCTCGACGGCCGCGTCCACGGTGAGCTTGCCGGAGGCCCGGGCGAGGAGCGCCCCGCGCAGGCCCGCTTCGGCCGCGACCGGCAGCACGCCGGCGTCCTGCAGGCGGGCGTAGGAATCGAGCGCCGCCGCGGTCTGGCCGGTCGCCTCGGCGACGCGGGCGCGGGTCAGGGCCAGCCGGTCGCGGATCCAGGGCTGCAGGTCGCGCTCCGGCTCCGCCCGGGCGGCGGCCGTCTCGGCGTCCCCCGTCTCGATCGCCGATTCCGCCGCGGCGGCGCGGATGCCTTGCGCGAGATCGGCTGGATAGCTCTGGGCCAGCGGCAGGACCTTCAGGAAGCCGGTCTCCGCCGCCTTCCAATCGGCGGTGGCGGCCGAGGCCATGGCGCGCCACAGGGCCGCCTCGGCATCGTCGGCGAGTTGCGGCACCGACAGCACCTTCAGGGCGTCGGCGTTCCGTCCGAGACGCACCAGCGCGAGGCCCCGCAGGATCGCGGTATCGCGCTGTGCGGCGAGCAGCGGGTCGTCGGCCGCCGCCGTCTCCAACGCCGCCAGGCCTTCGGGGTCGAGCCCGTTGGCGAGATAGGCCCGAGCCAGCGCGAGGCGCGCCGGGCCGCGCTCGGAGGGTGCCGCCGCGGCCGCCGCGGTGGTGAGGCCGCGCAGGGTCTCGCGCACGTTCCCGGTCCGCGCCCGGTCCCAGCTCTCGCGGGTGATCGCGAGCGTCCCCACCTCGGCGAGCACTGGGTCGGGCTTCCGTCCGGTGCCGGAAGCCGCGAGGCCGCCCGCTCGGCCGATCGTCACGGCGTCAAGTTCGGGCCGCACCTCCAGGTCGTCGGCGCCGGCCAGAACCGCGAGGCCGTGCCGGCTGGGCAGGATCTCGAAATCCACGAAGCGGCGGCTCTTCGGATTGCCGACGGGCTTCAGCGCAGCCGAAGTGACCACCGCGACGCGCTCGCCGTCGAGGTCGAGCCACGTCGTCGTTCCCGGGTGCGGCAGGGCGAGGGAGACGGCGATCCGGCCGGACGGGTCGGGCTTGCGCACGGGATCGACGGAGTCGCTCGGGCTCAGGGCGTCGCCGGCCGAGAGTTCCCAGGCCGGCCCGCTCCCCGTGGTGACCGCGTTGAGATCGACGAGACGGCCCTGCGGCACCGAGAAGCGCAGGATCGTGAGCGGCCCCTTCCGCTCCGGCGGTCCCACCGGGATCAGACCCTGGCGTCCCTCCGGTACCTTCACGGGCTCGGCGGTCTCGAAGGCCATCGTGGCGATGCCGCCGCGCTCGAACAGGGCGGCCGGCGGCAGGGCGCGGAACGGAAAGACGAGACCGGATCCGGCCTGGCGCGTCGGCGCCGCGTCGGCCGGGCGCTCCGGCGCAGCCGGCAAGGCCGGCGTGGCCGCGCGCACGGACGGCGTGGGCGCGGGGCGCGCCGCCGAGGCCGGACCGGATGCGGCCGGTCCCGGCACCTCGACGGCGGTCTTGGCGGGCTCTGGCGGCTTGCGCCGGACCACGTCCAGGATGAAGGCGTCGTCCTCGCGGTCGGTGCCGATCGTGAACCCGTCCTCGGGGGTGACGAGCAGGCTGGCCGAAGTCGCGTCCGTGTCGGTCGCCAGTTTCGCGATGCCGGGGCGCGGCCGGCCGCGGGTCTCGCCCGAATCGATGGTCCAGGAACCGACCACCCGCAGGCGCGTCGCCGGTCCTTCGGCCGTCACCGAGGTGACCGCTTCCGTCGGCAGGCGCAGCGACAGGCGCGTCAGGGTCGGGAGCCGCGCAATCTCGAGGGACAGGGGCTTGCGCACCGGCTCGGGGATGCGCGCCTTGAGGGCTTCCTCGGCGACCTGGGCCCGGCGGACGAGTTCCGCCACCACCTCCGGTGGGAGGGGCGGCGGCAAGCCGGACCAGCTCTCCGGCAGCAGGTCGACGAACACCCGCTCGCCCGCCGCCTGGAGATTGATCCGGTAGGGCCGCTGCAGGCCGACACGCAGGCCCGACCCGTCCGGGTCGCGCCGGACGCTGGACACGTAGACCGGCATCTCCTCGGCGAGGCGCTCGGGGCCGGCCGCAATGCGCTCTCCGTAGCCGAGGAGCAGCACGCCGCCGGCGAGCTTGGCCTTGACCGGGACCGGCTTGTCGAAGGTGAGCACGATCCGGCCGTAGCCGCCCGGACCGCTCCCGGATTCGCTGCCTTTGGCGCCGATCAACTTCGCGGCGAGAACCGGATCGATCCCGGCCAGGGGACCGGCCACGAGGGCGAGCAGGGGCAGCGACGCGCGCAGCAGCCGCGCGCCGAATCCTCGACCGATTCGGGGTCGCCCGCCCACCGATTCCATCCCCCGCCGATCCGATCCCGGCGCGCGGCACCGCCGCGACGCACAGCGCCACTTCCGGCGGGATCCTGCGGCAGCCGGACTAACGCTGGCTTAACCGTAACGGGGAAACTGGCCCGACGACCGATGCTCAGCCGCTCAGGGCGGCGGCGCGGTCGAGGGCCTGGGGGAAGCCGGTGAGCGGGACCTCGATCGTCGCCGGATCGGTGCCGCTCGCCTTCTGGCCGGTCACGAACAACTTCTTGGCGGTCCGCATGCCGTCGAGGGCCAGGGTCGGGAAGCTGATCGGCACGAAGCAGCCGTCGACCCCGCACATCGAGTAGGGCGCGCCCTTGCCGAGGGTCTGCTCGTCGAGCTTGAAGGTCACGCCCGCCTCGATGGACAGGCCGAAGGGCATCAACACGAGACCCTCGGAGCGTCCCCCCGCCGGCGATTGCAGCTCGACCGCGAACTTGCGCCGGCCGGTCTGCGAATCACCCTGCGACTGGGCCACGATGCAGGTCACCGTCTCGTTCGGGCGCGTGCAGGTCATGGTCCAGTCGCCGTAGCTCTCGCTGACCGTGCTGGCGCCCGTCGGCCAAGCGGCATGGGCCGCGGCCGGTCCGTGGGCGGCGGAACTCGGCGCGGTCTCGGCGGGCTTGGCGGCGGGCTTCGGCGCGGCCACCGGTTTCGGCTTGGGCTTCGGACGCGCCTTGGGGGCCGCCTCCGCGGGCGCCCCCGCGTCGGGCTCGGCATCCTGGGCCCGCGGCGTCACGGGAACGGCGAGCAGCAGCGCGGCGACCAGGCTGACCCGCACATGGGCTGAGAACGACGGCATGGAATCACGAACCCCCGGGCCATGGAGCGGCACAGCCGCCTAAAGCCCCAGCCGGGACGACGCAATCTCCGGACGTCGCCGACCCCCGTGACGGGGCCGGCGCGAAGCCGTGGCGTCGGCTCCGGCGTCAGAGCGGGTTGGGGCCGCCGACCGCGCGCGCCAGGGCACAGCGACGGGCGAATGCGGTCTCGGCCCCGTTGCGGGCCGCGCGGGCCACGGCGAAGACGAGGGTGAGGAAGCCGGGGTCACGGTCGGCGATCTCGATGACCGGGCCGGGGATCCGGGAGGTGATGAGCGCGAGCATGGCGAACTCCGAGGCGTGAAGTCCCGGGCGCTTCCATGATCCCTGAGCTTGCAGCCGTCTCGGCGGCTTTGCTGCATTGCAATATGAGACTTGCAATTCACGCCTGCCACCGGGAAAAGCGCGGGCGACGCATGCACCGGAGGCATGATCGTCGTCCTGGGCATCAGGCGAACCTTAACCTTTGTGCGGCCCGCCGTGATCCGTCGTCTGCGCGAGTCGGCCCTTCGCCACCCGAGGCAGCGCCGGCGCGGTGCATCCGGGCACGGACCCGGGGCGGGGCGCTGCGCCTCTCCCCGCAAGCCGCGGCCGATCTGTCGGCCCCTCCCACAGCGCGGCGCGGTTGACCGGCGGCGGTCGACCCGCCATTGAGCGCGCGTCCGGCGATCGGCCTCGAGCACCGTGCTGGCGCCGCCCGCGGAGCGCCTGTCGCCGCCCTGTCACACGCGCGCCATAACCCGCCCGCGAGCCAGACCCGCGGATGCGCCCGGCATCCGCCAACGAGGATCTCCCGCCATGACCGACCAGCCGACCCATCACCCGATCCACGGCCGCATCACCGGCCCCATCGTGATGATCGGCTTCGGCTCGATCGGCCGAGGCACCCTGCCGCTCATCGAGCGCCACTTCGAGTACGACCGCGCCCGCTTCACCGTGATCGACCCGGTCGACACCCACCGGGCGCTCGCCGAGTCGCACGGCCTGCGCTTCGAGACGGTCGCGCTGACCCCGGAGAACTACCGCGACGTGCTGAGCCCGCTCCTCACCGAGGGCGGCGGCCAGGGCTTCTGCGTCAATCTCTCGGTCGACACCTCCTCGCGCGCCATCCTCGAACTCTGCCGCGAACTCGGCGCCCTCTACATCGACACCGTGGCCGAGCCCTGGCCGGGCTTCTACTTCGACAAGAGCAAGAGCCAGGGCGACCGCACCAACTACGCGCTCCGCCAGGACATCCTCGACGCCCGCGCGCAGAAGCCCGGCGGCAGCACGGCCGTGTCGTGCTGCGGCGCCAATCCCGGCATGGTCTCGTGGTTCGTCAAGCAGGCGCTCCTGAACATCGCCCAGGATACCGGCCTCCAGCGGCCGGAGCCGAAGTCCCGGTCCGACTGGGCCGGCCTGATGAAGGACCTGGGCGTCAAGGGCGTCCACATCGCCGAGCGCGACACCCAGCGCGCCAGGACGCCGAAGCCGCGCGGCGTCTTCGTCAACACGTGGTCGGTGGAGGGCTTCGTCTCCGAGGGCAACCAGCCCGCCGAGCTCGGCTGGGGCACGCACGAGACCTGGAAGCCCGCCAATGCCCGCGAGCAGGAGAAGGGGTCGCGTTGCGCGATCTACCTGCTGCAGCCCGGAGCCGACACGCGGGTGCGCACCTGGGTGCCGACCGCCGGGGCGCAGTTCGGCTTCCTCGTGACCCACAACGAGGCCGTCTCGATCGCCGACTACTACACGGTCCAGGAGAACGGGACGCCGATCTTCCGGCCGACCTGCCATTACGCCTACCATCCGGCCGACGACGCGGTGCTCTCGCTCCATGAGATGTTCGGCAACGCCGCCAAGGTGCAGGCGCAGCACCACATCCTCGACGAGACCGAGATCGTCGACGGCATCGACGAGCTTGGCGTGCTCGTCTACGGCCACAGGAAGAACGCCTACTGGTACGGCTCGCAGCTCTCCATCGAGGAGACCCGGCGGATCGCGCCCTACCAGAACGCCACCGGCCTGCAGGTGACCTCGGCCGTGCTCGCCGGCATGGTCTGGGCCCTGGAGAATCCGGAGGCCGGCATCGTCGAGGCCGACGAGATGGATTTCCGCCGCTGCCTGGAGGTTCAGACCCCGTATCTCGGCCCGGTCGTGGGGGTCTATACCGACTGGACGCCGTTGACCGACCGCCCGGGCCTGTTCCCGGAGGACATCGACACCAGCGATCCCTGGCAGTTCCGCAACGTGCTGGTGCACGGCTGAGACGCCGGACCGCGCCCATCCGAGACGGGCGCGGGCTGGCACTTCGATCCGCGCCCCGGCTACTCGGCCTGACGCCGCGTCACCAGGGTGCGGCCGGGCTCGACCTCGTTCTTGTCCCGATAGAGCGGCACGATCGCGCGCAGCCAGCCGCGGACCTCGCGTCCGCGATAGTTCCGCTCGATCACGTCGTGCGTCAGGTAGGCCTGCAGGTTCACGGGCCCGAAATTGTACCCGACGAGGCCGCCCACGGCGATCTGCCCCTGCGGCCGGTAGCTGCCCACGCCGGTGGGCAGGTCGGTCGAGCCGAACGCCACCGCGCCGATCTGCCACTGCCCGAATTTCTTCGTCATGGTCAGATCGAGGTTCAGGTAATCCGGGTAGAGGGTGCCGGACGGCGAGCGGCTGTCGAGGAAGACGCCGTAGAGCAGGTTCGACGTGAGGTTCCAGCCCTGGCCGGTGTAGCTCACCGCGAAGCGGTGGCTCAGCGAGGCGGATTGGGTGAGGAATCGCGTCTGGATCGGCAGGTAGCCGCCGAACAGGTAGCTGACGCCGACATCGCCGCCGAGGTCCCAGGCGAGCTGGGCGGCCAGCAGCTGCTGACCGACGCCACTCTGATAGGCCGTCCCCTGGCTGCTCGCCGCCACGATCGGCTGGGTGAAGAAGAATTGCAGGCGCGCACCCGCGATGGTCCACGGCGTCGCCCATGCAAAGGTCGGCAGGTTGACGCTCGTCGACGAGTCGCGGGGCTGCGTGCTGCGCGTGCCGAAGCTCGACAGGTTCACGAAGTACAACCCGATCGGCAACTGATCGCCGACCGGCAGGCCGACCGTCTGCCCCGGTTGCGCGGCGGATCCGGCCCGCACGACTGTCGCGGTCGTTGCACTGTAAAGGGCAAGAGTCGTCGCCGCGACTCTGCGTGACGTCAGGCTAAATCCGGCCATGAGAGTTCCAAACCAGAGCCCGAGACCTGGGCTGATCAGGGTTGGACGCGCATCAGGACCGTCACCATCCTGCCGCTCCAGCCAAGCTGTGCGGAACGACACCGGAACAACATTTCACGGGCGGGGCGCGGGAATAGATCGAGATCCGGCCCGATCGGGTCCTATCGTCTGGACCACAGGCATCTGCCCCGCGGATTCGCGGAGGTCGCGGCGTTCGGCCGAAGCGGAGCGCCTCCGGACGGGCCGGGCTCGCCCGGCCGGGGACCGGCATCACCGCAGGGTGGTGCGTGGTCGTCCGATCTCCGGGACCGTCGCGACCGCGGCGTGATCGGATGCGCTGCGCCGCCCTCGTTCATGGAACGGGAGCGGCACCGGAGACCGGGCTGGCCGCCTCTCGCGCGCAACACGCGCGGGTGGCGCGGCGGCGACACAGGCCCGGCGCGCTCTGCCTAAAAAAGTGGCGGCGGCAGCAGACGACCGCTCAGGGCCGAAGCGGCGGCGCCGTCCACCCCTATCCTGTTGAGGTCTCGGATTTCGGTCGACCCGCACAGATCGACCAACATTACACTTAATTATCTGCCAGCTTTAATGCCAATGATTTTGGCAAGATATACGGATTTACACTCCGCATGTTCAAAATCATCCCGCTTGTAAGCGCGCGTTCGACTGTCAACATCGCACACGCCTGAACGATGATCCGACGCTCACGTCACAATCAGCCGAAATCGGTTTGCCATCGCCACTTGGCAGATCGCTGAAATCGAACTCGGCCGCGTGTGAGAGTGCGGTTATTGCCGGGGCTTGGCCGCAAAACTGCCAGACGATCTTTCCAACGGCTTGATATGCTCTATAATTGAACGGCATGTAGCCTAATCGAACGATAGCGAGCGACCAATATCAACATCGGCACAGACGCATCGCCATCCATCGACCGCTCGCACCGAAGTCAGCGACCCGCTTGGCGCGCCGGTCGGCGGTGAGCAGGACTAGGCTTGCCGGCGACGCGTCACTGACTTCGAGCCGGAGCGGTCGGCGTGGGCACGTCAGAACCGATGAAGAACAGTATCTTTCAAATCAAAGGGCGGTATTATGGCCTATAAAACGCTGATATTTTCAGACTATATGGCTAAGATGCAAGCCTTTCAAGTAACAGCATTTGAAATGGTGAAGATCCTCGCCGACATCACGGATGCTGATGTCGTAACCCCTCCCCTGGTCGGCGGCGATTCGATTTACCGGACTTTCACGCATACCGTCATGTCAGGCCTGAGCAGACGGGTCAGGCACGCGAGGCTACCGCACACGACTAAAGTCAGAATCGAGAAGAACTACGATTTATTCATTTTTGTTGGATCGACAATCGAGTCGGTGATCGAACTCAACAATTTTCACGGATGGAAAAATCATACCGGTCTGAAAGTCGCCTACATCATCGAAATCTGGGCCAACCGCCTGAAGAAAGAGAAGAAATACATCGATATTTTGGCGCAGTTCGATTACGTTTTTACATTGCATTCAAATACTGCGCCGGTCTTGCAGGATGCCATAGGCGTTCACTGCGAGTTCCTTCCCACCGCAGTCAACGCCCTCGAGGCCGCACCCCGGATCTCCGCGCCGGACCGAACGATCGACATCCTCTCGATCGGCCGCCGCTCCGAGGATGTCCATCTCCGCTTCCTTGAGATGGCCCGATCGGAAAACATCTTCTACGAGTACGATACGGTGCGCATCTCGGAAGCGCGGGTCTTCGACTGGGAACAGCATAGATTTCTCATGTTCAGCAAGATCAAGCGTGCGAAGTATTTCGTCTGCTTCGATCATCTGAGGGCCGGCGGGCACAAGTTCACGGAGAGCCAAGGGGAGCAGATCGTGCCGCCTCGCATTTTCGAGGGCATAGCCTGCGGCTCTACGATCATCGGATCGCCGCCGCAGTGCCCCGAGTTCAACGACATCTTCCCCTGGCCGGACGCAGTCGTGAGCCTACCCTCGGACTCGGAAGACGTCCCGGACTTCCTGCACGACCTCGATCGGCGGCAGGAGCAGTTGAACGCGGCGCGTACGATGGGCGTGATCGAATGCCTGCGCCTGCACGATTGGAGCCACCGTCTGGCAAAGATCCTCAAGGTCGTCGGACTGGAGGCTACGCCGGCGTTGCTGCGCAGACACGATGAGCTGAATGCATACGCTCAGAAGTTCGAACACGCGTCGAAGGCGCGAGCCCTGACCTAGGACAGGCGCGTCCACGGCCGCACCGTGTGGCCGGGGATCGGGCCCCGATCCAGCCGGCGCCGCCCCGACCTGGGGCTCGTCCCCAGGCCGTCGACCGTCAGCCCCGTTACTGACCGGCCCTCTCGACGTCGTCGGAGGGGTGTTCGGACGCGTCCGGCGTCGCGGTCGCTCATCCGCAAGGCTCGGGGGCCGGCCGCGGCGCGTCCCCGACGTCCACGATGAGATCGCTCCGGTAGGTTGCGCCCTCCACGGGGTTGGAAACCCACCGGCAGCGGCCGAGCCGCATATCGTGGCCCGCGTGGAAATGCCCCGAGATCCACAGATCCGGCCGCTGGGCGTCGGCGAGGTCGTCGAGGGCGGTGCTGGCGTAGAAGGCCGGCACCCACCAGGGAACGCCGGGCGCGTCGCGAAACCGGTCGGCCGCGCGGGGGCTCGCCGGGTGATGCGTCACCACCACGGTCGGGCCCGCATGGGGGATCTGGAGCGCGGCGTGCACGGCGGCCCGCTCGACCCGGTGCGCGGCCATCGCGTCGGCGGGCTGCCACGGGCTGCCGTCACCCTTGCGGATCGACCCGAGATACTCCCGCGAGCCGGTCGCCGGATCGGTCATGCGGGCGGCCGCATAGGCCACCGGGTCGTCGGGCCTGTCGGGATCGTCCGGAGCGAGCCAGCGCCCGGCGAGGTCCCAGTCGCTCCACAGGGTGGCGCCGATGAAGCGAACCCCGTCGATGGTGCAGGTCTGTGCCCGCTGGAGCAGGTGGATGCGAGCCCCCTGGCGGTTCCGCCGCGCGACCTCCGCCTCCAGGGCGGCTAGCAAGTCCGGTGCGGTGCGCGGATCGCCGGCCGGGGCGTAGCGTTCGTGGTTGCCCGGCACCAGCACGACGGGTCGCCCCCGCGCGAGGTGCAGCAGGGCCGCGAGCCCCCGTTCGGGATGCCCCTCATGGAGATCCCCCGGGCAGGCGAGCAGGTCGAACGGCTCCGCCGCGAGCGCGATCCGGTCGAGCCGCCGCCGCTCCAGGTGCAGGTCCGAGATGGGGAAGATGCGCAGGGCTGTGCTCACCGGGCGGCCCGGCGCTCGGCCGCGGCCGCCCGGAGGATGTCGGCGGCGGAATCGGCGTTGAGGAGCGCGATCCCGGCCGCCGCCACGAGGTCCGGCCACGGGGACGGATAAAGCGCCGTCACGAGCCCGGCCGCGATGATCGCGAGGTTGGCGAAGGTGTCATTGCGGGCCGAGAGATAGGCCGCACGGGTCAGGCTGCCCGCCCCGGAGCGGTGCCGGGCGAGCATCAGCGCGCAGGTCAGGTTGACGGCGAGCGCCCCGAGGCCCGCGAGGGTGAGCGGCAGGGCCGCGGGGGCGACGAAATCCGACGCCTTCTCGTAGGCCGCGTAGGCCCCCGCCAGGGCCGGCAAGAGCAGGATGCCCGCCATGGCGGTGCCGAGGCGGGCGCGGTTGCGCGCACTCCAGCTCAGGCCCGCGAAGATCAGCAGGTTGATCGCCGCGTCCTCCAGGAAATCGAGGCTGTCGGCGATGAGCGCCACCGAGCCGATGGCGAGCGCCACCGCGATCTCGATGCCGAAATAGCCGAGGTTCAGCGCCGCCACGCGGGCGACGACGGTGCGGAGGGCAGGCGGCGTGGCCCTGGGAGCGTTATCGGCGGTCACGGGGCCTCTTCGCCGAGAGCGGCGCGCCTGTCGAGGGCTGTTGAGAAATCCCTCTCGGCGCCTCAAGAAAGTTCGAGGCTCTTACGCCTTCGTCCGGGTGGATTCGGCGCCGCGATCGTGCGAGGCGATGTCGAGAGCCGGCCGCGCGCGATCAGAGACCGGCCGCAACCGGAGGTCTGCCGAGCCATGTTGCCCGAATTGCGCGTGCTCTATTTCGAGGATCTCGAGGTCGGGCTGTCGGAAACCCTCTCGAAGACGATCGCCTCCTCGGACGTGGTCGGCTTCGCCGAAATCACCGGCGACCGCAACCCGATCCACCTGTCCGAACACTTCGCGGCGCGCACGCCGTTCGGCACCCGGATCGCCCACGGCCTGTACACCGCCGGCCTGATCTCGGCGGTGCTCGGCACGCGCCTGCCGGGTCCTGGCGCCGTCTACATCTCGCAGACCCTGAACTTCCGCGCGCCCGTGCGGATCGGCGATGTCGTCGAGGTGACCGTCACGGTGGCCGAGCTGATGCCCGAGCGGCGGCGGGCGCGCCTCGCCTGCCAGTGCTCGGTGGCCGGCGAAACCGTCCTCGACGGCGAGGCGCTGGTGAAGGTGCCGACCAAGGCCGAGGCCGATCCGCTGGCGAGCCGCACCGAGCGACAGCAGGGCTGAGGTGGGGCCGGCCCCGGAGACGGTCACCGACCCGGGCGATCCCCGCCTCGATCCCTACACGCGGATGCGCGAGCGCGACCTCGTCGGCCGCGCCGGACGCTTCGTCGTCGAGGGCGAGGTGACCCTGCGGCTGCTCCTCGGGCCGCGCAGCCGCTTCCGCGCCGAGTCGATCCTGCTCGCGCCGGAACGCTGGCCGGGGCTCGCCGATGCCGTCGCGGCCTGCCCGGCGCCGGTCTATCTCGCCGCCAAGGCCGTGATGAGCGCCGTGACGGGGTTCCCGATCCACCGCGGCGTGCTGGCGATCGGCGTGCGCGGCGGAGAGCTCGACGCGGCCGCCCCGGTGCCGCCGAGGCCCGCCCCGGCGCTGGTGCTCGGCCTCGCGGGGCTGACCAACCACGACAATGTCGGTGCCGCCTTCCGCAACGCCGCCGCCTTCGGGGCGGACGCGGTTCTCCTGGATGCGGAAAGCTGCGACCCGCTCTACCGCAAGAGCATCCGCGTCTCGGCCGGTGCCGCGCTGATCCAGCCCTTCGCGCGCCTGCCCGCGGGACAGGATTGGCTGCGCCTCGCGCAGACGCTGGATCTGCAGCCCCTCGCTTTCAGTCCCGGTGCGGTCGAGCCTCTGGACGCCCTCGCCGTCCCCGCGCGGGCACTCCTGATCCTCGGCACCGAGGGGCCCGGCCTCGACCCGGCCACCCTCGCAGGCGCCCGGCCGATCCGCATTCCGATGGCGGCGGGCTTCGATTCCCTCAACGTCGCCACCGCGGCTGGGATCGCCCTGCACGCCATCGCGCGCGGCCAGGGGCGGCTCGACCGCGCCGGAACCGTCCGAACCGGACCGGCGTGATCCATGACGGATCGCCGCGCCCGCCCGCTCCGCCGGACCTCCGCCGCCGGGCCCAGCGCGTGGGGCCTCACCGGGGGAGAAACAGCCGGGGAATGATCCTGCCGGTTTGGCCGAACAGTTCCTCGGCGCGCTGACAGCTGCCCGGCACGTCCTTCTCGTACGCGGCCAGGTAGGATCGAGCCTGGAGCAGCAGGATGTCGCGGTCCAGCTCGGCCGGATCGACGCCCATCGCCTGCACCGCTCCCTTGAAGCGGTCCTGATCGGGCCGGAGCGTGTCGCAGTGCAGGTTCACGAAGCCCACCAGCCCGGCGAGTTTGGCGGCGTTGCGCTTCGGGGCCGGCAGGTCCGGCGCCTCCTCCGCGCGCCCGCTCGCCGTGCCCGACAACAATATGGCGGCGGTCAGGAGGAGTGCGCGGCACCGCAGCGAGGGGGTCTTCCGGTCTGGCATCGGTGTCACCTGTCGATCGGATTCTGGGCGCCCCGGATCCGGTCCGCGACGGTTGGACCGCACGCACCTGCCCGACGCGCGGCCGCACGGCGTCACCGCCCGTCCCCGAATTTTCCGGCGCGGCGAAAACTCCGTATTCTGCCGCGGCGGCGCAGTCCAAGAGGGCACGACCGCGGCGTCCGTCCACGTCCCGCAATCGACACGCGACAAACGGCTGCAATTGTCGTCCGATGATGCGAAGCTAGCTTGGCCGCGACGGGTGCGGGGATTGTGTAAGGAGGCAACTGCGTTGCTTCAGTCTGGGAATGGGTTGCGGGCGCTGACCGGACGCCGGGTGGCGGTGGTGGGGGCCGGTCCGGGTGGGCTCGCGTCCGCCCTGCTGCTTGCGCGCGCCGGGATCCACGTCACGCTGTTCGAGAAGGACGCGCAGGTCGGCGGCCGGACCAAGACGGTCAAGGCTCCGGGTGGGTATCGATTCGATATCGGCCCGACGTTCTTCCTCTATCCACAGATTCTTGCGGACATATTCGCGAGTTGCGGGGAGCGGCTGGAGGACCACGTCAAACTGGAGCGCCTCGACCCGCAATACCACCTCGTCTTCGAGGGTCCGGACGGGATCTCGGGCACGATCCGCGCCACGGGCGACGTCGAACGCCTGGAGCGCGAGATCGCCGGGGTGGCCCCGGACGACGCGAAGAACGTCAAAGCCTTCTTCGCGGAGAACCGCACGAAGCTGAACTATTTCAAGCCCGTGCTTGAGCAGGCTTTCCACACGCTGCGGAGCATGGTGAGCCCGGCCATGCTGGCGGCCCTACCCCATCTGCATCCCGGCCGGAGCGTCGACCGCGACCTGAAGCGCTACTTCGCCGACCCGCGGGTGCGCCTCGCCTTCTCGTTCCAGACCAAGTACCTCGGGATGTCGCCGTTCCGGTGCCCGAGCCTGTTCACGATCCTGTCGTTCCTCGAATACGAGCACGGGGTCTACCACCCGGTCGGCGGCTGCGGCGCCGTCTCCGACGCCATGGCGGGCTTGGCCGGCCGCATGGGCGTCGACCTCCGGCTCAACACGAACGTCGAGCGCGTGCTGTTCGACGGCAAACGCGCCAGCGGCGTCGTGGCGGACGGCGAGACCTTCAACGCCGACGCGGTGCTGATCAACGGCGACTTCGCCAAGGTGGTCCGGGCCCTGGTGCCGGAGCGGCATCGTCCGCGCTGGCGCGACGCCAAGATCCAGAAGGCCCGGCTCTCCTGCTCGACCTTCATGCTCTACCTCGGGATCGAGGGGAACATGCCCGACAGCCTCGGGCACCACACGATCCTCCTGGCCGAGGGCTACGAGAAGAACATCCGTGAGATCACCGAGGGGACGCTGCCGATGCAGCCCTCCCTCTACGTGCAGCACGCCGGCTACACGGACGGCGGCATGGCGCCGCCCGGCCACACGGCCCTCTACGTGCTGGTGCCGGTGCCGAACCTGAAGGCCGGGATCGACTGGGCCGCCCTGCGCGAGACCTACCGCGCCCTGATCCTGGAACGCCTGAAGCTCCTGGGCCTCGGCGATATCGAATCCCGGATCCGCTACGAACGGATCATCGACCCCACCCAATGGGAGGAGGATTTCGCGGTCCACGAGGGCGCCACCTTCAACCTCGCCCACGACCTGATGCAGATGCTGTACTTCCGGCCGCACAACCGCTTCGGACCCGGGCTCTACATCGTCGGCGGCGGCACCCATCCGGGCTCCGGCCTGCCGGTGATCTACGAGGGTGCGCGCATCTCTGCCCGGCTTCTGATCGAGGAGCTGGCCGGCGCCCGCGCGGCCGCAACGGCCGGCATCCCCGAGACCGCGCCGCTCGCCACCTCCGGCGAAGCCTCGTGACCGGGGCCCGGAGGGGCGGTCAGCACGCGACGGGTCGCCTCGCGCTCGCCGTGGCGGCCTCGCTGTGCGCCCTCGCCTTGCCGGTCGCGGCCGCGACCGTTCACGTCGAGGTGGACGGGATCGAGCCCGGCGGCGGCCAAGTGCGCGTGGCCCTGTGCCAGGGCGGGCTTTCGGAGGCGTCGTGCAGCCGCGGCGACGACGCCCCGGCCTCGGCCGACCGGGCGCTGTTCACGTTCCGGGGCGTGGCGCCCGGGACCTACGCGGTGGCGGCCTACCAGGATGGCAACGGCAACGGCCGGCTCGACCGCACCGGCCTCGGCCTGCCGCTGGAGCCCTACGGATTCTCCGGGGGCATCGGCCGCCGGGGGCGGCCGGATTTCGCCGAGGCCGCGTTCGCCCTCCGGGATCCGGGTGTCGCCGTGCGGGTGCGTCTCGCGCGCGCCCTGCCGCGGCGGTGAGACGATGAGCGACCCCCTCGTCCGGATCGAGGGCGTCGACCTCGATCTCCGCGGGCGACGGGTGCTCGAGCAGGTCGACCTCGCCCTCGCCGCCGGCGAGACCCTGGCCCTGCTCGGACCCAACGGGGCCGGAAAATCCTCGCTGATGCGCCTCGTGGCGGGCCGGTTGGGACCGACCGCAGGATCCGTGCGCGTGGCGGGTGCCGATCCCCACCGGGAGGGCGGCGCTCGCCGCGCCATCGGCTGGGTGCCGCAGGAGATCGCCCTTTACCCGCGGCTGACCGTCTCGGAGAACCTCGGCGTGTTCGGGCAGCTCGCCGGCGTGCCCCGGCGCGACCGGAGGGCGGCGGTCGAGGCGGCGCTCGCGATGGCCGACATCGCCGACGTGGCGCGCCGCCCCGTCGGGGTCCTGTCGGGGGGGTACAAACGGCGGGTCAACATCGCGGCGAGCCTGATGAACCGGCCGCGCCTCGTCCTCCTCGACGAGCCGACGAGCGGCGTCGACCTCGCGGCCCGGGCGGCGATCCACGCGGTGCTCGACCGGCTCAAGGCGGCCGGGACGGCGATCCTCATCGCCACCCATGATTTCGGCGAAGCGGAGCGCCTCGCGACCCGGGTCGCCTTCCTGGCGCAGGGTCGCATCGTGCGGGAGGGACGGCTCGCCGATCTCCTGGCGCAGCTGCGCGCGGGCGCGCCGGAGCGGGAGCTGGGCCTCGCCGTGCCGGCGGACGCCGCCGCCGAGGCGGTGCTGCGACGCGCCGGCTTCGCACCGGCCGAGGCGGACGGCCTGACGTGGCGCTCGGTGGAGCGCTCCGGCCTCGACGGCGCGGCCCTGCTCGGCGCCCTGCGGGCGCAGGGCGTGCCCGTCGCTGAGGTGCGGGTGCGCGCGCCGCGTCTGGAAGCGCTCTACCTCGACGCGCTCCGGCCGCGGGAGGTCACGGACCGCGCCGCGCCGCCCCCGCGCCGCCTCGGATCCGCCCGGTGATCGGCGCCGCGTTCCGGGTCATGGCCTTGACCCTCATGCGCGACCGCGCTGCCCTGGTGATGGCCTTCGTCCTGCCGACCGTGATCTTCTCGATCTTCGCGGCGATCTTCTCCGGGGCGACCGGCGACCGGATCCGGATCCACCTGGGGCTGGCCGATCTCGCGCAGACGGCGGCCACCGGCCGCCTCGCCGACGCGCTGGCGGCCGACGCGTCCCTGCGGGTCACGCGCCTGCCGGCAACGGGTCTCGCGGAGGTGGCGCGCGCCGTGCGCTCCGGCGAGGTCGACGTGGCGCTCGTCCTGCGCGGCGACCTGATCGCGGCCCCCGCGGCCGCGGCATCCGCGCCCGCAAGCCAGCCGGTGGTCCTGGTCGAGAATCCCGCCAAGGCTCTGGCGACGCCGATCGCGCTGGGCCAGCTCCAGCGCGTTCTGAACGAGGCGCTGCCCGACGTGGTCCTGTCCCGCATCGTCGCCGACGTGGAGCGGACCGGGAAGATCGGGGCGGACGAGCGCCGCTTTCTCGACGAGGCCTTCGCGGAGCAGCGCGCGAAGAAGGAACCGTTCAGCTTCGCCGACATGGTCGAGCGGCGCAGCACCGCCGCCGGCAGCGGCAACGCGCGGGTGAGTTACTACGCGGGGGCGATCACGGCCGTCTTCCTGCTGTTCGCCGCCATGCAGGGGGGGATGTCCCTGGTCGAGGAGCGGGAGACCGGCCTCGCCGAGCGGCTGATGGCGGGGCCGGGCGGCCTGCCGGTCGTCGTGCTGGGCAAGTTCGGCTTCCTGACCGTGCAGGGCGTCGTCCAGGCCGGCCTAATCTTCCTGGCCGCCGCGCTCCTGTACGGTGTCGAGATCGGGCCGCACTGGCCGGCGTTCCTGGCGGCCTGCCTGCTGGTCTCCGCGATGGCGGCGGGCCTTGCCCTCGCCGCCTGCGCCCTCGCCGCCTCGCGCCAGCAGGCTCACCTCGCTTCGACCTTCGGCGTGCTGCTGCTCTCGGCCGTGGGCGGCTCGATGGTGCCCCGGTTCCTGATGCCGCCGTGGCTGCAACAGGCGGGCTGGCTCACTCCCAACGCCTGGGCGATCGAGGCCTATCAGAGCGCCCTGGGCGAGGGCTTCGCCGCCGCGGCGCCGGCACTGGCGGTGCTGGGGGCGTTGACCCTCGGGGGGCTGGGCTTCGCCCTGGCGCTGGCGGCGCGACGGACCGCCTGAGCCGGGACGCATCGGCTCCGCGACGATCCGCGCCGTTTCCGCGCGCGTAAGCGCGCCGACATACGGACAGCGCGCCGCTTCGAACCTGCTCTACGGAAAGCCCAATGCTCCGCCTGCTCATCGCCGACGGCAACGACCGTGCGGCCCGTGATCGGCACGTCGCCGCCACCGGCCGCACCTCGGCCGAGTCCTACGCGGCGGTGGTGCGGGATCTCGTCCCCGAGACCGCCTGCCGCCTCGTCAACCCGGCCGATGCCGACGCGAACCTGCCGGCCGGCCTGTCGGATTTCGACGGGCTGATCTTCACCGGATCGACCCTCAAGGTCGGCGAAGGCACGCCCGAAGTGACGCGGCAGCTCGACCTGATGCGGTCGGCCCTGGAGGCGGGTCTGCCGGTCTTCGGCTCGTGCTGGGGCGTGCAGGTCGCCGCCACCGTGGCCGGCGGCAAGGCTGCCGCGAACCCGCGCGGGCCGGAATACGGGTTCGCCCGGGCGATCAGTCCGACCGAGGAGGGCCGCACGCATCCGCTGCTCGCCGGGCGTCCGGCCTCGTGGGACGCGCCGGCGATCCATTCGGACGCCGTGCTGCAGCCCCCGGCCGGCGCCCGCGTACTGGCCGGGAACCGAATCCTGGGCATCCAGGCTCTGGAGATCCGGCACGGCGCCGGGTGGTTCTGGGGCACCCAGTACCATCCGGAACTTGATCTCGACGATCTCGCCGCCATGCTGCGCCTCTGCGAAACCGCGATCGTGGAGGCGGGCCTCGCCGAGGATCCAGCGGGCGTGTCGGGCTACGCGGACGAGATCGTGGCCCTGAAGGGGGACGACCCGGAGGCGGCCCGCCGTCTCGCATGGCGCCACGGCCTTGGCCCGGAGGTGCTCGAAGCGGATCTGCGCCGCCGGGAAATCGGCAACTTCCTGGCGCGCCTGTCCACAGGCGAAGCCTGATCGGCCGCTGCCGCGACCGGGTGGCGCGTTGACCGGGCCGGCCCCGCGTCTAGCTTCGCTCTCGTGGGCCACGTTCGAGAGGGCCTCGGGAGCGACCCAGCAGGATGAGCCAGGATTCCACGGTCGCCGTCATCGGCAGCGGGCTCGGCGGACTCGCGGCCGCGTGCGTGGCCGCCGCGCGGGGCCACCGCGTGACGGTCTACGACAAGAACGGCTGGCTCGGCGGCAAGGCGGCGGTGCTGCACGAGGGTGGCTTCCGCTTCGACATGGGCCCGACGATCCTGACCGTGCCGCGCGTGCTGGAGCGAATCTTCGCCGAGGCCGGCCGCTCAGTCCACGACTACATGGACCTGCGCCGCCTCGACCCCCAGTGGCGCTGCTTCTTCGATGACGGCACCCACATCGACCTGATGCAGGATGTCGAGCGGATGGCCGGCGACATGGAGCGCTTCGCCCCCGGCACCGGCGAGGGCTACAAGAAGTTCCTGTCCATCTCGGAGCATCTGCACGGCGTCTCGGAGAAGTTCTTTTTCTGGAAGCCCGTCGAGGACCTGTTCGATACGATCAACATCCGCGCCAACATGAATCCCGGCACGCTGCGGGACGTCCTGTCCCTACGCATGCACGCCTCGGTCGCCAGCACCATCCGCGGCAAGGTGAAGGATGCGCGTCTGGCGCAGATGCTCGACCATTTCGTGCAGTATGTCGGCTCCTCGCCCTACGGCGCGCCGGCGGTCCTCTGCGCCATCGCACACATGCAGACGGCAGACGGCGTCTGGTACCCGATGGGCGGGACCCGCGCCGTGGCGGAGGGGCTGGCGAAGCTCGCCCAGGAACTCGGCGCCACCTGCAGGACCGACACGGAGGTCACGGGGATCGAGACCGCCAACGGCGCGGTCCGCGGCGTGCGCACCGCCGCGGGCGTGACGCCCTTCGACGCGGTGATCTCCAACATGGATTCGGTGCGCACCTACCGGGAACTCGTCGGGGGCGATGCCGCCAAGGCCTACGCGAAGAAGAACCCCGAGCCGGCCTGTTCGGGCGTGGTGCTCTACCTCGGTCTGAACAAGCGCTACGAGCACCTGAACCACCACGACTTCGTCTTCTCCCGCGATCCCGAGGAAGAGTTCGACTACATCTACAACAAGGGCGAGCCGGCCCCGGACCCGACCGCCTACCTGGCGGCGCCCTCCTCGACGGATCCGAGCGTGGCACCGGAGGGCGGCGAGGCGCTCTACGTCCTGGTGCACACCCCCTACCTTCGGCCGCATCACGATTGGCGTCCGGACGGACCGCTGTTCCAGAACTACCGCCGGACGATCCTCGAGAAGCTCAAGCGCACCGGCGGCATGCCGGACCTGGAGGAGCGCATCGTGGTGGAGCGCCACCTGACGCCCCAGGACATCCACGAGCGCTATCGCGTGCTGAACGGCGCGATCTACGGGCTCGCCTCACACGGGCGGGTGATGGGGGCGTTCAAGCCCGGCAACCGCTCGCGGCAGGTCCGCGGCCTCTATCTCGCCGGCGGCGCCGCCCATCCGGGGCCCGGCATGCCGATGGTGATGATGTCCGGCTGGATCGCCGCCGACGCGCACGACCAGGACGCACGCGGCGCCCTGCGCGCCTCGGCGTGACAGCCGCGCAACCCTCCCCTCCCCCGACCGGCGGGGCGGGGCGACGTTCGCCCCTGCCACCTGTCTCCCCCACGATCCGCACTTTCATGGTGGCGTGGTTCGAGCGCTACCTGCACCGTCACCTCGACGCCCTGCGCCTGCCGTTGTGGAGCACGCCGCCGGCCGCCGACCATCCCGGCCCGATCGTCGTCTACAGCAACCACCCCGCGTGGTGGGACGCGGCCCTGATCATCGTGCTGGCGGGGCGGCTCTATCCGTCGCGGATCAGCCGCGCGCCCTTCGACGCGGCCATGCTGGCGCGCTACCGCATCTTCGAGCGGATCGGCGCCTTCGGGGTCGATCTCGAAAGCCCGCGCGGCGCCGCGCAGTTCCTGGCCGCCGCCCGATCCATCCTCGCGACGTCCGACGGCATGCTCTGGATCACCGCGCAGGGCCGCTTCGCCGACGCGCGTGCGAGGCCGCTCGACCTGCGGCCCGGCGTGGCGCGGCTCGCCGAGATCGCACCGGACGCCCTGTTCGTCCCGCTGGCGGTCGAGTACGCCTTCTGGGACGAGCGCGGCGCCGGGGCCTTCGCGGCCTTCGGGGCCGGCATCGCCGCCGCGGAGATCGCCGCCCTGCCGCGAGCGGACCGGCTCGCACGCCTCGAACTCGATCTGACTGCAACCCTGGACCGGCTCAGCGCCGACGTGATCAGCCGGGAGCCGGAACGTTTCCGCGCCCTGGTCACGGGCCGGAAGGGCGTCGGAGGGATCTACGACCTGTGGCGACGCCTCGCGGCGCGGCTCTCCGGGCGCCGCTTCGATCCGGCTCACCGGGCGCCGAACCGATCCGGTCCCACCGCATGACCTCTTCCACTCGCTCTCGTCCGCGTGCGATGCCGGGAGCCGGCGGCGCCTCACCCAAGGCCGGAGCATGACCGATTCGTTCACCGCGATTCCGACCGCGCTGGCGCTGCTGTGCCTGATCGCGGCGCTGCTCCCGGCGGTGCTGGCCGCCGTGAACCTCTCGGTCCTGCGCCGGCCCGCACCGCAGGACGATCCCGATCTCGTCTCGATCCTGATTCCGGCGCGGAACGAGGCCGGCAACATCGCCGAGACCGTGCGGGCGGCCCTCGCCAGCACCGGCGTGCCCGTGGAGGTGATCGTCGGCGACGACCATTCGACGGACGCGACGCCGGAGATCGTCCGCGCGATCGGCGACCCGCGCCTGCGCCTCGTATCGGTTCCGACGCTGCCCGAAGGCTGGACGGGCAAGAACCACGCCTGCAGCCACATGGCCGGGTCGGCCGCCGGCCGGCACCTGCTGTTCATCGACGCCGACGTGCGTCTGGTACCGGAGGCGGCGTCCTGCCTCGCCGCGCAGGCGCGCCACACCGGGGCGGCCCTGGTCAGCGGCGTGCCGCGCCAGCGCACCGAGACCGTCGGCGAGATGCTGACCGTGCCGATGATCGACTTCCTGCTCCTCGGCTACCTGCCCGTCCTCCTGATGCGCCGCCTGCGCGATCCGTCCCTCGGCGCGGCCTGCGGACAGCTCATCCTGATCGACCGCGCAGCCTATGAGGCGACCGGCGGCCACGGTGCGATCCGCATGTCCCTGCACGACGGCGTGCGGTTGCCGCGGCTGTTCCGCGCCACCGGCTACAGGACCGAGCTCGTCGCGGCGGCAACGCTGGCCACGTGCCGGATGTACGAGGGCTTCGCCCAGGCCTGGGCGGGCTTCTCCAAGAACGCGCACGAGGGCATGGCGACGCCCCGCGCCCTGCCGGTCTGGACCCTGCTGCTCGGCTGCGGCCAGGTCCTGCCACCGCTCCTCGTCCTGGCCGGCCTGTGCGGGCTGATCCCGACCCCGGCCCTCGTTGGAGCCGCGCTCGCCCTCCTCCTCGCGCTCGCGACCCGGACGGCGATCACCCTGGCGGTGCGGGCGCCGCTGGCGACGATCCCGCTCCATCCGGTCGCGGTCTTGGTCGCCCTGGCGATCCAGTGGAACGTCCTGCTACGCCGGGAGCGCGCCGGCGCGGCCACCTGGAAGGGCCGGAGCTATCCGGTGAGCGGCGCCTGAGAGGGGGGCCGATCCGCCGCTTGCCCCCGCCCCCGCATCGGCCGGTCAGGCTTCCTGAACCGGCGAGCCGTTCGACGCACCGGCCCCCGTCTCCGCCAGGATCCAGGCCGCCGTGTCGGCATCCGCGCCCGCAACCGGCAGGTGCAGGATGATCGGCGTCTCGTAGGGATGGCGCGCCTTCAGGGCCGCCGACAGCGCGTCGGCGAGACCCTCGCGGCTCTTGAGGATCGCCGCGACCTCCTCGCCCCGCGCCACGGTGCCCTGCCAGCTGTAGACCGAGTGCATCCCGGGCAACACGTTGATGCAGGCGACGAGCCGCTCGCGGACCAGGGCTTCGCCGATATTGAGGGCCGAGGCGAGGTCGGGAAAGGTGGTGTAGACGAGGAGCGGACGCTCCATGCTATGCCTCCGGGTGCGCGGGTGTCTCGGGAGTGAGGCGCAGGCCGGGCCTGGACGTCAACCGGGCGGTTCGCTCAACAGACTGGAGCCGTGACGTGAACGCCGACGCGACCCCGACGCGCCCGCCTGGCTGCGCCTGAGCGATGCCGCGCTTCAAGAAGATCGCCTTCGTGGCGAGCCCCACCGGCTACGCCCGCGAAGCCGCCGCCGCCCTGATGCGGCGCTACGACCACGTCCCGCCCGAGGAGGCGGACGTCGTGATCGCTCTCGGTGGCGACGGTCTGATGCTCCAGGTCCTCCATCGGTTCATGGATCACCCGAAGCCGATCTACGGGATGAACCGCGGCACGGTCGGCTTCATGATGAACGAGTTTCGGGACGACGATCTCCTGGAACACTTGGAGAGCGCCCAGCGCAGCGTCATCCACCCGCTGATCATGGACGTGCTCGACACCGAGGGCCGCTCCCATCGGGCGCGGGCGATCAACGAGGTCTATCTGCTGCGCCAGACGCATCAGACCGCCAAGCTGAAGATCGCCGTCGACGGGAACGTGCGTCTCGATCTGCTGATCGCCGACGGCGTGCTGGTCGCCACCGCGGCCGGCTCCACGGCCTACAACCTGTCGGTCGGGGGCCCGATCCTACCTCTCGACGCCAAGTTGCTGGCGCTGACCCCCATCTCGGCCTTCCGGCCCCGCCGCTGGCGCGGTGCACTGCTGCCGGATTATGCCCGGATCCGGATCGACGTCCTGGACGCCCCCCATCGCCCCGTGGCGGCGGTGGCCGACCACACCGAGTTCCGCCGGGTCTGCACGGTCGAAACGTCGCTCGACCGCGCCACCGAACTGGTCCTGCTGCACGATCCGGGACACAGCCTGGACGAGCGCATCCTGCGCGAGCAGTTCGGTTGAGCCTCCGCATCCGCCACGCCGACGGAGCGGATCACGCGGGGATCGCGCAGATCATCCTGCCGGTGATCCGGGCCGGCGAGACCTACGCGCTCAATCGTGACCTGCCCGAAGCCGAGGCCCTGGCGTACTGGACCGGCGCGGACCGCGAAACCTTCGTGGCGGAGTGGGACGGGGCTATGCTCGGCACCTACTACCTGCGCGCCAATCAGGCGGGCGGAGGTGCCCATGTCGCCAATTGCGGCTTCATGACCGAGGCGGCCGCGTCGGGCCGCGGGATCGCGCGGGCCATGTGCGCGCACGCCCTCGACCGGGCGCGGGCGCGCGGCTTCGCGGCGATGCAGTTCAACTTCGTGGTGAGCACCAACGTCCGGGCCGTTCGGCTCTGGCACAGCTTCGGCTTCGACACGGTCGGGCGTCTCCCGGGGGCCTTCCGGCACCCGGGGCTGGGCGAAGTCGACGCCCTGGTGATGTTCCGGCGGCTCTAGGCCCTCAGGCGAGGGGCGCTGCCACGAGATCGCTCTCGCGGATGGCCCGCTCCCCGGCCTGAGTGCGGATCCGGTACGAGGGCTCGCCGGTCTGGTCCGCCGGCATCAGCCGCAGGATCTCGAACACCTCGCCCTCGCCCTTGTCCCCGGGCAGCCCGAGTCGGGGCCGGCACACCCGCTGGCCGATCTTGTACTTGTGGGACATGCCGGGCTCCTGAGCGGTTCCGGAGGCGCGCGTCGCGGCTCAGCGCCGCTTCTGCGCCTTCGCCTTGCGGGCGATATAGCGTGCGTCGCGCTGGGCCTTCTGCTCGGCCTGGAGGGCCTTGGCGCGTTCCTGGGCGGCGAGCTGCTCGGCGTGCTTGCGCTCGATCTCGGCGAGACGCTCGGCCTCGGCGAGCGCGGCGGCCTTCTCGATCTCGACCTGACGCTGCGCGGCGCGCTCGGCCGCGCGGGCCTCACGGGCATCGACCACGGCGCGGCGGGCGGACTGGCGGGCGAGGACGGCCGGATCGTCGGCGGTGGGACGCGCCCGGAAGCGGGCCAGCATCTCGGACCGCGCCTTGGCGGCCGTCTCGAGGCGATCGACGACACCTTGCTTGTTCAGAAAGCTCACAGACACTCCTGGATCGGGCGCGGAAACCGCCGCCCACAGAGGGAATTGCAGATACGAAGAAGCCGCTCCGGGGGAGCGGCTTCAAGAGAGACCCTTCGGACGGGGATCAGGCCGTCTGGAGCTGGCCGGCTGACTGCTTGCCGCTGCGACGGTCGGTCTCCAGCTCGTAGGAGACCTTCTGGCCCTCGTTCAGGCTGCGCAGTCCCGCGCGCTCGACGGCCGAGATGTGGACGAACACGTCTTTGCCGCCGTCATCCGGCTGGATGAAGCCGTAGCCCTTGGTCTCATTGAACCACTTGACGGTTCCGGTGCTCATGGAAGTCCTTAGATCTTCGCAGGAAAAGTGAGTGGTTGCGCCCGCTCGGCTGAGCTGGCGCCGGCATCGACCGCTAGCGATAGGAAAGTCAGAACCGCCCTGCGAAGGCGTAACGGTCCAAGATATCCGGACACGTGCCGATGGCGCTGAAATAAACCCCCGACGGTTTTTTGGCAAGCGCGGAGCAATACTTCCGACGGCAATCGGCCCGCCGCGCTGGCAATTCCTCGAACGATAACGGCGGTTTATGGCGCCGGAAGCGCCACGTGAGCCAGGCGACCGCGGGATGTACCGGGCGCGATCCTGGAGATCTGTTCCCGGGAGCCCGTGAGGCTGCGCATTCGCGCGAGCGGAGCCGGTCCGCCCGTCCGTCGACGCAGGCTGGCTTCCGGGCAGCGGAGCGGGACCCGCGCGGTGCGGGCCCCTTGGCCGACGACGGACGCCGCCGCGGCATCAGGCCGACGGCGGATCGCGGGGCGGCGCAGACCCGCCGCTTCGCGGTGGCTCTGGCGGCTAGGGTGACGCTGGAACCACGCGGAGCACCCCTTCGCCGCGCCGATGCCCCACCGTCGTCACGGCGACCTCGCGGGCCCGGCCGTGGGCGACGAGGGCGGCCGCGAGTGCCGCCCCGAGCGGTGCCGCCACCTCAAGCCCGTGCCCGACGACATCGCCGAGGGCGCGGATGCGGGCTCCGGGCGCCAGGCGTGCAAGAGCATCGCCCTCCTCCGCGGTGATCGACGGGACGCCGGTGGCGCCCGACAGGATCCGGTCGGGCGCCGTGAGGCCGGCCTTCTGCCAGAGGTCGGCGAGGCTGCCGGCGAGGCTGCCGGGCATGCGCCGGGTGCGGTCGCTCGCCACGGCGTCGAGACGGGCGAAGGCGCGGGCCCCACGAGCGGCGGCGTGATCGTCCGATTCGAGCATCAGGAAGGCGGCGCAGCTGCCCAGGATGAAGCCGCCCGGCGCGCCGCGCGCGAAGACCGGCCGATAGCCCCCGTGGGCGAGGTATCCGCCCATCTCGTGGACCACCAAGACGTCCGGCCGCTCGGCGCTGTAGGAGCCGCCCACCAGGATCGCGTCGATCTGGCCCGAAGCGACCCGTGCCCGAGCGATCCGGAGGGAGTCGACCCCGGCGGATTCCTCGCCCATGAAGGTGCGCGAGGCCCCCGTCACCCCGTGCACGATGGCGATGTTGCCGGCGAGGAGATTGGAGAGCTGGGCCAGGAACAGGGTCGGGCGCAGGTCGTTCTGGAGCCGCTCGTTGAGGTAGGCGCCGGGGTCCGGTGCGTCGCGCAGGCCCGTCAGGATGGCCCCGTCGACCGCGTAATCCCGCTCGCCGCCGCCGGCCGCCACCACGAGGTGGAGCGCCTGCTTCAGGGCGGCGTCGTCCTTCACCCCGGCCGAGTCGAGGGCGAGGCCCGCGGCGTAGACGCCGAGCCGCTGCCACGCCTCCATCTGACGCTGGTCGCTGCGCTTGGGGATCTGGCCGTCCCAGGCGATCGCCGGGGCGGGATGAACCGGATACGGGGCGAAGGTTTCGGTGTCGGTGCGCGGCGCCGCGTCACCGTCGAGGGCCGCGAGGTGCGCCTCGACGCCCTCGCCCGCGCAGGAGACGAGGCCCAGACCGGTGATGACGACCGCGCGGCTCATGATCGGCTCACGGGCTGGCGCGCGTCCGGGAACAGGCCGATCGTCCGTGCCCGCTCGCGCATGGGCACGTCGAGCCCGTCGGGGAACGGCATGGTGCGGAAGCGCAGCTCGGCATCGCACAGCGCCTTGCCGGCATGGCTGATCGCCGCCCGGGTGATCGCGTAGCCCGAGCCGTCATGCTCCAGGCTCGCCGTGACCACCAGTTCCGCCCCCGGCCCCACGAAGGAGCGGAAGCGTGCCTTGTCGACGCCGGTAAGGAACGGCATCCGCGTGAAGTCGAGATGGGCCAGCACGAGGTAGCCGGAGGCCTGCGCCATGGTCTCGGTCAGGAGCACCCCGGGCACCAGCGGATGGCCGGGG
>Ga0160428_1000505_pt1 | contig 42165 bp, 44 predicted proteins | sample SolpanmetagenomM_FD_108198 | JGI IMG/M metagenome (GOLD analysis project Ga0160428, IMG submission 108198) | Solar panel surface microbial communities from Lawrence Berkeley National Laboratory, California, USA - M | ecosystem: Engineered > Built environment > Solar panel > Unclassified ... | reverse complement strand
TTTGAACTTGCTAGATTGAAAGCATTTGTACGCCTCCCTTCATTGGCTAAAAGTGTCGTCATTTATTTGGAAGATCAAAAACCGCTTCTGCTTGAGTATATCATCGAACATCCGAAATTGCAAGTTTCCGAAGTTTGTTCCAGATGCGGAACATGTCGGATACCTGATAAAGCACAGGGTTATGTCCGTTTCGTACTTGTACCACAATAAACATGAGTATAATCTGCAGAACAAAAACTTTTTTGTTTCCTTCGACTTGATTCTTTCACTCCTCATTGCGGGTCGAGTAAACACATTTATTAATCATACTGAATGTCAGCATCCATCGAATTGGAGAAGGAAGTGTTTGAAGATTGTTCGACTTTGGAACGCGCCCTATTTCGCAAAAATCCAGTCATTCGTTACCTCTTTGTAGAAACAGATCCCAAGTCGATCATTTTTCTTGTCATATGCGATAATAATCATCTCTACGCGGCGAAATGGGAAGATCAAATCGAAGGCCACTCTTCTGTCCATCTACACCGGATCACCAGCACGCAGATACATACACATCTTCACTATTTATTAGTGACGGAGAAGTATGCAACATTGTTTTCCAATCGATTTCGCAAAAAGTTGTCTGAGTTGGGCGACTTGAGGCAATTTCAAGATCTGAAAAATTGGTGATATACACAAAAACATTGCAAAGTCGTGATTTTGAATAAACGATTTTTTTTTATGCTACTGATAAAGTAAAACTAATTACACTAATGTCTTATATTTTCTTCCTCAGTATCTTTGTTACACTCTGTTTCATCATCTCTGTAGCTGTAGCAGCGAATACACCAGATTCCGGTACTACACGCACACAATACGAGACAGCCTATGGCCTTTTCTTCGCTGGCGGTCTGGTAGGTTCTTTGGTCCTCAATTTCTACCTATATCCAAAAAGAGACATGTTGATCGACAGTGTCACGTCTAAATTAAAGGCTAAATAGGTTCCCTCCCATTTCTTCACGCTTGTGACATCCCTATGTATATGTCACTGAACAAATCAATCATTCTCGTACCCTTATTTTTTTGTCAAATCTGATGGAGACGTTATCCGTAGTTTTTCATTGACGTTGTGGTCTTCGTCCAATTGGCTGCAGAATGGAAGATTCTGCCTTGATGGTTATGATAGTCACCTTTTGATTAATCTGTCCAATGTAACATCCTCGTGACCATCTCATTTCACCAAAGATCGCATCATGTCGTGTCCAGATGATTCAATAAACAATCGATCCTCACTCTCATGTATTGAGCATTTACTATCAATGGAGAAGAACAGGAACTGCCAGACCATGACTGAAATCATGACAAGATGTATGTTGGAATCGCAATGGCAGTGAAAGATGGGCTACAATGCACAGCTTGACAAGGCAGAGATACGCAATCTGAACGACCTTCAACTGATGTGGCAGGCGCAACGATATCGACCCTATCTCTGAATTATCATTGTCATTCAGAATTGCACTAAAAGAGGTGGTTCGAAAGAGTACTATCTATTCCAAATCCGAACAGATTGTCTCTGGGGCGTTTCTTATCGGATTGGTTTGCCACGTTCTCGAATAGAACCCAAGATATTTTCAAGACCAAATGATGTGATGAAAAGGCCACAATCGAACCAACCACGAAGATGATACAACAAAAAGAATATATATATATAAACAGTTTTCGAATCTGTGCATTTGTATGTGCGATATCCTGCGTGGTTTCACTCAGAAGCTGACCATTCTTCGCCACCCGACCAATCCTCGCAACTACAAGAATCGCAATCCGAATCCGTTACCGAATCTGGGTACTTGTATTTGCGATATGCTGCGTGCTTTCTTGCGGCCTTCGCGGCATTCTTTCTCTCCTCTTTCCACTCATCTTTCCATCTTTGTTGCAATGCGTCACACTGCGTTTGTATCGGAATCAGCCGATCCTCCTTGAGTTTGAGGATGTGTTTGAAAACTTTTAAGATTCCAGTGTCCCTAATGAGCCTTTCGTGTATGGCAGACCCATAGTGCCCCAACTCTTGCACGATATTCTCTGCTTCGTCCAATTGATGCCCGAGGATGGCGCCGGGACCCACGAATGTCTTTTGTAATACCCTTCGAGAACTCATAAATGTATCTTCCATTAGAAGTGTATAGTGTTGAGATTCTGTCGCCATTTTGTCTGTGGTAGTAGTAGTAGTAGTAGTAGTAGTGATTTTGTGTGTAGAAGCGGTGTCAGGAGTTGTGTGTAGAAGCGGTGTCAGGAGGAGGTGGCGAAAATCATGTCTACGTCATCAAGCAGAACAAGGGTTGTCCCTAAGAAGGTACAAGGGTGTCTATAAGAAGGTACAAGGTTCTCCCTAAGAAGGTACAAAGGGTCTCCAGGGAGGAAGGCAATGAGAGAGGAAGTGAGAGAGAAACGAGAGAGAAAAGGGAGCGCCTTGACATGAAAACTGGTCACTCGGATTCTCTTTCAGCTGTATGCAGAAAAAAGCATTCCTGTGCGAAAAGTCGTCTAAGTCAATAGGGGCAAGAGTGAGGTATATATTATTTCATATTAATAATCATTCCATTATGGTCGAGGTGGAGAGATTTAATCGATTGAACGTCGAGCTTGAACGTATTCGTTGTGTTTGCTTTTGATACTTGCTATCTTTGATGAATGTTGCAAAATCACAGTGCAAGTAAAGCATTGATTGATCGATGATGGTATAATGCCAAGGATTCGAAACGATTGCCTTTCCGATTCCAGGTTCTGATTCTTCTCCTTGCGATTCTTCGCTCCTCGCAACCGATTGAACAGCTCGTCAGTGATGATTGTTGTGTTCTCTGTTCTCTAATTTCTTTACCAAAAGCTGCAGTTGATCGTAGTGCGTTTTTATATTCATCTTTTTTTTTTGAGCCGAACTTGAAGAGTACACCAACTGACACTGTCTACACAGAACTAATCAACCTACTCGACCCTTATCATCCCAAATCCTAAATCTACATATGTCTGATACACCCTCCACCCCAATCAACAGCAAACCTGTCAAAGCAAAATCATTGAAACCAAGTAAAACAAAGAAGAAGGATGTCGTTGAAAGTGAAACCAATGACACTTCAAACGAGGATGAAATCAAAGTCGTCAAAAAGGTTGGAATCAAAAACGTCCCATATACGGATGAGGATGGAACACTCGTACCAAAGAGAAAAGTCAAATATTCTAGAGTCTTCGACGTTTATTGTGTAAAACACAACGGTGAAATTCGAATTGATGATCATAAAACGATTTGTGTTACCGGATGGACACCGCAATTAGTAGCGAGAGAGTTTTGTGTGAGCGAACTGGAAAAGGTCAAGAAAGTCACTGGCAGAAGAGATATCTATGTGAAAGAGAGAAGTGTTGGTGCAATCAAGACCTATGGTTACGTAGTTCGTAGAAAAAGAGTCGAAGAGAAGGACATCAAGAAGGTGCAATTCCCTGGAAAATCAGAAACTCCGGCAACATTCAATTTCAATACGAAGATCAACCACGCCAGAATCAATAAGGCAAACCTGCGCTCTTTCAGACAACAATGTATGAAGCGATTGGGTGCGAGTGAGGAAGAAATCGAAGGGGTGCCTTTGGAAGCTGACAAGAGTTTCTCTGAACCAGAAAGCGATTCAGAAGATGAAGAAGATGCTCCTGAGCCCAAAGCCAAAACTGTCAAGAAGAAAGCTGAAGACAAGGTCGAACCTACACAGCAGAATGAGCACAAGGCGAATGCTGAAGTTCCACCTCCAGCCGAGACTGTTGCAGCGCCAAAGAAAGTGACCAAAGTCAAGAAAACCAAAAAAACGAATGATGTCACGGCTGATACTCAACATGCGGATGAAAATTAATGAAACTTGTATTCAATAAGCATATAGAGATAAGATCCAATCTGAAAATAACTAAAAAATATATCTAAAATTTTTATGTTCCTCCAAAATTTGACTTGTCTTTATGAACACGATCAATTCCTCCGTCACCGAGAGTGACACAAAGTCTAATCTCCCTATACATAAACATCACACCTTAAAAAATATATTGATACCCAACACCCAATTCATTACGAGCTACGGTATTATTGCTTTCCGGCGCAACTGCGCAGGGTGCAAGAATGGACTCTTTTTGAAAGATGAAAAGCCACGTTGCGTCGACTGTTTGCAGGCTCATCGTAAAATCCCTTTTGTCGACTTACATCATTATGAGAATCGTTACAGTCTACTGTTGATTCAGAGAAAACAAACAAATGCGTATATAGATTTGATCCGGGGAACCTACAATTCTATTTCCATTATGCTGATACCAGTGTTAGTATCCGAGTTGACATGCGACGAAAAAGCAAATATTAAAACACAGCAATTTGAGGAGTTATGGAAAAGCTTATGGTTATTTCCGTGTAGGAAAAATTCTATCTTTTCCGACGATTTCTCCAAAGCGAAAAAGATCTTTTATCAGAATTATCGTCTTCTGCTTTCATATATTTATACAAATACAGTTCATAATCTCTTTTCCGAGTTTGGGTTTCCTAAAGGGAGAAAGGATCGCAATGAAACAAATATTCGATGCGCTGTTCGCGAATTTTGTGAAGAATCTGGATATAGATTACATGACATACGCGTCTTGGATGAAAATGTTTTCGTAGAAGAAGAGTTTATTGGGAGCGACAATCAATCCTATCGCCATATATACTATTTTGCCGAAATACAATCTATGAAACCGATCAACTTTAATAAATATGACGTCAAACAAGGAGGAGAAATTAGAAATTTGGGCTGGTTTCCACTTTCATACATTCCGCAAATGTTTAGAAAATATGACAAGACAAAAAGTCATATTGTGAAAGAAGCTGTAGCCAAATTGGCCACTTTTGGTATCGATTTAACAGAACGCGCAATCATTGTTTAGATTTGTGAGATATCAAATATCGATATCAGATCTTTTTTTTTTTGGCTGTGTAATTCGATGTGCGCGCAATTTCATCGTTTGTCCGCGTTGTCAATTTCTCGGAAAAAAACTTGAAACAATATATATGACAAAAGCATTCAGAGAAATGAGTAGTATGGACTTTACCGAAGATATGCTTTCAAGAATTGATCCTGCGGTAAGGGAGATGATCGAAGAAACTCAAAATAGTTATGCTGATGCAATCGTCAATCCTAACTATCAGTTTGATGTACCCAAACCATCAAAAGAAGATTCCTTCAATCTTGATTCTATCAGTACAAGTACTCACAATGACAAGGTCAACGAAATGAAAAACGATTCTTTTTGTCCAGAAAAATATCGCTCTCCCTTCTACAGCGAGTCAAAAAAGAAGAAGAAGCAACCTGAATCAGATACCAATTCTCATACGTCTTCGTCTCCACCACAGAAAAAAAGAAACCCGATTCTAGACGACATTATAGATCAAGAATCTGAGAAAAGACGATGTGTCGTCGAAATTGACAAATTTGCTGAAGAGTTGAACATACGTCACAAAGTTCCCTCCGAACTGGAGATGATGAGAATGGAATTTGAAGATGTCTACGATCTTTGGCAGATATACGAAGAGAAATACAATCAGAATTCCACCCAATATGTTCTCAGAAATGCGTTCGCCATTGTCGGAATCATGCTTGGATTTGGTATACATAGAGTTGCAAAACTTGTTGTGACTGATGATATCATGGATATGCAATTGTGGGCAGAACGCTGGTTTGTTGAAGTTACAGTAGAAAGACCTGGAAGGAGACCTCCATTCGATATGGCTTTGATGGTATTGCTTCGGCGTCTGACATGGATACGCAATTACGCCGCTGGGGAAGGTAGTATAATCGTTGGTCTTCTTATGCATATGTGGAAAGACTATCAACGACAAAACAAAGCAAAAGCTGAAACGATTGAAAGGGAAAAAGCTATGGAAGAGAGGTTAAAGAAATCAGTTCTTTCTGAATTTGAAAAAAAGTTTAGAAACAGCGACTGGAAACCAGTTATGGAACCTTCAGAGAATGTTTCCGTTTCTCCAGCTTTGGTAACTCCTGACAAGATTTCTTCAGAGCGCGAGGAAACAAGCACAGTGATTCAACAACTTGATTCCGATCCGCTAAGAAACATTCCGTTTGACACTGATAGTGTCCTCAGTGACATCATCTCTGAAGATGCAAATACACCAAATGTAATTACTGAGATCAACGAAATCAACGAGACCAACGAAATCAACGAGACCAACGAAATCAGTGGAGGAAGTGGAATCAATGAAATAAGTGGCCCAATTGAGACAAATACAACACACACAATGCACGCAAACAATATCGATAGCGGTGTAATGACGATTGCTGAATCTGTTGCTGATTCTCCCAGTGTAACCACCCAGCTAACGGAACGAACCGAACCTACCACAGTAGTCAGCGAGACAAAAAAAAGAGGAAGACCTCCTAAGAAAATTGCTATTGACCTGGATTTAGATACAGTAGCTTAGTGCTCTTCAAGACAGAAACGTAATAACCACGTCAGATATAAAAAACTAGCAGATTCTTTTTTTGTCACATTGCGAAGTGTGGAAATATGATGTGGATCCCAAGGTGGCCTATTCCAATACAGAGTTTTATCGAAATACCCACCTTCTTTGATATCGCCGGAAAGATGAATGATGAAGGCATGATGCTCTTTATACTTTGTATTCGATAGCATGTGATCAAAACATGGAGGTGTTTGAATCCGTATTTTATATTCTTTCGTAGCTCTTAACGCTTGGAAAAAGAAGGCGAGCATTTCAGCACACCACACGAATTTTATCTGACTTTGTTCGTTGTTGAAGGATTGCAACTTGTCAAATATCTGTATGGCAGATTGAAACACTTTTAGAGCGAATGTAGAAGGTAAGAACTCAGACGGCAACAGATATTGACATCCGCCCGTGCGATTGATATAAGAGCGAAAATCATTCAATTCAACGCTGCACAATCTAGTAAGTTGTTCTAATTGAGTTTTTGACAACCATTGTCGTAAAAAATGATAATCAAGATAATCACTACAATTTGTCATATACCATATTCTGTGATGAACCACATTCTTCACCAAAGACCCAAACTCTGACTCTATAGATCTGGTGAATATTACATCAGGATCAATCAGAAAGATCGCGCTACCTTTTGACCACATCGAGAATCTTTGCTTCATATATAATTGAAATTGGTGTAGAGCGAAACTTTTCACTAAGGCAGGATACCGATCAATGGCGTCAATATATATCTTGTCTAAAAGGAGAAGGTTGATCAAAATAACGTTATGAGACAATGCTAACCTTTGAGCATCGGTACTAGGTCTATTTGTATACAAAATCACAATATGATAACGTTTCATGATTTCATGTGATTGTGTTTTTTTCATGTTATATATTTGTACTTGTAATTGCCATAATAAGTATGGGCGATCTTCTAATGCAACAAGTGTATAGATCATTTTATTCTTCTCCAATTTGCAACTTTTTCTTCATATTAGTTAGTGTACTTTGTCTTGCGCACCAGTAGCGATTTTGGGTTTCACTTGCCCTGTCTTTTTGTCTGCTACTGAGTCCAATTTTTTACTCAACATATGAGCACTTCCTTTTATCGATTCTCTCTTGAGACGCATGCGGGCAGAAAACGAGAGAGACGCCTGAGTCCTCATGGTATCATTATTGAAAATGGAAATTGCTGGAGAGTTCGATTGTAAGGCAATGTTGGAGTCAATCGACTTTGTCTTTTCTGTGTCTGCGCGATGTTTGCTTGGTTCATAGTCACTTGGTATCGTCAAAAATTTGACTTGTTTATTCGAGGGGATAAAAGTAATGATGCTTCTTTCAATCGAAGAGTTTCCAATGAGTCGCAGTCGTTCAGTTTTCCCAAATTTCGTTGCTCCCGGTAATCTCATATTCCGATTCTTTGTATATACGAGTTGATCTATATAAGATTGGAACACGAACTCTTTATGTATTGGGAGCATTAATTGTTCACACAAGAAACCAGCCTTGATGTTATTCTCCACAAGCCAAATGTTTGCATTGAGTTCCAGGTGAATAATGAGATGTAGAGAGAATTTGATGTTTGAAGAGCTGTCCGACCATACAAACGAAGAAGAAATGGTTTCCTCATCAAGATTTGACACTTGGCTGAGAATGGGTCTCAGAGCCTTTTCTACTTCGCTGATGAACTGTCCACGATCAATTTTTTCTTCTGCTGTGTCATATGTATGATCAAAATCGAAATATGGTTTGCAAGGTCGACCATTCATCATGATTTCGAAGAAATGTTTTCGAGTATCGTCTAAAAGTTTCAAATGGGGCAAAGCTTCAGACCAAGATCTATATGAGCCAAAACTGCGGTACCCTTTCTCTGGATGCATGCGGACTATTAGAGCTTGATGATTTTCACTTGAAGCATGATCAAACATGTGTTGTTGTGGCTCTTCTCCACTGAACCATAATGTGCCAAGCTCTTTTTTTGTATACGACATTGAGACACATCAAAACATCAATCTTCACTGCTATCTTCTATTTTTATTCTATGCTCAAATATCATTATCTCGGTTCCATTCTGCAGATGGAAATGTCTGCAGACAAAGCTTGGAGATGTGCGTTTGTCATTGCGAATCTAATTTATCAAACAATCTATCATCGATCAGACACAATTGAGAATATATACACCAAACCGCGACGACCTACCTTCCAATGGAGATAAATGACGTAGATCTGACACCTCCTTCACCACCCCCGTTGACGCCTGTACAGCCTTCTTTCTCTAAGCAAATCAGTCATCAGGAGAAGCTAAACACACACACCTTGGTGAAAGAAACAAATGAAATCGTGTTTTCGCAATCTGAGCATCTTGTAGATCAAATACTTGTCTATCAGCAAAACTACACGAGAGAAATTATTCTGAGCACGTGTCTGTTATTATGTTCCGAAGGTTCTGGGAGACAGTTCTTGCCGGATATTGTGATGAAAGACATCTGTGTGAACATTTTACAGGCAACAGCAAGTTCACCTCCATATGCAACGAAGAAATCGAGATTACAACTATTATACGGTGAGATCATGAAAAGACTGTTACCCTTGGTGACGTTCCCCTCTTTGGACAATCTCGTCTGTGTTGAAATTTACCATGCGGAAGCTGTTCGTATCGTTTCTTGCAATGAATGGACCTACGAGGATGTTGCAAGTGTCGTTTTAGCGCAGAAATCATTGAAACAAGATATGGATACATTGGTGATTGACGCCATATTAAAGAATACTGATAATAATCTTCGGGTATCATTACTGTCGAGCTATATGCATTCCATTAAACATGTCTATCATTGTGAAACTGTTTTTGATATCAAAAAAGCTCTAGCAACGATGAAAGATCAGAAATGGCCAGAATACATGATCCGCACGGCTGTATCGGCTTGGGCTGTTGAATATCGAAATTATCTGATTTTTCGCGATCATGATGACACGGAATCTGAATGAACTTGTCTCGTAACGCATTAGAATCACGAATATGAGAAGACGAAAATTCATTTGAGAAATAAACTAAATGGACGAAGATGAACTCTTTACTTTGCAGCATTTTACAATAGAGTCTGTCTCAACCTCCAAAATATATCTCATTGTAGGTGATAACGATCATTTGGCAAATCTGATTACACGCGATATATGCCAACATCTTGCTCCCAAGATCAATTTTGTTGCTGTATTTTCAGCAAGTTCAAAGTTCAATAACATATATTCTGATTATGTTCCTCAAAGTTGCGTGTTTCATCAATACCAAAAATCAACTATCCTCAATTTATTCGGCCAGCAAAAGAAAAATTTGCTCAAATTGCAAAAGTCATGTGAGAACGAACATGTTCGCGAAGCTTTGAATACGCTTGTAATCATTGATAGAGAAAATGCCAAATGGCTCAAGGACAATGATCTAAACGATTTTTTCGGGTTTGCAAGAGATATGAACATTACGATTATTTGGAGAAACGTGGAAAGTTCCAAGTGTATACCACAAAATCTAAGACACAAGTTCGACTATTGTTTTGTTTTGACCGCCGCTCCATCCATGAATGAGATGAACAACATATTCCGGCAGTTTGGAGGAGCGGCACCAAACCAAAAGTCTTTCAAACAGATGCTGAATGAAAATCTCACTCTTGACACAGCTGTGGTAATCGACGTAAGGAGAAGTATTGAAAGAAAAGATCATGATGCAGATCTATTGTGGTTACAAAACTTTGCTAAGTATAAACCTTCTGCAATATCCTTGTTCCCCTTCCGACTTGGTCTAGACAAATTATGGCATTTCAAAGAGATTGCCTCCATTGAACAAGAAGGCAAAGAAGAGGAAGAGCAAGAAGATCACATTCGAGCGAGGAAACCAAAAAATACCGTGGATCTGCAAGATATATTAGCTTCATATGCACCCAACAAAAAAATAAGAATAGAAATAGTTGAGCAACCAGAAGAAAAACAACAAGATAATCAACATTCCACAATCTCATACAACGAATCATTAGTCCCGCGAAATGAACAGAGTTTGCTTTATCGATATTTGTCTGACTGTTGAGACAGAATTCTTGGATATGATATAAATCGTTCACTCGATATCAGTGACTTCGGCGATTTTGCACTCAATCTTACACTTTTTGGACTCCTTCTTCATATTGAGCGCATCTGAGACAATACTTAAGGTTGATTCATCTAACCCTTTCTCCCGCATCATATCGGAGATTTCGGTCATATCAAGTTTACTTTTATGATTTGTCCAACGCAAACGAAATGTTTTGCCTCTGAACTTCACAGCATGGGAGATGTTGTGCTGAAGCATATATTGCTCAATTGCGGGTGTCAAATGATCTATCTCCTTGATCATCAAGTCCACCGCTTGCATTCTTTGCTTTTTTTCTTTTTTGATTTCCTCTTTTACTTCTTTGATCTGGGTGATATTGACCCAATAATTTTCCAGCGCGCTCTTGAATTCATCCTGATTTTGAATCGTATATTCTTCGCTTGCCATATTGATAGTGATGATGAATGAACGAGATTTCTTTATTGTATGATTTATTCATTTGACTCACAAGATATAACTCAAAACAGAATGCAACGCAAATCTTTTTCATCCCTTTTTGTATTTGTATAGTATTAATACAAGAAAGAGAATAAGAGAACGAACCCCTTTTGGCAAATTGAATCGTTTCATATGACTGAAAACATCCTCCATTACGCAATCAAGAAAAGTTTTGTGCACCTTTTAGTCAATGAATCCCTACTCCTTATGAATGCAATATGGAGAGACACATATGAGTTACATACAGATTTGAATTCCGATATACGAATAGAAGTACAAAGCCGGCTACGGGATATTACAAAAGATGTTTTGTCGGACAATCTGATCTCTCGATTCGATGAATTGACACAAAATATTCACAAAATCTGTAATAAAACCGTCTCTTTGGATCAGATATTTCTCGACGTGCGTCGTTGTTTAGCACAATATTCTGTTCTGAGCAATCCTGACATTAGTCAAACTGAAGAATCAGAGATCATGTATCATTTGAAGATGAAATGTCTATATGATCATTTGACAAACTGTATCAACCTTGCGATTGATACTCATATACATCAAAATTGGTCTTTTCCGCTGCATAAAGAACGTAGAGTGGTTACACCAAAAGTAACTACAATTACACCAAAAGTAACTACGAGTACAAAAAAGAAAAAAAACATATCCCAGCTGAATGATTTTACTACTTCCTCCCCCGATCATAAGTATGATCAACATCTCATTGACGAATTACTGACTTGAGCGCAAATTTTGAATGCGGCCAAGGAGATCTTGTCTGTGATACGATTCTAGAAGCGGAATTAATCTTGGATAATGTATCTCCGCATATTCTTTTGCATCATTGCTGTCTGTGTGTTCAGCTATATAGAGAATACGCTGAATGATCATGACCAATCTATCTTCTGACAATCCATCTGCATTATGTATCATTGCAAACAGATGTTGTATGATGATATTGATATCGCTTTGACTCCAGACTTGGGTAAAAAGATAACCATACGCAGTCGATACAGACATAAAATGTTTGAGAGTGCTTAAACAATCTTGATAGAATTTATCTTCGACCGAGACTTTCGACAGTAACATCCAATGATTGGCCACAGAGAATAGGTTGACAAAACCTGGCAGAATTTGCATAATCACAAAAATCGACGTGGAACTACTTTTGTCTTCCGAATGAGGATAGCAAATACATCTCAAAAGACGAAAAACAGCAGCAAAGATTTTTTTGTGATCCCAGTATGCAAAGCGAAAAATGTTTTGCACCATTGGCAGCAATTTCAAACACAATTGCCCGCATTCGCCAATTAGCAGCAGAGTGTCGTCTATGGCGTAATTGGAGAGCAATAATAGAATATTGGTTATGCTCTCATCTTTCAGTAGCTTGCATGTTTGAAACAAATGCATTGTGACGTGTATCGGAGTCGCAATGAAAAAGGACTGACCTTTCTCTGAAAATGTCAGATTCACGAACATAGCTGTTAGAACATCCAACATATCACGATATAAAGTGATAGTAGTCGTTTCAACAAAGTCAAAGTCATTATCAAGATTTTGTGAAAAGGCACCAATTCTGCTCCACCACACCTCGAAGCACTGTTTGACTTGGTCATGTGTACAAAACTCTGCTATCTCGTCAAGAACGCCCGGTTCGTCCATTTGGTCATATAGTGATTGAAGCGCTTGTAAGAGCTCTTGACTGAAAGGGCGTGAGGAATCGAATAGTTGGACGTCGAAATTTGTTGTTGTGCTCGCTTTGGTTGTTATACATTGTGAATCGAGATCGTTGTATATCTTCGAATTTGTAAGGTGAGCTTTGTCCAATGAGGTTGTTAGCATATCTATCTCATCGTCAATCAACATCATTTCGTGAGGACAAGAAAGCAAATGTGTAAACTAAATTGAGTTTATTTCCAAACAAGGAACATTTGCAGTTTCTCATCTTTTGCGCAGCGATCGATTTTTTTTTTGTAAATCTTTCCCAATCATTTCCTGCAGCTTGCACAGATGAAACAAACTTCAAATCTTCTGGCAAATCAACATTTTCAGTCCATACATTATTCTCGATTGTGAAATACTGATCTTGCGATTGAAATCACAAGACGAGGTTTGTATTTCGAGTGATGACTGAGGACTTATTGAGATTATCTCCCGCAAGTCGGATTGGAGCAAGAAACATAAGAAGAGAAAAAAGAAAAACAAAAAAAATAATCTCAATCAAAACTTTTCTATACACAATCTATTTTTCGTTTGTTTCTCGGATCGTGGATGTTGCGTACATCATTCTTCAATTTCTTCCTCCTCTTCTTCTTCTGTTTGCTCTGACATCTCATCGTCACTGACGTACTTGGAAGGTTGAGCAGGAGTAGTGTTCGCATCAGTTGCTGCGGAGGCTTTTTCTACAATATTGGCGAAAGATCCCTCAGTAGACTCCAAGACTTCATCATTGAAAGAGTCTTCGGTAAAGATAGTCTCGATGAAAGGCATTCCAGTGTTTCGAACCTCCTTGCGTTTGATCGTAAGAGGTGTGAAGGTAATGTACCCATTCCTATCTCCACGCTTGTCCATTTTGCTAATATGTGTATAGGCCAAGCTGGCGACTACATGCAATGTAGAATTTTTCGGGATGCTTTCATTGATGTCGGCAACCGCAACACTGAGAGGTTTGCCTTGTTCATCTATGAACAGATGATTACCTCTTTTACCTTGTTCTTTTTCGGAATCATATAATTCTTTCAATTTGGAGGCATCTTCAATATAACGATCTCCGTCTTTGACTCTAGCGTACTGAAAGGTCAACTTCAATTTCGGACCATACACTGGGAACTCTTCTTTGCCCGTCTTTTTGTTTTCCTTTTTTGTACTTCCTCTTTTCACAGGGAGTGGATCGAGAACGATTCTTTCATAACCTGTCTTGTTGTATTCCTGGTCATTCATATCAAGAAGACGCTCCTTCACTTCCAACTCAGATAAACATTCTATGATCCGCTCACGAATTTTTTGTACTTGTTTGTATACTGTCTTTTGATGCTCGGTTCTGTCATTTTCTAAACCAACTTCTAAGTCAATTTTGGGTTTTCCCATTGCCGTACCCTGTGGGCTTAATAATTGACTTCCTCCAAAGATGGTGTCCATCAAACCGAAGTCGATCAAGACTGGTGTTCTGGATTTTGTCGAGTGAGAAAATGTGGTTCCATGTGCCGAGGTATTGACTCTCGAGATGATGATATCTTCTATCGGATAATCTTTGATGTTGATTGCTTTGGCCATATTTTGCAACTGATTTCTGTGATTTGATTTGAAACTTTGTTTTGAGACTTGTTTTGTTGTGTTTGTACATTAACAGCAGTATCCTCTATAAATCTTTTTTAAAGCAACGCAGTCTTCGCTGCAGAAGAAACACTGCAGTATTCTTCTCTATTTCCGTTTCCTTGAAGGATGGAAAAAGAGGATAATTATTGGTCATATATAGAGTAAATATATATTATATACTATTTTGGAAAACTGAAATTTCAGAACAGAATGACTAATACACATGTGGAGACCCTGATACAGGTAGTTTTATCAGAAAATCGTGTCCTTCGTGCAGACAATATAGACCTCAAAGATCAAATAGCAAAAATATATGCGACTTCTCTCTCAGAGTGCCGCAGTGTGGATGACTTACCGCATATGAAATCTCGTAAAGGATCACTTTCTTCGGCAATGATACAAGATTTTCGAACTCGACTGAATCATTTATTTGAATTGTATGCTCAAGTACCAAGCTTGATTACGCCAGTAAATCATAATTATAAGTATTTCATATACTGGGCAACAGCAACCTGCGATACCCGATTGTTGGAATTGATCGTTGAAATTCACCCTGAGATGTTCTTTGATCGACTAGAAGGAAACCTCACATATACATTAGAGAACGGTTATCAACGTATCTTACAATGTCCTGCGATGGTCGACACAATCGTAGACCTCTTTTTCGACAAAAAGAGAAGAACGTCCGCAGAAATCCTTCGAACGCCATTGATGAAAGCAATCAAAAAAGATTATGATCAAAGACGGAGCATACTCTCCCAATGGTTTCAATCAACTTGAGCCAGAACATTGTGTGATTGTCGCTTTTGCATCTTGTAATAATTGTTTATATTCTGGATATACGTTAGACACCCATATTGTCAGTGAAGTCAATGTGACCCATATGGTATCCTGTTGCTTTGTCGACATTTTTTCAAAAAATTGTGTGAACTTCGATGGGATACCTCTCTGATTACTGATTTTAGACAGCTCATCGAAGAATTTGATATCTCTTTTCAAGAGTAAATCTAAATAATTTGCAGTATAGGATTGGAAGTAATACATTGGACTATCAGGATCGTTATTACTCAAGGTGTAAATACCGTTCGTAATATCTTCGAAGTCATCATGAAGCTCCGGAACTTGCTTCTGCAGACTGATGACCCATTGTTTCCAACATTCGTTGAAAAGAAAGATAGATTTCTCCGTGCTCATGTTTGCAAGTAGTGCTGCTGACATCTTGTCTTTATTTTCTAATAGAGAGATTTTTTTCATGACGCAGTCAACGCAGTACGAGAAATGAGAACCTAAAACAAAAAAAAATACACAAGATTTCACTTTTTTTCAATCTATTTTATTCCCAAGATTTTCGAAATTTAACATTTAAGGACCAAATATGGATTCGGTATCAGGATATTTTGAGTGGTGTTGTGTGGGTAATCCAGCATATGCATATCAGTCAGAGCATCTCCAATGCAACTGAGAATACAATATCCGTTTTGTAACAGTTCCTTTCTTGACTGACTTTTCTCCATGATGTATTGACGGAACTTGGAGGTTGATTGCTGTGTCTGACTATTCCTTCTTTTTCTCGATGTCTCTTTTCTCACACAAGGTGATGTCAGTAAGCGACTGAGTGTCATCGCAGCCTCAACCACTGGATCTGGTTGTTGTTCCTGTTTTTTTTGTAATAAATATATAATTTTCGAGATCACCGTAGCGCCCTTGAATTGATATTCATCACTGTCTTGATCAGATTTGCAAATTCCATTTCTCGTTAAGAGATTGTCCATATAATCTGGCGAACGACGGGTGACAAGAAATACACTGATTTCAGCTTCTATCATTTTCGTCATAAACAAAACCGCGTTTGGATAGCAGTCTGCTTCATGACCAATTTCCGATGGAACAAGTGTTCCGTCGACGTCGAGAACTACACATAGTTTTTGGTCGACAAAGGCTTTATGCGTTTTCATATACAGAAGATAACCAATCAGATATTCCCAGAATTTGTTCATGAAACTCCGGTGTTGTTCAGCCAATTGATTCTTGTTGTTTGTCACCACATTTTCAAGTTTTTTTGTTGTTATTGCTGTTGACATTTTCGGCGGGTTTGTTGTTTGAGGAATACTAGCTTACAAAAAACTGAAAAGAGAAAAGAAAGAAAGAAAGAAAATTTTCAGCATTTGCTGCAAACAATATTCTTTCGCGAGGAGTCTTTGCAGACAAAACTATTGAATACCGGTAGAGTATAAACACCAGCTCTGCAAGGTTGTGTCGAAGACAAGTGACACGGAGGAGCCTTGAGAATTCAACATGAGTTTGTTCTGATTACCGCTTATCAATGCCGTATATACATTAGTGATTGAACCATTTGACCTCGCAGCTTGTTCATTTTGATATGTAGGAAAACAAAAGTTTCCTATAATGCTCAAGTTGGTTGTATTCATGGGTAAACTTAACGAACCAAATCCGAGAGTGGGTGGTAACCATTGAATGCATTTGATTTGACCATCATCATCACCGTTAGGTAATGTAATCTGCACACTGCTCACGTTATCTGATCCATAAATCTTCGTAATCAATTTGGAAGAATTGATCGTGATTGGAAGGGAAGAGGCGGATATGAATATCTTTTCATAAGATACAAATAGCCTTTCTGCGGCTAGATTGCCAAATTCTGCACCCGTAGCGGTAGTGCCTGTATTTGCTTGTATGGATTTATCAGTCATATTGTTCGATACATTGATGACGGGATTTGCCAAAAATTGTAATGATCGATCATTATGAGTGATTAAACGTTTGCTAATCGTTTGACCCAAGAAATATGTTTGCGACGAGGAAAGTGTCAATTGTATACCGCTGTCGGTAACGAGATTCTGCGGAGATCCTACAAGTGGAATCGGATCTGAAAGCACAATAGAGTTCAGTTGACTTCCTTGGTTAATAGAAGCCAAATTGTCCCATTTGATAGGAGTACTGTTGGTTAGATTCAACGAGGGTGCACTTATATTGATAGAATTGAGAGCATTGAGCGATAATTTCGATGCGCTGCTAACTGCCAAGTCTCCTGAACTGTTGATATTTGTGTCGTTTAACTGTAATGTAGCATTCGCGATGGCTAGAGTTGTTGCAGACCAATTGACTGAAGATGATTTGGGACCGTATACGACGACAGAAGTGTTTAGATTAGGGAATCCCACAGCCAGAGAAGAGAAATGTCCCAACGAAGGAACATTGGCTCCAATACTAGTATTGTCAATGGAGGATTCAGTCAACACCGCATTCTTGAATGCTTTTATGGAGGTATCTTGCAACAATTGTACTACTATATTACGTAATGCTGTTCGCGTTTGTACAGATGAAGCACTGTTGCTCTCATTATATAAAGATCTACTTGCATATGACATCAATCTTCCTTTACCTTCGTAGTACACATACTCTTAAAAATTGTTTGTCTCCGATCTCCGAAAATAAGAAAGAAAGAAGCCTTTTAGAAAGTATTGTCCTGTTCAAGATTTCAATACACTGCAGAAAATAATGATTAATTTTTCTTGAACTCGTGTTATTAAAATACACAACAACTAAATCTTCTCCAGAAGTCATTTTTTCTTTTGAAACTAACGAAGATAGATAGATGGACACGATCATAGAAATTTGTACTGAAAAACGTATTGCACATTTTGATATCAAAATCACTGATAAAGTTTTGGCAACATTATGGTATGGTTGTTACTTAGAATTGACACCGGCAAGCCCAGGTACCATCTCCACTAATCATTGCTTTTCCTTGAAAGATCTGGAAGTTTTTGTGGAGCAATATCACGCAGAATTGAAACAATTACATCGATTGAATATCACAGTCCAGATTCGGATGAAGAATCTTTGTCGAGATGTGATCATAAGCGAGACATGGAGACAGCAAGGAGACAGAATGTACTTGCATTTCTTGTAGAGCTAAACTTGTAAAGCTGAAAGCCTTCTTGACAAAGAAAGAAAGTATTCATGAGCAAATACCCATGAAATTTCGGATTGACATTCGACTTCATTATTTTCTTCCGAGGAAAGCGTAGGTCATATTTCCAATAAAAGGTATGAACAACACAACAAATTCCCAAATGGTTTTCTGCATGTTTGTCAAATCGGTTCTAGTGATAACTTCTATGCTGAAGTAGATCGTGAGGAAGAGAAAAGTAAGCATAATAATGACACTGATCAAGTAACATATGGGATGGACGAGCATCATTTGCGTTGAAAAGTCTTTACTTCGTTTCATGAAAGTATCATTGTGTGAGTCTGTTTCAGAATCCATCTTACAAATCAATTTTACAATTAAAAGATTGGGCGATTTTTTTTTCTTTCTAAACTCTAACTATACTCTGAAAAATGTGAATGGTTTGACATTTCGCTTTCTCTGATGTCTGTGCCTATTACCACCACCCCCGGATATCTTTTGGTCTGGGGCGTATGCGGGAGGCTTACCTTTGAAGAGTCCAAATATCGTGCTGAAAAAGCCGGTGAAAACACCCAGCACACCTGTCAAGATAGTAGAAATGGTTTTGAATATACTTCCCAAAATGAACTCAGGGAATAACAAAATCAAGATAACAACAAGGATAATAATGAGTATGAGCGCGGAAAAATCATACCCACTGGTGGATGTAGCTGACAACGCTTGAGTGATTGTTGTAGATAAATCAGAAACCGCGGATACATAAGCTGTTTGTCTCAAAAGACAATCTACACAACCAGCTTGACTGATACTCTGCGTCACATTGAGAACACTTTGATTGATTGCTCCAACCCGTAAGATATTGTTTGCTGTCTGTGAAGAAACACAGTTCTGCAATTGACTTATATCGATACTGTTTGCCACTTTAGTAACTGAATTTGTGGTATTGTTCACATCTGTTACAGCGTTCACCGTGTCGAGAATTCCAGGATTGGCGGTCGCAGCTGCTGTAAGATTCTGCGTAAGCTGTGTGACGATATTTGTTTTGAAATTTACATTTGAGGAAGCAAGACTAATGCATTTCAGATCGCTATATTGAGTCGCATTTTGCGTCAAATCGACTGTGGAAGCATTGATGGGTCCCAAATCTATACTGTTAAAAGCATACTGCGAAACATCACAGTCCTGATTGGCTGAAACGATAGCATCTGAAACGCTCGAATTCAGGATATTAGTATTGTTTGTGATGGAGGATTTGCTATACGATGTACTCAAAACCATATTATTGTTTTTGTCCTTTTATTTATACCTATATATTTGATATATATTTGGTATTCGATTTGAAATAATAATAAAAAAAAGAAATATTGACAAAGTCAGAATATAGAAACATTACAATACTCTCAAGGTGAAATAAAAACAAAACGCAAATGTGGATACAAGCACTCATATGTATATGGTGGATTGTGTGTATTCTGAGCACTTATTGCATACTTCAAGGGACAACTTTACTATCGTTGATTAGAAAAACGGTGCATACATTGATCTCGTATATGCTTCCTACTTCCATGACAAAGTTGGCTCCCGTACAACAAGTGCTTTCGCTTGGAGGTGTGAGGAACCAATGGCCACCATGGCGACAAATTTTATATTCAAAACATAAACACGTTATGCAGGAAGTATTGGATCATTATTATAATTGCAATCAAAACTGTCTTTGTATGAATTCCTTTGAGACATCTATTAGCTCGCATTACAGTTACATTCATTTCCTTTCCACCACTCTCGGAACGCCATTTATTGGAAAAATGAGTTATCTCTATATACCTCCTAAAAGTTCGTATTATGATAGCGATTGTCATGCACAAACTTATGAATTGAATTTGATCTCGGAACCTTTTGCCACAAAAGATCGTGTTCTACATGCCAAAGACCAAAAGATTTATCATAATTCCGCCGACTATCCGCTCGTTGTACTCAGAATATATTTGGAGAATGAATCATCGACAGATAGAATAACGAAACCTGTGTCACATTTCGTGCATCAAATATCCAATTGGTCGTCTCAATAAGCAAAACGACGTTCCTCAAACAAGAAATGCTCCAATACTTGATCCAGACTATTGGGTATAGAATCCACTGTGAAGCCTTTATCAATTGGAGGTGCGTGTAAGTATTGGCTAGGCAAAGATAAATATCCTTGCACGGAGAAAACATCTAATTCGTAACTCTCCTCACGATTCTTACTCGTAACGTAATGAGGTACGATGACTCCTAAATCTTCTTTTGTTGTGGTCATAATCATCTTCTCTGGTTTCTTGATGTTATCTATTTTCTCGTCGATGATTTGCTTTTTGACTTTGTGACGTTTCGCAATCGGCAGAGATTCTTTTTTCTTGTCGTTGTTCTCATTCACATGGATTGGTTTGAAATGACGATTGATTGTACCGCCAATGGAGCTAAGTGATTGAGAATTCTTAGGTGGCATTCGAATGCAAAACTCAGCAGCCAGATCTTGGTCTAAATGTATCGTAGCCTTACTTAACATTATATTCAGACCTTTTTGTTGAAGTTGTATTGCATTTTCAAGAAAATAGTCATCTATCTCTATCAATGTACCGCTATTCCTACAAAGGAAACACTTTGCTAGTAAGTTGGTTTCGGAGGCAGGTAATGATTTCAATATTTTCTTCAACGCCGTGTCAACCATTTTGTGATGTTTTCGATGATACAATGTGTATAAATGAAGTGACTTTCGAAACAGATATGATATCGTTTTTTTAACGCAATATTGAAGTATGAGATCAAAAAATTAGAACTATTTGATCGCTTCTCCTTCTTCTTTCAAGGCTGCAGCTTTTCAATTTCTCAAAGAGATCAGATCAGATTTGGAAATCAAAACCAAGTCAAAGTTCACATTTTAGACATGAAGTCGATGAATCAACAATCTCAAAACCAATTTGAAGTATGAGATCAGATTATCTTTTTTGATTCTTTCTCATTCTTCTTTCACAAAGCTGCAGCTTTTCGATTCTGCAGAGATCTGATCTTCAAATCATTGATCATACAATAGAATTAAATTTCAAATCCAATTGAAAATATGAAAATCGAATACTTTCTTTTTGATTTTTCTCCTTCTTCTTTCACAAAGCTGCAGCTTTTCAATTTTTCAGAGAGATCAGATCAGATTTGGAATCCAAGTTCACATCTTAGACACGAAGTCAATGATTAACAATCTCAAAACCAATTGAAGGATGAGATCAAAACATGTTTTCTGATTCTTCTCCGTTTTTTTACAAAGCTGCAGCTTTTGGAGATCTGCATCAGAAACGTGCAGAAGATTTGGTGGTCTTTGATTTTGATACAAGCGATCGGAGAAAAACGACCAAGTAATGCTGTGTACAGCACCGCTTAACTATAATGCAATACAAGCACTGAAAAAACAGGCCAAAGAGAAACAACAACTTTTCCATAAAAATGTAGAACTTAATAATAGAAGACTCGATGAACAACATAACGCTAAAGTGAGAAAAGAAATAGAGAGTTTGGGACAACGACTGAATAAAAAAGCTGAACTAGACGTTTATGCAACCAAACTTGTATATATCAAAAAAAGTGTACAAGATGTAATTCGCTCCAAGATCAAAAAATTAGAGCAAGCGAAAAGAAACAACACGAGAACAGTGACCACAGATACCTACGATGATATGGAACACTCGGAAAACGACAGCGATATGAATGCTGAAACTTCGATGAACGATGATGAAGATGATGATGATAACTCAATCGTCTCCGATCAAGACATTGGAGAAATGATTGTAGAGGAAGAACAAGATGACGTATCGTGTCTTGATAAAGCTCTCGACGAAGATGATGAAGGAGAGGAAGCTGTAGATGACAATGAAGATGGCGATGCTGAGATAGATGATGAAGAAATGGAAGGGTTAGAAGAAGAAGAGGACGAAGATGATGACGATGAAGAAGAAAATGAGGATGACGAGATTGAAGAAGATGAAGAGGACGAAATTATTAATAAACGGACTCTTCAACCATCGCAAAATCTAACCGTGAAAAAGAAGAAGTCAACAACAAATAATTCCCCTTCTCCTAAAGTCATTGACAGGGTGAAACGGATCGATAATAATCCTACCAAGAACGTCGTCCCGGAATCAATCGATTTGCGAGCGCGGAAAGCTATGTGGAAAGATGGTGTGTTCATGTCTTCACCTCATTGTTGTACACAAGCTGAAGCTTATGAAAACCTACGTTCCACGATGAAAGGAGTCAAAAATGATTTTATGCCACATGAGAATATATTTTCTTCTTGATTTGAAGAAGTAAAGATTCGTAATGTCAGCAAGAAGGAAATATATGATACAATCAAACTTTTATAGTTTGTTACAAGAACAGACTGATATCAGACCATCGTCTCCCATCATGACAAAGGATGAAATAGATATCTTCAGAACTGATATCTCTGCAGATCATAATCTTGTACAATATATCAATGCATTCCTTGACATCAAGTTGAAAAGTCAAATCAATTACTTGAGCGAACTAAAATTGAACACCTCCTTCAGAGCAAGTATCGGTATCAAACATGGCGAAATCGTAGACAACGACTATGAATATGTATTCGACAAGGACAAAGTCAAAGCAGGATTCACCTTCCCAACTATGTACGACACTGACATTGCTGCAGATACAGAGTCCAATACCGGTACACGAGTCCAGGATATTGAAATCGCTAAAATACAACTTTACAATAAGAATGTGCAAAAATTTATGCTATCGCAATTAACCTCTCTGATCAAGTTGGCTCAAATTAGTCCGAATGTATTAACAAAAAGGGGCATTGAATTGATAAACCAGCAAATGAAGTATGACACCTTCAAGAGACTGTTTTGCGAATGTTATAGAAACAAAAGAGGATATCAATTTATTGATTACGCTTCTGCAAAAAATCCAATCCCCTTAGAACAAGTCATATTAGACGATTCACTCATGAAAATCAATCCTCCTTACATGGCACAATTGTATGTTTGCATGATTGAAATATGCGGTCCCCAATCCATCTTGATTGAATGAGATTTGACAAATCTTCAACATTGCGTGTTGCGATGCTAATGAATTTTATTTGCCCGCACATTTTCACAGTAACAATGAAAGTAACAAGTAAAGATTACGTCTATAGATCAAGTGGTCTACCTGTAGAATACGAAGTAAACGATGATGGTCTGTTCTTAGTGACCAAGTTTTGTCGTCAATTCAAGCGCAATGCTTACGACTACTTTGCCAGGCCAAAGACGAAGCAATTCATTTTAGCTTCCCCCAAACCCCTTGTTAAGATTTTAGGAATCAATCAATTCGAAGGTTGTAGATGCTCAACTGAATTCTTTCCTGAAATATGTGTATGGTTGAAGAGCCATATAGAGATTGCTAAAGATGCTTCGCTGACATACGAGTTGGATGATCAAGGGTTGCTGGAACTGACGAAATTATGCAATCGATTCGGTCGAAAAGCTTGTGAATACTTTGCTACGAAACAGGCACAACGATTCATCGAATTTCTTGGTATCAATGTCATCATTATTAAAGGACGTAGTAAGTTCGAAGGATGTCGGTGCTCAATTGAACTTCTTCCTGATATCTTGAAATGGCTAAAGTTGTTCGTACCATCACATGAAATACCTGAAAATAAAGAATGTTTTCGCTGTAAAGAATTCAAATCCTTAACAGCATTTGATGCAATAAAGAAGACACGAATTTGCCAGAGTTGCGAGAATAAGCGGAAAAAAAGTGGTATAAACAGCAACATCGAGAAATTCTTTACGAATACTTTATCAAATATAAGACATCGTAGTAACACGAAGCGAGAAGCAGGAAGATCCGAATTCGTAGAATGCAAAATCACAGTGAAGGAACTAATCGAAATTTTTGACAAACAAAAAGGTTTATGTTTTTACTCAAGAATTCCGATGATACCGATGATAGGTAGTGATTATAAGGTTTCTGTAGAGAGGTTAAATAATTCGGTTGGATACATACTGACGAATATTGTGTTGTGTTGTCATGAAATGAATGGAATTTGTCAATGGACAGATAACAAGATACAAAAACTCTTCGAAGAGATCTCCCAGCCTTTCTTTCCATCAAGTACAATATTTCAATTAAGAAATCAAAAAAAACAGAAATTTGACAATGTAGACGCATCTAACAGGAAATGCAGAGAGTGTGGTATTATTAAGTTAATAAAGTGTTTTCCCTCAACTTCGATATGCACTCAATGCAGAATGAAAACGCCAATCCGCAAATTACAAGATTTATTATCAAATTCAAAACACAACGCTCGAAATTATTCAGGAGATCACACTTTGACGATGGAGCAAATACAAGCTAAATATTATAAGCAGGATGGTAGGTGTTATTATTCTAGAATTCCGTTAACTTTCGATTGGGAAAAAGATTTCAATATGAGCCTTGAAAGGATTGATCCAAAGCTGAATTACACAGATGAAAATGTCGTCCTTATCGCTAAAGAATTCAATATCGGTTTTAATGGTTCTTGGACTAAAGAAAAATTCGCATATTTCAGATCATGTTACTTAATGGAAGGCAAGACTGAGGGCGCGTCGTCACATTTGAACATTTGAGAGATGTGAATCACCGAAGCTATTTTCAAATGGAAGTAGAGAAGAATTTAGCCGTTGGAACATGTGATTATAAAGAAAAGGTGATATTAAGCCGTTACAATTTCTTTTCGCAAATTTTCAAGCGCAGGACTGGCTGCAGCAATATCAGCATCTGACACACCAGCTGATATTAATGCGGGAATGATTGCTATTGTCAAAAAGCGATCGAAGATTGCGTTGGTGATTTGTAGACCGGCGTGACTGGCTTTCATGGAGCGACCTTGTACACATACCCCTCTGGTAAATGATCTACCCGGATACACCCAGCTCGAACCCAGCAAATATGAGATTTGGAGATCAAGAAGTGACTTCAGTTGCGCACCAGTATCATGTCCTGTCTGATTGAGAACTCCGAAGAATGGTGATAAAGTCGCATCCGCTCCAGCATTTGCCGCAATGGAATCCACAATTGTTTGCACTGCATCCATTCCCCCATATTTAATGAAGAGGTTATTTGATGCCGTCCCTGTCTGGAAAGAATTATAAGCAGTGATTAATGAGTCGTATCGATCATATTTCTGATAAGTAGCTGCCAATTGAAGTCTTGTCTGGTGCAGATGGAACAATGCCCATAGCAGACAGATACAGAGAATGAGAAGAATATAAAAAAACATTGGTAATACGAGAATAGTAAAATTTCTTTTTTTTATTATTATTACGCTCTATAATAATTAAAAAAGTAATCACACAATGTCTCAAGTTTCTTCCACTGATTATCGACCACCTAGTACAGATTGGGCCAAGTATCACTGCCATAGGACACCACAGGTAGATGATTTAGAGGATGACGAATCGGATGTCAGAAAATGTCATGATGTCAATGTTCATTTCGTAACAGCATACTTTAACAGCATGGCAAATGAAGATTTCTTGTTTTATCTCTGTCTATTGGTTGCGATCATTGTTTTCATCTATGCAATGTATCATTTGTTCTTCACAACTCGAACATCCAAAACACCCATCACGGGAGGACATAGAAGCATGAGACCACCGCTATACTAAATATCCATACAAGTAGGTCGTCACATCGCACATCGCGCTCGAACGCATTTTTTTTTTATGTTTCCTTCGTAAGAGTAAGTAATCAGCAAAGTAAAAACAATAAATAAATACCAATATGGACCATCTCTCACAGCAAAAACTAGACAAGAAGAATATTTTCAGACATGTTGCAGCACAGGAAAAATTGAAGAAAAAAAGGAAGGAATTCTTGGTTAATGAATTGAAGAAACTAGGAACCGAATATCGGGATGACAGCAGACTCTGTAGAAAGTATGTTTTTGGAGAGGAGATACCAATCATCGTTATAGCAGATATGCTACGTGAGATCGACTGGTATTACAAAAACACATCTTATGACGACATCAATCATATTCTTCAAGCTGCACATAAAACATATTGTCCATTCGACATTGATCCATTTCTAGTGAAAGATCTTTTCTCCAGTATGGCTAAGAACTTGTGCTTTTCTCCTCAATGGAATCATTGTACAGAGAATCAATGTATACTTCGGTCAACTGAAGTGAAATAAAGCCGCTTACTGATAGAAGTAAACGTGAAACAAAAACAAATGACACTATCTAGTCTAGAAATTACAAAAGTGGAATGTGTGACCTCTATCGGTAAGCGCGCGTATATGGAAGATACCGTTTATTGCCCGCGCGAACTGATAAATGAACGGTTCTATGTTGCTTTTGTTTTTGACGGACATAATGGTCCTGAGGCGTCCCACTACTTACGAAATTCTTTTACCAGAAGTCTTTCCAATCATTTACGATCTGACCTGACTTCAGAGAAATTACCGATAGTGATGACAGAATTCATAACTAAACTTGGTCATGACTTCAAACGCAAACAAAAAATGGACGGCTCTACAATCACCGGTTTGATTATTGATGTTTTGGAAGATATTTTTCATATGTTTAATTTAGGAGATAGTATTACCATGTTATATGGTATACAAGGCAAACTCTTATTCGTCACCCGACCTGATAGCACAGATTGTGCGGAAGAAAGACAACGGTTGAAAGCTCTAGCGATTCCAGTGGAGAAAGATATGCAAAGTATGATGTGGCGAATGTATGGATTGAATATGTCCAAAGCTTTTGGCAATTATCATACCGGTCAATTGGAACAAGCTTTGCAGATATCTGGGAGGAAGATCACGTATAATGTATGGAAAATGCCGAAATCATCACATCACGTGAATGTATTGATTGCAAGCGATGGTCTGTTTGACGAAATCAAACCTGAACATATAGCACAGGTTCCTATATTCCGACGTATGAAATTGGAGTCATTGATGTCATTTGTTCATGACGAAGGATTTAAAGGAGATAACTTTGCTGCGATCAGATTACATGTGGTAAGAAAAAAATAACCCTCACAACTATGCTCTCGCTATAGAAATTTCGTATTGTCCATCCCAATTCACGGTGGTTTTACGTAATTGTAAGGATGTATTAGGTAACCAAGATAATTCAAATCCCCCTCCATCAGAAGATAGAGAGTATGCCAAAGCTGTAATTGTAGCGTCAGAATTATCCATGGATTTGGATACTCGCCAAGATGCATTTGGTCCTCCTTCGAGTATCGAGTTGACTGTGATAGAACGATTACCAAATCGAGGCATCGCGGTAATATCTAACCAGTCATCTCCATAAAAAGGAACAATGGAGTAATCGCTGGTAATGAACGCATTTTTAAGATAAACCAAAGGTACTGCGTCTCCATCATTCACAGGCAATGGTACTTCTGTTATGTTACATCTTACAATTCTTGATTCAATGATATCAGAATCGTTCGCAATGAAACGCCCATTAGCACCATACAATTTTTGACTCGATGTAGCCATTTATTCATATATTCGATGATGAAAAAGTTCTTTTGATTTTTTGCGGAACAAAGTCAAATTCTAAGCAGGAAAAAAAAAAGTCACAACTTGTCAGATAAATGAGTAGGTATGCCTATCACAGGGAAAAGTCATTTAGCTCAAAATTTATGGAAAAGCCAAAACAATCTTCAGCTCTCTCGATTTGATACATATAAGACCATCTTTGAGGAGATGATGACGGAAGTATTTTACCACAAAAGTTTGTTAGATGAATCAGTGATAGCCACTCCTAATCAATGTTTTATTCACAGAGAGATACCGGCTACATATGTGCATGCACAACCTTTTTACGATCGGAAAGAATGTGTGAAATATATTATCAACTTGTTTCGAGAACAAGGATTTTTCTGCAAATCATCCCATAATGAAACCCGCGTGTTTGTCTCTTGGTTTCCCAAACATTTATCAAAATATGATGACTCACCCCAATTAGAGGAGACGACAGATATACCAAAAATAAATACTCAGATCCCTAGAAGTAGTGGGAGCAGCAGCTCGACTTATATTTCTACCAATCCAAATTTCATTGAACTAGATGGGAAACAAAATAGTTTACAAAATCGACTCAAGCTTTCTGCATTTCTATTACGACAAAAACAAAAAGAAAAGCGGTAAATTATATCTTATGTGTGTACCCCGCCTTCAATGAAGTGACTGGAAGCGGAATGTATGCAAAGATCAGAGGTCAAGAATGCCGCCAAATACATATGGCGCTGAGAATTACAAAAAGAAAGGAAGGGGTGGATTAACGAAGAGATGAGATTGATAATGCATTTGTGGATCGCTCAGTCTCTCGGGATCCTTAGAGGAATCGCGAATGAACACAATTTCACGAAAAGAGTTTATATAGCAGAACTAAATTCTTATTTTATGATCATGATCGAATACTTTTTTTTTCGATTCGTCTCCTTCTTCTTTCAACAAAGCTGCAGCTTTTTGATCATCTTAAGACATGAAGTCGATGAAGTCAATGAAGACAAAAGTTCAAAACCGATTCCAAATCAATTGAAAACTGAGATCGAGAACTTTTTTTCTTGCTTCTTCTCCTTCTTTCACAAAGCTGCAGCTTTTTCATTTCTCAAAGAGATCAGATCAGATTTGGAAATTAAAACCAAGTCAAAGTTCACATCTTAGACATGAAGTCGATGAATCAACAATCTCAAAACCAATTTGAAGTATGAGATCAGATTATCTTTTTTGCTTCTTCTCCTTCTTTCACAAAGCTGCAGCTTTTTCATTTCTCAAAGAGATCAGATCAGATTTGGAAATCAAAACCAAGTCAAAGTTCACATCTTAGACATGAAGTCGATGAATCAACAATCTCAAAACCAATTTGAAGTATGAGATCAGATTATCTTTTTTGATTCTTTCTCATTCTTCTTTCACAAAGCTGCAGATTTTCGATTCTGCAGAGATCTGATCTTTGATCTAGAAACTAATCGAATCATTGATCATACAATAGAATCAAATTTCAAATCCAATTGAAGATATGAAAATCGAATACTTTTCTTTTTGACTCGTCTCCTTCTTTTCCAAAGCTGCAGCTCTTCAGTTTCTTTGTCGAAATCAGAAATCAGATCTGGGAAAAGTAAAAGCTGACTCAAATGTAGTCGAAGTATGAGATCGAAGATGTCTTTTGATTGTTCTCCAAGAACAACCGACTCTCTTGAAAATAGATGTTTCTATATAAATGGTAAGATACCAGTTTATATTATTGAGATGTGGCAAATCATTATCCTCTATCTTTTACTTTCAACAATGATCTTTCTGATCTATCTTCCACATTATATCAGTATTACAATTTTGTTTATATGGACTTTTTTCTTGTATGGCAAGTGACTTCGATTGTGAAACTGAAAAAAAATAATGGAAAGTTACACTACTCCACACTAATTTTAGCAGAAAATGTGGCTGCACAATAAAAGATACAAAAAGGGAAAGAATAATTTCTTAGTTGTCAGACTCGAGGTTCAATATATACTTTCCTCCTCCAGTTCTTATATATATATATATATATATATTATTCCATCAAAGATATGACGCCAATCGCTGTTATATGGATATATATTCTATTATCATTTGCAATCACTATGCTTATAATACTGTTTTTATATAGTTTTCACAAGAATTCATCTTCAGACATACCTCGCAAACCAAAAAGAAACTTGAAAGATGTGGTCGGTTCTTCAGTGTGGTTATATCTCCATGCAATTGCTGACAATTATCCATCACAACCTACCACGAAACAACAACAAGATTTCGTTCAACACGTTGGTTCTTTTGCAAATTGCTATCCGTGTGCAACATGTGCGCATCATATGTCGATATATATAGAAGAGAACCCTTTACACAGTATTCGCAATAGAACACAAGCGGTAAAGTGGATGTATAACTTTCATAATGACACCAATATTCGACTCGGAAAGAATTACTTCACAGCCGAAGAGTATCTGCACAGATATGAACGACCTGACTTTGAAATCGTCTCCACTATCGAACATTCAACTCAAATATGTAAACATTGCGAATTGGCGTAAAATCAAGTGTTGAAGACTCAAAACGTCAAAAAAAAAATTGTGAATGTATGTACATAGATTTGTAATTGAATAACTCGATATCTTTTTTACTAATGTTTTGAAGCCTCCTTTTCAATCGAGGCCTTCTCCTTGTCAGCCTCTCCGTCCTTGCGTGCATCTTCACTGAAGATCCCTCCGATATCAGACTTCAAGTGCCCCTTGACGCTATCCTTCGCGCTATTGGCGGCGTCCTGACTTTTTGCCCCTTTGTATTCGGCATCTCCAGAGGTTTTCTGTTCCTGTCCTTCTCGAATAAGACTCTCTCCATCTACCCCTGGAATCACATTACCAACATTACCGGCGAACTCTTTGAGATTCCCAGCGACTTGGTCAACCATGGCGTTTTGTCTTTCTGGCATTGTATTAGATTTGTTTTAAGAAGTGAAGATTGATTGAGTTTTATAGTTGTTTTTATGTTATTACACTATGTTCAAGGATTTTTTTTGTTTAATAATATCGCGATCGATGCAACATCGCAAAAAAAATCTGCAGAGCCCGGATCCCCTTTTTGTTGTCTTCTCGTATCCCATTATATATCGACATATCGTCTATAAGTATACCAGTATCAAAGAAATGAATCGACAAGAAAAACTGAACCAATTGCTCTGTCTATTTCGTACACCGGAGAGTAAAACGAAGATCTGTTCCTTCTACGAACGGTATCAACAAGAATTTTTTGGATGTTTACATACCATCAATTCTATCGAATACCAAAACGCTTTCCTGCGAAAGGTATACAATGAAGTGTTTCCGGTCGCTTTGATCGATAATAAACCGTCAGCAATCACCCAAATAGACGATTTAAGCCAAAGTATCAATAGTATTGATTTGAATGTGAATGTTGACTCCGAGAACAAAACAGGACTTATAAAATCAGTGAATCATCTCAACATTTGCAAAAAATGTCTCAGTCAAGGAAGGTCTGAAGAAGAAGCACGAAATCTGTCTAGTCAATACATTCTTCCAAGAGGAGACGAAATTGGTATTGAAAAATTGACTTGTAATTCTTGCGGATCAAAGTGGACTAAATAAGACACGAATGTTTCTCTTTTGTATTAGTAAAATAAATTGAATACATTATGTTAATTCTGCGCGTATTTGCTAGTTATATATTTGGTCTTGCTATCACCATTCTAGTTTTATATATTCTAAGTATCCAGGAAAAGGAAGAAATTCGATACAGTTTCACCGAGGAAGAACTGAAGCTACGAGACGACGAGCAAAAGAAAAGAATTTCCGAGATGTACCTCACAGAGCTTTTGAGCAGACTGGCAAAGAGCAAAAGTGAGATCACTACGAAACAAAATCTTTTCTTAGAACAATTTAAATAGAAAAAATTCAGATAGAAAAAAAGCCTTTGAAATTACAATTATGAAAAAAAAAAAGTTCACCACTTACAAAGTAAACAAGAAATAACTTTACAAATGTCCTCTATCAAGAAAACTTTTGAAGATACAAAAAGAAACTTGTTCGCAAGCGCGAATAAATTCTTCGGCGGCGGCGTCTCTACGCCAAGTATGGATGGAGGTCGCAAAGCGGTCTCACCGAAGACAAGACATGTTTCGGCAAAGGTCAAACAAGAGAAGAACCTCATTATTTCACCTACCCTGAGACGTAATCAGAGATATTACGGAGCAAGTGGAAGCCTCTATAGGAAACAGCATCCCAGACTCACCGGAAGGGAACTTTATCAGCGATTTGTTAGAGAGTATCCACTCCACAAGTCACCAATGAAGAGATCTCCGATCAAGAACGCAACATCACCAAGGAAGAAATCGGCTAAGAAGATGTCACCGAGAAAGAAATCACCGGTTAAGAAATCTGCTAAGAAGATGTCGCCAAGAAAGAAATCCCCGGTTAAGAAATCTGCTAAGAAGATGTCACCAAGAAAGAAATCTCCAGTCAAGAAGTCGGCTAAGAAGATGTCGCCAAGGAAGAAATCTCCAGTCAAGAAGTCGGCTAAGAAGATGTCGCCAAGGAAGAAATCACCGGTTAAGAAATCGGCTAAGAAAATGTCGCCAAGGAAGAAATCACCGGTTAAGAAATCGGCTAAGAAAATGTCGCCAAGAAAAAAATCACCGGTTAAGAAATCGGCTAAGAAAATGTCGCCAAGAAAGAAATCACCGGTTAAGAAATCTGCTAAGAAGATGTCGCCAAGAAAGAAATCTCCAGTCAAGAAGTCACCCAAGGTAGCATCTTCACCAAGGAAGAAATCAGCCAAGAAAGCGTCTTCACCAAGAAAGAAATCTCCAGTCAAGAAGTCAGCCAAGAAAGCGTCTTCACCAAGGAAGAAATCTCCTACGAGGAGATCGGCTAAGAAGGTAGCATCTTCACCAAGGAAGAAATCTCCAGTCAGGTCACCTAAGAAAAGAAGACTATCGAAGATGTCACTATAAGTTCCCGAAGAAGTTCTTCTTTAAACTATATGAAACCCGAATCTGCTTCTGCAGATCTTTTTTTTTTCGCTCTGCAATATCGCTTTTTTCGCTTTTTTATTAATGAACTTGGCTAAAGATTACACGGTTGATCAAAGCAGACATTTGTGATGGCTACAATTCATAATGACAGCGACAATGAGGATGAGAAACATCTTACAGATTCTTTATCGAAGATGTTATTGCACGACAGCGATACAGCACCGAAAAGTGATCTAATCACCTATATCCAATCACATGTCATAACGACGATCATTGAAAACAAAAAGAACGTGAAACATAATTATCTATACGTTGACGATAAAGGCAATCATCAGATCTTATATATCACGAATGAAGAAAAAGATCAGTTCTTCCGCCTCCTACAGGATTACATTGAGGAGCATGAAATCAATCTCTCTGAAAGGGTGGACTCGATGTCGTTTCCAATGTTCTTCGAATTATCTTGGTCTATAAGCGCGTTTCACAAAAACGATGCATTCACCTTACGAAAACAACTTGCGAAAAAATTCTTCTGCGACAAACGAGATGTGTTCCTACGAGTCTTGGAAGGCGTCATCGAAGAAATCAATCCCAATCATAAGCTGGATACCTCTGTAATCGTCCAGAGCAGAACATGTTATCATTACCATATCATATTCCCAAACATCATCACAAATAGTTCGACGATGAAAATCTTCTATATTAAATTGTTGAAGAAATTGAATGAAACAAACGAAGAATTTTTTGATTGGAAACAAGTTCTTGGCAACAACAACGTGACCTACAACAATGGATATCTCCTCATGCCGGGATGTACAAAACAGATCTCTGTCAAGAGTCCTCTGTCCAATGAGCCAGCCTCTCATCATTCTATATTTAGCAATGCTGATACTTATCAGTCCTTTTTCTCAGAACATGATTCTGATCGCAAGATTGATAGTCATTTCATCTCGCAAAGCTCTATACAGTGTGCCGAGAATGCAAAGTGCAATTTTGAGCTATTGAGTTCATCGGAGGCAAACAACAATGTCAATAATCATGTTGAAGAGATGTTTAAAGCACATACCGGAAAATTGATACAAAAACAAGTCAGACAGGCGATATACGATATCAATTCCACTGGGAAAGTGTGTTCTGGAACAATCATTAGAGTAGACCCTCATGTCGTCGAGTGGAAAAAGTTCAAAGAAAACTCTTCAGAGGGAAAACCATGCTTCAATGCAATATTGAAACGCCAAGTATGCCCCTTCAAAGGTTCACAACATGTACGAGCTACTCCCTCATTATATTGCATGATTTTTGAGAAATCTGTAATTCTCAGATGTTATGATTGTACTGCGGGTGATCCAGCGGCCTGTTGCAAAACACCTCTGAGAGCGGAGGCAGATGAGGTTGATTTCCTCATGCAACAAGAACTTGCGAATAACGCTCTGGTCAATCAAACACACGAAAGTCTCGCGAGTGTTATTTTCAATTGGGTCAAGGATAGGGTCGCAGCAAGCGAAAGCGCAGCAAGAGGAAAAGGCGCTGGTTACATATGGCATTACTTTCGACCAGAGTCTCATATATGGGTCAGATCTGATAAACGAATCGTTGACGATGTTATGACGTGTGACGGTCTTGTACAATCGAAGTTTAGAGAAGTCACCAATAGTTTGATTCAGACTTACGAGGAAAGTAAAGATGATAACGCGGGCAACAAGAAAAAAGCTTTATTGGAATGTATGAACAAATTGTTTTCAAAATTACAAAACCATGCAATCCTTGGAACGGTCATACCCTTAATAGCTAGAAAAGTCGCAGCATATTATCAAGACAAAGATACCGCCCGCCGACCTTTTATAGACCAACTTGATGAAAAACCATATCTCTTGGCAACAATGGATGGGGTACTGGATTTCCGAAAGAAAGTTTTCAGAGATGGAAGACCGGATGATTTGATATCTAAAAATACCGGGAAGTCCTATACTCCTTGGGAACAGCTCGACTCAGCCAGTAAAACGGAAACCTATAACTATTTTCGAGAATTATTTCCAGTGGAAGAGGAACATCATGCTGCTCTGCGTATTTTTTCGCGCATGTTGAATGGAGAATTGCGAGTTCAGGGGATGTATTTCTGTCTTGGTAAAGGTGGTGATGGCAAGTCTGTCCTGTTTTGCCGAGTACTCAAAGGGATGTTGGGTGAACTTTGCAAGGATGGCCAACCAGCAACAATTACTGGATGTGAAGAGGGTAATGGTTCGGCGCCAAGAGCCGATCTTATACATATGAAATATTGCCGCTTATTCAATTTCACCGAAGCTCAAGAGAAGGATCCTTTGAATTTGGGTCGATTTAAGCAGCTGACTGGTGGTGAGAAAGTTCCCGCGGCTCCCAAATTTGGCGAACAAGAAGAGATCGAGTTACAAGCGACTTTCACGGTCATTGGTAATTATAAGATGAGAATTGAAGCATCAGGTACCGATGATGGAACTTGGCGAAGAATCTTATATATATTATTCCGAAGAAGATATAGACAACATCAATGGCAATTCACCGGCGAAGAATACGAATGTTGGGCCAAACATCCGCATGAGATGACTCTTTTTGTCGAGAGACTACAATTGAGTGTACTCAGTTATTTGGTGCACATATACAATATTACATCTGATCTCCCAGAACCTCCAGAGCCAGCCGCCTGGGCTAAATTACGAAATGATACAAGAGAAGAAAACGATATATGGTTGAAATACATCAATACCATGACGAGAAAAAGCAAACCTGAAGAAAAAGGATTAACGGTGAAAGAATTATGGGACCCATTCTATTCTTGGTTGAAGGGTAGAGGCAATGCTCGCCGAGCCTCCAATATCGATAAATTCGAAGAATATATCACGGCGCATCTACGAGAACCAATCGTTTTAGACCCTAAATTCCCTAACGAAAAAGGCTGGAAAAGACAATTTCTCGTAGAGGTACGCAACAATCATTTTGTAGAACAAGAACGATGAAATAGAAATAAAGAAAAACAGCTAGATAGTCTTTCTCTCGATCTGTTCTTGCAGCTTTGAATCAAGTCTGATAAGATCTGAATCTCTTCGAGAGAGACATCAGAAGAAAAAAAGCAAATCGAAATAATCTGATGTAGTTCAAATCTTGTATTCCTTTTTTTCGATTGCAGCATTTAGTTTTATCATGCAGGAACATCAAATGTCTGCAAGAAAAAAATAGAGGACATTTGTTTCTTTGTGTGAGAAAGATTAATATTGATTTGTGGGATAATGGGCAACTCATATGTTGTCTCTGCTCGATTGATCGGAGCTGACGAGTTTTCTTTTTGAATGAATGAAAAGGTTGGTGAATTGAATTGCTTTGTGAAAATAATACAAAAGTTCTTGTGGAGTCGCTTCAAAATCCAATGCCCCACCATCAAGCGGTGTAAAAACTGTTCGAGTCATTTGCAAATTATGATTTCGCATTTGAGTCCGTGTATAGCGCAAGATGTTTGATAATAGATCTATCCATGATTTGTTTTGTTCCGAATGATTTATATCTGAAGCTTTCTCAATATCTGTGCTTGGTGAATGAGCAATCATATCGGTAAAAGCTACTTTGTATCGGTTATGTACATACGCAAAAGGAAGATCACCAACTAGTGCTCCATCTATATAAAATTGTTGTTCATATGATACAACTGGAAAGAGTACGGGAACGCATATAGATGCATTGATTGCGTCTATGATACGCATCTTCGGATGATGATCGCAAGAAAAGTATTCTGGTGTGAAAGAATTGGCTTGTAACTTGCTAGCAGTCACAATAAATACAACACCTGATGTCTCGTAGAGTTGCTGAAAGGTAATATCTGGACACTTCTTGAATGACAACAGTATATCAATCAAATGAGCAATAACATAATCGGAGCTTGCGATTGCTTTGGAATCTACATCGTGAACATGTCTGTTGGCGGTCATATTCAACAATTCTATCATACAATGATCGGAGAAAGCAGCGAAGATATGATCGATTTCTATTTCCAAAAGGAAAAGAAGACCAATGATACTACCAATACTTGTACCGCAAAAATATTTTAAGAACCTCAATTTTCTCAACTTGTGTAGCACCAGCAAAAAACCTAAGTGGCTGATACCAAGACATGCACAACCCGACAAAAGGACACAGGAATATTGTTTCAAGTCTTCATCAATATGCTGATCATCCATAACTCTACTCGTTTTTATCTCTTACTTGACTGCAGTTTTGGAGTAGTCTCCTTTTCGCGGATTCTTGCTTACAAATAGTCAAGGGAGATGGTATTCAGTTGTTTGACTGCCTCATCGTATCCTTGCAATTTCTGGAATGCTTCCAAGTTTTGTAAAATGGAAGTTCGAAGTTTCACTCGTTCTGATTGGCTTTTTGTCGGATCAAGAAAGTCCTCAACAGAATTCACTACTGCTGCAAAGGAATCTTTGTCAAACACCGCCCATGGTCGAATGGTATATAAATAATTGATGAAATTGATATCGGTTTTTAGATTCGGAAGGCTGCCTAATTCTTGCCACTTTGTGTAGACGACTTGAAGTACATTCTCTAATCGCTTGACATTCTGTATCTCCTGAATATCCATTGCAGTATATAATTCATCGTTCCCAAATACACGTCTGAGCAAATAATAAATGGTAAGAAAAAGAAAGCCGACACAGATACACCACAGTATATTACCTCGATTGTAAATGATATAAAGGAGAATCAAAACAGCAATTCCTGAGATTGATCGAAATGTGATCAAATGAGAAAGATCTTTACACGTGAACATTGTTTTTACCTTATCAAATCGCTAATTATAAATTCGCTTTTGTTGAGGTCGAAGATGAAAAGGAAAGAAAATCATAGTTTGCGCGGGCTAGTTGTGTTATCACATTTGATCATCTTTCAGTTTCTGTATCAATAACTGCAGATAATGTTGATGAGTTGTACAAGGATTTTTTCGTAGATTCAACTCCTCTTGTCTGTATCGTATTTCTGCTTGTAAATTTTTCGTATTCTTAGCTTCATCAAGCTTAGTTCGTATGTCTCTCAATAGCAGGGAATGCCGAATGCAAAATCGACCATTGAAAACCCGATGAAGAGCCTTCTTCTCGCAACGCAAAGCGTGACATATGATGCTCATTTCGTCTGATTTATCATTAACATCGATGAATGAAACTTCTACACTATGTAGTCGCATCTTTGAATCTGCGTGCGATGAAGAATATCATAAACAACAATTGCCAAACATAATAATTACAATCAGCTCACTCCAACGAATATCGATCAAAAATGATGATTTGTAATCATTGTAAGATTCAGAAGACCAAATATAAGCGCAAAACATGTGAAGAATGTAAAATAATTTATGAGAAATCTCAGCAAAAGACTTGTAGCAAATGTGATTTGGTCAAATCTTGGAACGAGTTCGGTAAAGCACCTTCTCTTTTGTTTGGGTTACAATCAATATGCAAACTCTGTGCAAGTATCAAAAAGTACAATAGATTCAATCAGTCAGAGGATTCATTTTTCGGAAGAATCTTTAGCAGCTGTAAAAGTAATCTGAATAACAAAAAAAGAGATCTGGGTGAATTCACTCTCACGCTTGAACAATTGAAAAACAAATGGGTAGCACAAAATGGCAAATGCTTCATTTCAGGCGTCAAAATGAGCACTGGAGTCCATGTACATTTCAAATGTTCTCCTGAACGTATCGACAACACCATCTCGTACACCGATGAAAATGTGGTATTAATAATTGCGGAGTTGAATATTGGTGGTTCAAAACAGTTCAGTCGCGACCTATTGATGAAAATCTGTCAACCTGATACTGAAGACCATCCATCGCTGGACGAGATCAACACTTTAGGAGAAAAGAAAGCAAACACTGTTACAGTCAACCCACCATTAATCACGAAAACAAACAAACAGCAAGAAATACTATATCAATGTGTTGATTGTAAGAGCTTTGATCTAGTCACAAATTTCACATTTAAAGACAGGAAAACGCAACGACGAAATAGAAAATGTAAAGTCTGTGAACGAATAGAATGCCAGCAACGATCAATCACTATTCACGGAAAATTGAACCGCATGATCGGCCATGCGAAGCATGCGACAACACAGAGAAACACGGTCAGATTGAGATGTAAAACATCATTTGAAATCACAAAAATTGATTTGATAAACTTGATACAAACACAAAGAGGAAAGTGCGCTTATTCTCATAAGAATCTTTCTTTCGACGGGAAGTCTCCATTTCATATCTCGCTTGAAAGAAAAGACGTGAACATTGGTTATACAAAAGATAATATAGTATTTATTTGCGAAGAGCTCAACAGCTCGAATATGTCAGCAATAGAAAGTTTACATAATCAAGAAAAAGCAGGTCATTCAGGATGGTCCGTAGAGAAGTTTGCTAAGTTTAGAGAGCAGGTGAATACACAAGACATAATAATAGGAATGGATGTGTTGATGATCAAAGACGACTAAGAAGGTAGAGCGCGAATCCGCGTTAGTGTTTAAATAAAAACATCTGATTTACAAAGAAACGTCAGTTACCAAACACTCATGTCGAATGCTCATTTGCTCAATGAAGATCCTCGCTGGTGGGAGATAATGGCGTTACCACAAGTCGAGCAAGATGATGTGAAATGGCAATACATACGAAAAAATAAACAATCATCTAGTGATTTTGCCAGTTGTGTTCCATACACAAAAATGTATATAGGTCACATCATTGAGATGTGGCGTTACCCTGAGCCAAAGTACGATGCAAACAAAGTATGCGATGGTACATACGAAGAATATTGTAGGCGCAAGGCATTTCCATTTCCAAGAGACGCGGAGGGTAATATTATACCAGATGTCAACGATAATCAAACCGGAAACAAGGGGACGTCTACAGCCAGCGCAATGGGTATTGGAAACCGATATGAAAATATTGTGCAGAATCTCTGTTCACAATTATGCCAGGCGTTTTTCGCTCAGATAGGATGGATCGAGGAAATGCGACACTCTTTCGCTGGATCATCGCCGGACGCACTTTGTTTTTCGACTGTTTCGAAAGACTCGAAGAAACTCATCAACTATTTCATCTCCGACCAATCCAAATCGAGATTCTTGGACGAAAATGAGATTGGCTTTTTATCTCCGGGGACAAAAAATTTTGAAGCCAAAACTGTTGTATCGCGTGAGATGTGCAAACGCATACCTCTAAAATATCATATACAAGTAGAAAGAACCGCCTACGAACTCCATCTCAAGTCATCTGTGTATGCAGAAGCACAATTCCTTGAACTATGCGAACATGATTGGTTATTGCAAATCAAAACGGTTGAACATGAAACCGATTTGAGTATAGAAAATTATGCCAAGTTTGGGATATTGATTGTTTGTACTCATCGCTCGAATGGTGAAAGCAAACATATTTGGCCTCATCCTTTCATTCGAACACCACAACATTTCATGAAATGGAGAGATCAAACAGTCGCAAGAATGAAAATCCAATCTCCCGAAAATGACTGCGTCAGTATCTACTTTCGGCTCGAATCATTTTGGATTTGTGAGGTACCGCTTTGGGAACATTACGCCGAAACGTACGGTCCTTTGATTAAAAAAGAAGCAGACTATATTCACTATCTAGTTCATACTCCAGAAGGCAGGAAAGAATATCAAGAAAAGTATAGTGAGAAAGTTGCGAAACGAGATATAAAACCCCGAGTAAAACCAAATCGTCTATTCAAGGAGGATATGAGCAAAATTCAATGACGCACTCGATCAACGTGATGTGTGTGTATGTGTGTTATACAACATGATGGTATTGGTCAATCTCGTCTTGAGACATTTTCTTTCGTAATTGCATTAGGCCATTGCACTTGAACAGATCGATCAGTAATGGTATACGTCCCATCAAAGGACAACATCTTGCGTCAGCGCATGAAATTAGAAAAGTTTTCACAAAGTGTTGTAAACATTCCATCGGAAGGTTGCTGAGACCGTTGATGATGTTCGCTTTTGTCATTGTTTTTGGCACATCATAACCTATCGTCCATGTATTAGGAACATGATGACCATAAAAACCTCTGAATTTCATATGTAGAAATGAGGCAAGCCGCTCTTCGTCGATTTCTGTTAGCTCGATACAGATATTCCACAATCTTTCGAGAATTTCCTCGTTTCGCTCTGACATCGTCGTCGATGGATTGAAACGAAAGAATAATAACAATAATAATAACATATCGTGCATCTGACCGACTGCAAGCAGTCTGCAGACAACTGATCACGCGATCAAAAACTGTCACCCAAGCAAAAAAAAAGTTTGACGTCATACCAAATGATTAAGATGGAAGACATGTCAGAGAATGACTTTAGACTTTGTTCAGAGAATGAGAATGATACAAGTGACAGTGACACGACTGAAAGTTTGATTTCCGATATCTCTATTAATGAAAAATACGACACTTTTTTACGCTCGACAATCTTTCTGGAAAATATCAAATACTTACAGGTCCAAGATATATGCTGTTTTACCAAAGGAGAAATCAGTGACGAGCTTATTCTTGAGGGAATGGTGACTGTTGTGCTCAATTGTGCGATGGGGTGTAATGTCAAGCGACAGATTCAGATCCTTTTTCATCTCGAAAAGATCTTGTTTCGCAACGATGATATATGGAACACATGTTTGATCCGTGTTATTGCGCAAGCGACAACTCTATTACATCAGAATCTTCTGAGCTTTCTCATTAAGCGTTCCGCAGATATCTACTCGCAAATCAAAACCATCTGTCAGATGAAAACGGACAACTGGAAACAAATTCTCAAATTGTATTCACGACATAATAAACAATTGGGGATCAAACAGATTCTGCATCTGACAGATTTCTCCATATTGACGAATAGAACAGACAAGATCATCGCCAGCATATTTCGATACGAATTGCATATATATCAGGAATATGATCAACCATCTCTAGTCCGATTATTCAATCGTATCTTGTCAACACCTTTATTGAGAACGCTAGACATGATTCTTCGGTATACCGATACAATGAATCTCATAAGCGGTCTTTGTCGATTTGGTATTTTCCAAGACGTGATTGAAAGAGACTTATGCAATGTCGTCTCTCGAATGTTACGAGAAAAAGCAATCGTCGAGTTTTATCGGGACATAATAAATAATTTACTTGAACGCAAATCGCCGATAATACATACAGCATCCATGTATTCAATACTACGTCAATCTATAATGCAATAATGCAATAATGCAATAATGC
>Ga0160428_1000503_pt1 | contig 42283 bp, 25 predicted proteins | sample SolpanmetagenomM_FD_108198 | JGI IMG/M metagenome (GOLD analysis project Ga0160428, IMG submission 108198) | Solar panel surface microbial communities from Lawrence Berkeley National Laboratory, California, USA - M | ecosystem: Engineered > Built environment > Solar panel > Unclassified ... | reverse complement strand
GGGGGCGCTGAGCTTGTAGCCGAAGCCGTACACGGTGCTGATGTAGTCCTTGCCGCCCGCGTCGGTTATTTTCTTGCGCAAGTTTTTGACGTGCTGATACACGAAGTCTACGCTGTCGAGGTTATCGGTGTAATCGCCCCACAGGTGGGCCGCGATGGCCTGGCGCGTCAGCATCCGGCCCTTATTGTTGATGAAATACAGCAGCAGGTTCGTTTCCTTGCGCGTGAGGTTCAAGAGCTTACCCTTCACGCGGCACTCCATCGACTCCAGGTCGGCGGTGATGTCCTGGAAGGTAAGCACGTTGTTTTTATGCGTGCTGCGCCGCCGCATAATGGCCTTGATGCGGGCGTGCAGCTCGGGCAGCGGAAAAGGCTTGGTGATGTAGTCGTCGGCTCCCTCGCTGAGGCCGGTGAGCTTGAAATCGAGCGCGTTCTGGGCCGAGATGATGATGACGCTGCTTTCCACGCCCTCCTTGCGCAGCAGCTTGAGCAGGTTGATGCCGTTGCCATCGGGCAGCATAATATCCAGCAGCACCACGTCGTAGCTAAAGAGCGCCAGCTTTTCGCGGGCCTCGTCGAAGGTGCCCGCCACCTCGCAGATGTAGTGCTCCTGCCCCAGGTAGCCCGCAATGCTGCGGGCCAGCTCGGCGTGGTCTTCGACTAGTAGAATCTTCATACGGCGCGGCGGGGTGGGAGGGACGGCAGCAAAGCGGGGCAGGTAGGCCGCAAAGCTATTCCAGCGGCGGCGAGTGGCGGCGCGGCCGGGCCGGGGCGATAAATCCGCAGTGGCGACAATCTTTCCGGCGCGGGCGGTGTTACTTTGCTGCACCCTACTTAGCCCCGACATGAACGGCAAAAACCTCTTCAATTTTGGCCCCGCTTTCGGTTATTTCTTCCGCAAGAATGACCCGAATCGCACGAGTAACTTCAACCTGCGGACCATGCACTTCATCAATAAGCTGAGCATGGCCATGTTCCTGGTCGGCTTTTGCATCCTGCTCTACCGCTGGTTTTTGCGCTAAGCAATCGGTTACTGATGAACATTGAGGACTACCGCGACTTCTGCCTGAGCCTGCCCGGCACCACCGAAGAAACGCCTTTCGGCCCCGATACGCTGGTGTTTAAGGTGGGTGGCAAGATATTCGCGCTCACCGACTTGCAGACCTTCGCCAGCTTCAACGTGAAGTGCGAGCCCGAGCTGGCCGTGGACCTGCGCGAGCGCTACGACTATGTGCGGCCGGGCTTCCACATGAATAAAAAGCACTGGAATACCATCCTCGTCGGTACCGGTGCCCCCGATGGGCAGCTGCGCGAGTGGCTCACGCACTCGTACCAGCTCGTGGTGGCGGCGCTGCCCAAAGCCGTGCGCGCCGAGCTGGCGCAGGCGGCCGAGTAACGTACTCATCGTATGCAGATTAGTAGTCGATTTTCCGTGGCCGTGCACGTGCTCACGCTGCTGGCTACCACGCCGACCGGCGAACTGCTGACCTCCGACCGCCTGGCGGGCAGCGTCAATACCAACCCGGTGGTTATCCGGCGCATCCTGGGGCAGCTCAAAAAGGCGGGCCTGGTGGAGGTGCGCGCCGCCGTGGGCGGCACCCACCTGCGTCGCGCCGCCGCCGACATCACGCTGCTCGATGTGTACCGGGCGGTGGAAGTAGTGGCCGGCAACCTGTTTAGCTTTCACGAGCACCCCAACCCAAAATGCCCCGTGGGCCGCAATATTCAGGCTGCGCTTGATGAGACGCTGCACCGCGCCCAGGCGGCGCTGGAGCAGCAGCTGGCCGCCGTGAGCGTGGCGCAGGTAGTGGCCAATATGGGGGAGCTGGTGGGCTGACGCTATTTTTTTGCCGCTTATTGTAACAATTATGGTTACAATGAAGTTTAGTCCCCGTACTTTTGTGGCAACGAAGCCTAGCGGGGCTTTGGTCAGTCGCTTAAAAAATTAACCCTCAGTTTATTGCTTATGAAAATTGCCCTTCTCGGCGCCACCGGCTTCGTTGGCTCCCGGCTATTGCGCGAAGCCCTTACGCGCGGCCACCAAGTAACGGCCATCGTGCGCGACCCGGCCAAACTGACCGAAACCAACGACCACCTGACCGTGGTAGCCGGCGACGTAAACAACCCGGAGCAGCTCGCCCAACAGCTCGCGGGCCACGACGTGGTGCTGAACGCCTTTAGCGCTGGCTGGACCAACCCAAACCTCTACGACGATTTTCTGGCGGGCTCGCGGGCCATTGAGCGGGCGACGGTGGCGGCAGGCGTACCGCGCTTGTTTGCCATCGGCGGCGCCGGTAGCCTGTTCCTCAACGGCCAGCAGCTGGTAGATGGCCCCGAGTTTCCGGCCAACATCAAGCCCGGCGCGCTCGCCGCCCGCGACTACCTCAACGAGTTGAAACAAAACACCCAGCTCGACTGGACGTTCTTCAGCCCCGCTATCGAAATGCACCCCGGCATCGACACTGGCCGCACCGGCCACTACCGCCTCGGCACTGAAAATCCGGTTTTCAACGCCGAAGGCCGCAGCATCCTCTCGGGCGAAGACCTGGCGGTGGCCGTGCTTGATGAGCTTGAAAAGCCGCAGTACAGCCGCCAGCGCTTTACGGCGGCTTACTAAGTGGCTACTAGTTGAGTACGTCGTCTAAAAGGCCGTCAGGCTGAACGCAGTGAAGCACCTCTACTTCACCATTAGGAGTAATCCTGGCGGCGTGGTAGAGATGCTTCACTGCGTTCAGCCTGACGGCCTTTTTTGGAAACCGTGTGGCTTTACCGTTACACTAGCTTAGAGCGTGTTTGGATTTTACGAAAAACGCTTACAGCACGTCATGCTGAGCTTGTCGAAGCATCTCTACCGCTTCATTGAACGGCCCAAATGAAGCGGTAGAGATGCTTCGACAAGCTCAGCATGACGTTCTTTTAAATTTCCAAACACGCTCTTATTGCCCTACTAGGAACACGGCGTTGCCGAACAATAGCTTGCCACTCTGCCAGAACGCCCGGAACAACGGATTGTCGCCCAAGTAGATAACTTGACCGCGCCCGAGGTCCTGCTCGCCCAGCACGAAGGTATCGACTAGCTCTTTCTTAGCCTTGCGGCCCGCGAAGCCGGCGTAGTAGGCGTTCTTTTTGATAACGCCCACGTTCCAGCCGCCCTTGCCTAAGAACTTGTAGCTGAGCGGCGTGCGAATGAGCGCCGGGTAGGTGTCGCCGTAGCCGAAGGCCAGCGGGTGCGTGTTGTCGAGCTGCACGCGGTAGATGGTGCCCAGCGCCTGGTTCTCCGTGTTTTCGCGCTCGGTGGCGCCGTAGCGGCGCAGCGGCAGGTAGGGGTTAGCAACCTCCGCTTTCTTGAGGGCTACCGAGTCGGCGCCTTTGGCTTTGAGCAGGAAATCTTTCTTATTGGCCAGGAATTTCATGGCGCCTTCCAGCGCGATGAGCTTGCCACCGCCGCGCACCCAACTCTTGAGGCTTTCGAGGGCCGGGGCGGGGTAGATGTCCTGGTAGTTGCCATCAGGCAGGATGAGCACGTCGATTTTCGACATATTGACCCGGCTCAAATAATCGGTGCCCAGCACCGTAATCGGGTAACCGAGCTGCTGCTCGAAGAAGTGCCACACCTCGCCAAAGGCCGTGGCGTCGATGCCGGGGCCGGCCACCACGGCCACCGTGGGCTGCTTCACAAAGTGCACCGAGCCCGAGCCCAGGTCGTGGCCCGTGGTTGAGAAGCCCGACTTTACGGTGTGCACCACGGTGCCCGCCGAGTCGGCCTGCGCCCGCACGAGCTGGTCGAATTTGGTGCCCAGCGCCTCGTTGCCGGTGCGCGTGATGATGAGCGTGCCGGGGGCATATTTTTGGCCTTCGGCCTCAAAAGCCTGCTCGGCAAAGCGCACTTTTACTTTCTTTTGCAGCAGCTGGCTCAGAAAGCGCACGTCTTGCAGGTTGTTCCAGCGCGCGAGGTAGGCGTAGGGCTGCTCGGTGGGCGCGGCGGCGCTGCCCTTCACCACGGGCTGGCTGGGGATAGGGCCGCTGGCGTCGAGGCGCTGGGTGAGGGCATAGGCTTTCACCCCGAATGAGTAGGGCAGCGCCCAGGAGGTAATGTCGTAGGTGAGCGAGTCTTCGAGCTGTGGGCGCGGCTCAAACAGCACTTTTACGAGCGTCGATTTGGGCTGGTACATGCTCACCACCACGTCGTGGGGCTGCACGGTCACGGCCTCGGTTTGGCCGCTGGCGTAGCTGTAGCCGTTGGTTTTGAGCTGCTTGGGCGCAAAGCCGTAGCTGATGTTCTGGCGCTCCAGGTACTGCGTCAGCATCCGTAGCTGGCCGGGGTCGTTGCCGGGGGCCAGTACGTAGGTTTTGTAAGTGCCGCCAGGCTTGGTTTTGGCGGTGGCGAAGTACGCTTGAAACTCGCGCAGCAAATCGTCGTGGCGCTCGGCGGTGGCCTGAATGGTGGCGCGGCTGGCCGCGTGGTGGTGCGCAATGCGCTGGGCCAGGGTCAGGGTGTCGCCGTCGGGGCGGGCATAGGCCACGCCGGCCGGGCCACCGCCGCCCTGCTCGTAGGTCATGCCGATGGCGCCGTTGAAGCTGGGCCAGGTATCACCGTAGGTCGGTGCGTATAGGTCGTACACCTCGCGGGTGAAGTAGAGCCAGTTGTTCTTATCAAACGTGGCCCGGTTGTAGTCGCCAATCACGCCTTGAAACTTGCGCTGCCAAGGCGTAATGTCCTGGTGATACGGCTTGGCGGCCGGCGAGAAGTAGTACGAGTTGTTGGGCCCCATCTCGTGGAAGTCGGCGTGCACCTGAGGCAGCCACTTGTTGTACAGCACAATGCGCTGGCGGCTTTCCTGCTGGGTTTGCCAGGCCCAATCGCGGTTCAGGTCGAAGTAGTAGTGGTTGTAGCGGCCGCCGGGCCAGGGCTCGTGGTGCTCCCACGAGTCGGGGCTGGCGTTCACGCCCTGGTTGCGCACGCGGTTGTACCAGTTGGCGTAGCGGTCGTGGCCGTCGGGATTCACGCAAGGGTCCACCACGATAACGGTGTTCTTGAGCCAGTCCTGCACCTGCGCATCCTGCGGATTAGCCAGGTCGTAGAGTACCTGCATCACGGCTTCCGAACTCACGGCCTCGTTGCCGTGCACGTTGTAGCTGAGCCAGCACACGGCGGGCATCTGGCGGCTGGCCGCGCCACTTTCCAGGCTGGCCAGCCGGCGGTCATTAGCTTGAATATCAGCTAATCGACTGAAGTTTTCGGCGCTGCCGATTTCGATTACTTCCAGCGTACGCTTCTCGTAGGTTTTGCCGTAGGGCGTGATGCGCATGCGGCCGGGCGCGTGGCCCACCACGTGGGCCGCGTAGCGCAGCACATCGGCCTGGGGTGTAAACTGGCTGCCCAGCTTGTAGCCCAGAAACTGCTCGGGCGTGAGCAGCGGCCCCGCTGCATCGGCGGCGCTGGTAGCGGCGGGCGGCGTGGTTTGAGCGGTACTGGCCAGCGGCAGGGCTAGCCCCAGCAGCAGCCCCAGGCCCACCCGGCCCCAGGTACGCGCCAAAACTGGCCCGCGGTAAAGTAACGAAGTCATCAAAGCTAAACGGAGTAAAGTAAGAAGGCGAAGGACAAAGCGTAGGGTGCAAAGATGCAGATAAGCCGCCCCACCTCCCGAACCCCCATTCAAAAAGAGGGCGAGGAGCCTGGCGTACCATAAAACAGACTACTAGCCCCCTTCTTTCGGAGGGGGAAGCTAGGCTAGCAGGCTGGGCCGCTTCGCAAACCACGGCCGCGCCTGCTCCAGCTGCCTGGCCAGTCGAAACAGCACGTCCTCGGCCCCGAGCCGGGCGATAAACTGCACGCCGCAGGGCAGGCCGTCGGCCGTCCAGTGCAGGGGCACCGACATGGCGGGCTGGCCGGTGAGGTTGGCAATCTGAGTGTAGGGCGTCTTTTCGAGGCTTTGCTCGGCCAGCTTCTCCACCAAGCCCGAGCGCCGGATGAGGCCGCCCAGGCTGAAGGTATTCACCACGCGTAGCAGCTTCTGCTCGAAAGGCTTGGGCTGCAACTCGCCGATGCGCACGGGCGGCGTGGCCAGGGTGGGGGTCAGCAGCAAATCGTAGGTTTGGTGAAACTGGCCCATGCGGCGGGCGTGGTCGTTCCAGGTGTGGCGGGCGGCGGCAAAGTCGGCCGCCGAGTAGGTACGGCCCAGTAACCCGAGCAGCCAGGTGGTGGGCTCCACATCGGCGGGCCGGGCGGGGCGGCCCAGCACCTTCGCAAGCCCCGCGATGCTGGCCCCCGTTTCGCCAAAATAGAGCACCATAAACGCCGTGGAAACGGCCCGGCCATCAAAGGGCAGTGGCACCTCGGCTACCTCGTGGCCCAGGCTTTCGAGCAGACTGGCCGCGTCGCGCACGGCGGTAGCGCACTCGGGGTGCAGCGGGCGGCCCAGCGGGTGGTCGAGGGTGAAGGCGATGCGCAGGCGGCCGGGCTCGCGGGCTGCTTCTTCGAGGTAGGGCCGGGCAGGATTGGGCAGAAAGTACGGCGCACCCGTGTCGGGCCCCAGCGTGGCGTCGAGCATGGCGGCGCTGTCGCGCACCGAGCGCGTGAGCACGTGCTCCACGGCGGCGCCCTGCCACTTTTCGCCCTGCTCGGGGCCAGTGGGCACGCGGCCCCGGCTGGGTTTCAGCCCAAACAGCCCGCAGCACGCCGCCGGAATGCGGATGGAGCCGCCGCCATCGCCGGCCCCGGCCAGGGGCACGATGCCCGCCGCTACGGCCGCCGCCGAGCCGCCGCTGCTGCCGCCCGGCGTGTGGCCCAACGCCCAGGGGTTGCGTGCCGGGCCGTAGAGCGCGGGCTCCGTCACGCCCATCAGGGCAAATTCGGGGGTGTTGGTTTTGCCCAGGATGTTGACCCCGGCGGCCTGCCAGCGGCGCACCAGCTCGGCATCTTCGGTGGGTACGAAGTGGCGCAGGGCCCGGCTGCCCGCCGTGTGCGGCACGCCCGCGTACTGCGCCCCGAAGTCTTTCAGTAGAAACGGCACGCCGCCGAACGGGCCCGCCGCCAGCCCGGCCGTGGCCCGGTGCTGCGCTTGCTCGAACAGATTCAGAATGACGGCGTTGAGGCGCGGGTTCACGGCCTCGGCGCGGGCGATGGCGGCCTGGCACAGCTCGGCGGCCGTGAACTGGCCGCGGCGCACGAGGTCGGCCATGCCCAGGCCATCGAGCTGGTCGTATTCGAGGGGAGAAAGCATGGCGGCAAGATAGGGGCGGCCTTGGGGTTAAACTCGATAAAAAGAACGGTCATGTTGAACGCAGGGAAGCATCTCGCTCGCTACTTTGGAGTCATTCTCATACGGCGCGGTAGAGATGCTTCCCTGCGTTCAGCATGACCGTTCTTTAGTTGTTGTCAACAGTCTCCGTGCTCCTTATGAAAAACCTGCTACCCTTCCTCGCCGTGCTAGGTCTGCCGCTGGCTAGCCTCGCCCAAACGGCCCCGCGCCCGCTTAACCTCACCGACCTGGCCCGAATGCGCGACGTGGCCGACCCCAACCTCTCGCCCGATGGCGCCTGGGTGGCCTACACCGTGACGCGCGTGGACACCGCCACCGACAAGCGCGACGCCGACGTGTGGATGGCCCGCACCGACGGCTCCCAAAACCTGCGCGTTACCACCAACCCCGCCAGCGAAAGCCGCCCGCGCTTCAGCCCCGACGGCAAGTACCTGAGCTTCCTCTCGGGCCGCAACGAGGACGACGGTAACGCTCAGCTCTGGCTGCTAAACCGCGCCGGCGGCGAGGCCGAAAAGGTAACCAAGCTGAAAGGCAGCGTGTCGGACTATATCTGGAGCCCCGACGGCAAGCGCCTCGCGCTCATTATTAAGGATGCCGACCCCGACTCGCTCACCGCCGCCCAAAAGGCGAAGAAGAAAACCGTGCCGCCCATCGTCATCGACCGCTTTCAGTTTAAGAAGGACGTCGATGGCTACCTCAATAACCAGCGCCAGCACCTCTACGTGTTCGACGTGGCCACGCGCCGCCTCACCAACCTCACGCCGGGCGTGTATGATGAGAACCTGCCCGCCTGGAGCCCCGACAGCAAGCAGCTCGTTTTCAGTAGTAAGCGCGGCCCCGACCCCGACCGCCACGACAACTACGACCTGTTTCTCATCGACGCGCAGGCCGGCGCCACCGCTAAGCCCCTGCTGGTCACCGACGTGCCCGAAAGCGCGCCTAACTACGGCAGTCGCCCCGCCTTCAGCCCCGATGGCCGCCACATCGCCTTCGTGCAGGGCGGCCCCAAGGAGCAGCTCGTGTACGCCCTGCACCAGCTGATGGTAGTAGATGTGGCCGGCGGCCCCGCCCGCGCCCTCACCGCCGGCCTCGACCGCAACACGACCCAGCCGCAGTGGAGTGCCGATGGCAAAAGCATCTATTTCCTGCTCGAAGACGACCGCGCCGAATCGCTGATGCGGGTAGGGGCTGGCGGTGGTAAAATCGAGAAAGTGCTGGCCGGCCCGCGCCAGGTCGGCGATTTTGATATGGCCTCTAAGGGCACTACGGTGGTGCTCAGCAGCCAGCCGCAGCAACCCACCGAAGTGTTTGCGCTCGATAAAAAGGGCGGCCTGCTGCCGCTGTCGAAACAGAATGACGCCTGGCTACGCGGCGTGTCGCTAGGGTCGGTGGAGCCGATGCAGGCCAAAAGCAAGGATGGTACACTGGTCAGCGGCTTCACCATCAAGCCCGTGGGCTACCAGGCGGGGCGCAAGTACCCGACCATCCTGCGCATTCACGGCGGGCCGGTGGCGCAGTTCGGTTACGGCTTTGCGTTTGAGTGGCAATACTTTGCGGCCAACGGCTACGCCGTGGTGGTGGCCAACCCGCGCGGTAGCTCGGGCCGGGGCCTGGAATACAGCAAGGCCATCTACGCCGACTGGGGCAACAAGGACACCGACGACGTGCTGGCCGTGGTCGACTACGCCGTGGCGCAGGGCCTGGCCGACCCCGACCGCCTGGGCGTGGGCGGCTGGAGCTACGGCGGCATCATGACCGACCAGGTCATTGCCCGCGACCAGCGCTTCAAGGCGGCCGTGAGCGGCGCCAGCATCGCCAACGTGCTGGCCGGCTACGGCACCGACCAGTACATCCGCGACTACGAAACCGAGCTGGGCACGCCCTGGAAAAACCCCGACGTGTACCTGCGCGTGTCGTACCCCTTCTTCCACGCCGATAAAATCCACACGCCCACGCTCTTCGTGTGCGGCGAGAAGGATTTTAACGTGCCCCTGCTCAATACGGAGCAGATGTACCAGGCCCTGCAAAGCCTCCACGTGCCCACGCAGCTCGTCATTTATCCCGGTCAGTTTCACGGCGTTACCACGCCCAGCTACGTCAAGGACCGCTACGTGCGCTACCTGGGTTGGTACAATAAGTACCTGATGCCCAAGGGCGCGGCGCTGGGGAGCGCGGCGGGCGGGCAGTAGCCAGCCGGTGAGGTCTTGCGCCGGCCAGGCCAGCTGGCAACGTTGCCGACAACGTTTGCATAGATTTAGCAGCTTCCCGGGTCTGGCTACGTGTTCATTGTCTGATGCTTAGCGGTAGGTTTGTGTGGGCCATCCTTTGTGCTGGCATTCTTCTTTTTCCCACCCAAACCCTCAGATTATGAAGCAATTGTTTTACGCTATGGTGCTGCTGGCCCCCGTGGCGGCGCGCGCGCAGGCCCCGACCGTGGTAGAATCGGCTGGCGGCCTGGAGGCAGCCTACGTAAAGTGGCAGCCAGTGGCCAATGCCCAGAGCTACAACGTGTACTACAGCGGCCAGGGGGTGGTCAATCAGAAGCTGGACAACCAGCTCATCCGCAATTACGGCATTTACTACCGGGCCGATGCGCTGGGCCTCAAGGCCGGGGCCTACACGCTCCGGGTGGTGCCCGTGGTGGCGGGCGTGGAGGGGGCAGCTACCGTGACCAGCTCGCTGCCGGTGCAGGCCCAGGACCGCACCGGGTTTGCCTTTAGCGGGAGCCGGGTGCCGGGCGCCTACAACGCCGATGGCACCGTAAAAAGCAATGCCGTAGTACTTTACATCACCCAAAACACCAAGAATACCATTTCGCTCGACGTGGCCGGGGCCACCGCCAACCCCTGCGTGGGGCTGCAAACCATTCTGGAAGGCTTTAAGAAAGGCAAGGATGCGCGCCCGCTCATCGTGCGGCTGGTGGGCCAGATTACCGACCCCAGCTACCTGCAAGCCGGCGATATCGTTATCGAAAACAATAACTTCGCCGCCGGCTACATCACCCTGGAGGGCGTGGGCGACGATGCTGTGGCCGATGGCTGGGGCATTCGAATAAAAGGTGCTTCCAACGTGGAAATCCGCAACATCGGCGTTATGAACTGCAACAGCGATGAGGGCGACAGCATTGGCTTGCAGCAGGACAATGACCACATCTGGGTGCACAACGCCGATTTCTTTTACGGCGATGCCGGCAGCGACCCCGACCAGGTGAAGGGCGATGGCGCGCTGGATACCAAGAAGTCCACCTACATTACATTCTCCTACAACCACTTCTGGGATACGGGCAAGTCGAACCTGCTGGGCCTGAGCGAAGGCACTACGCAAGACCTCTACATCACCTACCACCACAACTGGTACGACCATTCGGACTCGCGCCACCCCCGGGTGCGCTTCTACTCGGCGCACGTCTACAACAACTACTACGATGGCAATGCCAAGTACGGGGCCGGCTCCACGATGGGCTCCTCGGTGTTTATGGAAGGCAATTACTTCCGCAACTGCAAGTACCCGATGCTCACCTCCATGCAGGGCACGGACGTGTACAACCCGGCCACCCAGCTGAACGACTACAAGAACATGCCCATCTTCTCCAACGAGGACGGCGGCACCATCAAGGCGTTCAATAACTACATGACCGGGCAGCAGCGCTTCGTGCCCTACGGCGCCGCCGGCTACCCCAAGTCAACGGTTGACTTTGATGCCTACGTGGCGACCACCCGGGGCGAAACCATCGCCGCTACCATTGTATCGGCCTATGGCAAAAATACTTACAACAACTTCGACACCAACGCCGCCGTTATGTATGCCTACACCCCCGACACCCCCGATGGGGCCAAGGCCAAGGTGATGCAGCTGGCGGGGCGCGTCAATGGCGGCGATTTTAAGTGGGCCTTCACTAACGCGGTCGATGATGCGGCGTCCGAGGTGAACGCGCCCCTGAAAGCCGCGCTCACCGGCTACCACACCAAGCTGGTTTCTGTGCAGGGCGACGCGGCGGCCCCCGTCGGCGGCCCCGGCACCGGCACCACGGCGGCCGACATGGTACACAATTTTACCCTGGCTGGCACCACGAGCACGTTTTACACCATCACCGGCAACCTGTCTACCTCGCAGGGCACGGTGACCTACAATAACCTAACCCTTACGCAGTGCCTGAAGCTGGAGTCTTCCACGGCCATTGCCTTCACCACTACGGCCGCCGCCACGCTCACGCTGGTTTTCAACGATGCCTTCAGCGGCACCATCAAAATCGACAACGTGAGCCAGCCCGTGACGGCCGGCCGCCTCACGCTGACGCTCGCGGCCGGCGCGCACCAGCTTGCCAAGGGCACCACCGCCAACCTCTACTACATGAGCACGGTGTACACCGGCCCGCTGGCTACGCGCACGCCGGATGAGCAGCTGGCCGTGCGGGTATATCCCAACCCCGCCCTGGACGAGGTGATGGTGAGCTGGGCCAGCCCGCGCGCGGTGGCGCTCTACACCAGCACGGGCAGCCTGCTGCGCACGGGCACCACCAACCAGGTGCTTTCCTTGAAAGGCATCAAGCCGGGCGTGTACTTCATCCAGCTTCGCGACGAAAACGGCTACCTACGTACCAGCCGCCTGCTCAAGCAATAAGCCCCGGCGGCGCAAAAGCGCCCCGCCCGCCACTAAAAGAGCCCGCTGCCCAGGTAGCGGGCTCTTTTAGTGGCGGGCAGGGCGCTGGGGAATGGGCTGATAGCTGTAAGGCGCAACTTATCAATTTACTCAAAGCTGACCCAGTCAATCTCGGCGCCGGCCCCTGCCTTGAGCGACACAAACAGGGTGTGGCGGCCGGGGTAGAAGGCCAGCAGCGGCGCCTGCACGTCGTGCCAGGTGCCACCCTTCGGCACGGCCAGCTGCGCGATTACCGGCCCCTGGGCGTGGTCCAGGCGAATCTGGACGGTAGCGCCGGTGGCCGAGGTGGCCCGCAGCGTGGCAGTGCGCAGCTTTTGCGGGCCAAATGCTACCCCGTTGTACTGCACCCAGCCAGCGGCGCCGGTCAGCACCGTTTTCCAGCCCCCAAACGTGTTGGCCGTGTCCAAAAAGGCGATGGCCGCCCCTTGCGCGCTGAGGCGGCTGTAGCGGTCCAATTGAATTTTTTGGTGGGCGCTCGTCAGGCCCACGCCGCGCAGGGTGGGGGTTACTTTGCGAATGGAGCCATCGGTGGCAAAGGACAGGCTGTCAATTCTGACCGACCGGTTCTTGTCGAATTTCGGTGACAAGTCATTGTGGTGATAAAACAAATACCACTGATTCTTAAACTGAATGATGGAGTGGTGGTTGGTCCAGCAGCCGGTCGGCGATTCATCCATGAGTACCCCGCGCACCGTGAACGGCCCCAGCGGGCTGGGGCTGGTGGCGTATTCGAGGCGCTCGGTCTTGTTGGCCACGTGCGGGTACGTGAGGTAGTAAATGCCTTTGCGCTCAAATAAATAAGGCCCTTCCTTCAAACCTTTGGTGGGCAGCTCGCCGAGGGTTTTGGGCTCGGTGGCCAGCGCCAGCATGTTGTCTTGCAGCTTGGCCCCGTAGATGTTGCCCTGCGACCAGTAGAGGTAGGCCTGGCCGTCGTGGTCGATAAACACGTTGGGGTCGATGCCGTGCACGCCGGCCAGGGGCGTGGCTTGGGGCACGAAGGGTCCGGTGGGCTTGTCGGCCACGGCCACGCCGATGCGAAAGCCCTTGCCCTGGCTGGTATCGCGGGGCGTAGTGGGGAAGTAAAAATAGTACTTTCCGTTGCGCAGGATGCAGTCGGGCGCCCACATGCTGTAGCTGTCGGGCTGCACCCAGGGCACCTTGTTTTGGGTGATGATGACGCCGTGGTCGGTCCAGTCGGTGAGGTTGGCCGAGGAGAATACGTGGTAGTCTTCCATCACGAACCACCCCTTACGCCCGTGCCCCGGGGTGGCCCGAATGTCGTGCGAGGGATACACGTACACCCGGTCGCCAAAAACCCGGGCCGTAGGGTCGGCCGTGAACTGATTGGTAATAAAGGGGTTCTGGGCGCGGGCGGGCTGGCTAAACGCCAGTGCCAGCGCGGTGGCCAGCCAGGATTTCAGGTTGCGTAGCATAAGAGAGAGGGGAGAGGGTGGGGCGCGCCGCCGGAGCGGCTATTCTGCCGAGGGGCCTTCCAGGCGGAAATAGTCGAAATCGGCGTAGCCGCCCGCTGCCTGGGTGGCGTAGTGGAAGAGGCCAAACCGGTAGCCCATGAAGTGGGGCAGCGTGTAGGCCATATGGAGGGGCCCACCTACCGGCTGCCAGGTTTTGCCGTCGAGGCTGTAAAAAAAGGTGGCCACGTCGCGGCGGTCTTTAAAATCACAGGCAATTTTGAAATACACCTGGCGCTGCGCCAGCGGGATGCGCTGGATTTCGACGGGCTTTTCCGACTCGGCGCTAACCATCACGATAGCCCTCGTGCCCTGGCCGGCTTGCACGCCCACCAGGCCGTAGCGCTTTTGCAGCACCGCCAGGCCCGCAAAGTCACCGGGTTGCAAATGCGCCACATCGAGGGCCACCGAGCCGGCGCAGGCGGGCCCGATGGTGCGCTGGGTCAAGGTGTTGCGGGCCAGCAGAAACGACGTGTCCACCCGCCCGGCTTTGAGGCGCAGGTAGCCGGGCCGCTCGGTCACCGACCACAGCGCGTTGGCGGGGTTGTGGTTCCACTGCCACACCAGGGGCAGGGCCGGCTCGCCCGCCCGGCGCGCAAACTCGTCGGAGGCGACCAGGCCCGGCAGCAGACTCCTGTTGGGGGGCAGGGCCAGCGTGGTGGGTACTTTGCCGGCGGGGCTGCCCAGCACCGGCCAGCCATCGGCCCACTGCACCGGCACCAGGTAGGGGATGCGGCCCACCGCGCCAAAATCGCGGAATAAATACGCAAACCACTCGCCGCCTGGCGTATCGATGAGGCCGCCCTGGGCCACGCCCAGGTCTTGCAGGGCCACCCGGCCCTCGTAGGGCCCGGTAATTTTATCGGCCCGGTGCACGATGACCGTGCGCATACCGCCCTTGGGCCAGGCAATGTTGAACAGGTAGTACTTGCCCTTGATTTTGAAGAGCTGCGAGCCCTCGGCCGGCAGGCCGGGCGTAGCGCCGGCCTGGGCACTGGCATTCTCGATGATGACCTGCGGCGAGGTGCCCGGCTTCAGGCCCGCTACGTCGGCCGTGAGTTCGGCCAGCTGGAGCTTGCCCGAGCCGTACACCATGTACACCCGGCCATCATCGTCGAAAAACAGCGAGTGGTCGTGCAGGCTGGGCCGGAAGGAAACCGCCTTCCAGGGCCCTTTTTCAATGTTTTTGGTCGAGTACACGTGGGTTTTGCCCGTGGTTTGGGCAAAGGTGCTGACGTAGTACGTGCCCTGGTGGTAGCGCAGGCTGCTGGCCCACGAACCGCGCCCGTAGGTGCTTTGGCCGTGGGCCAGGCTCATGGCATCGGTGCTGGCCAGGGTGTCGTAGGCGTAGCTCACCAAGTGCCAGTTTACCAGGTCCGTCGATTTCATGATGGGCACCCCCGGGCTCATATGCATGGTGGTGCTGCTCATGTAGTAAGTCTTGCCGACCCGAATCATGGACAGGTCGGGCACGTCGGCATACACCACGGGGTTGTGGGCCGCCGGGGCCTGCGCCGCGGCCGGGGGCAGCCACCACGGGCCGCCGAGCACTAGTAGTAGCAGCAGGATTTTTTTCATTTTGAGGCAGGCAGGTGGGTAGCCTGCGGCTTGATAAGCTGATACTTGCCGCTCAGGTGCATAAGGCTGAACAGGTAAAGCAGGCCGTCGTAGTACGGGTCGAAATAGCCGTCTGCGTAGGGCGCCAGCTGGGCCTGCCAGAGGGCATGCACGAAGTCGAGGCGGTTGGCATCGGGGCTCATGAGCGAGGCGGCGGCCGAGGTAGCCACCAGGCCCAGCGAGTGGCGCAGCTTCCTGACTTTGCCGGCGGGCAGAATGAAATCGGGCCGCGAGCCATCCACGTTAAATTGGTCCTCGAAGGTATGGATGCCCTTCGCCCGCAAAAAGCCCTGAAAGCGCTGCGCATACTGCTGCTGCCAGCGGCGGTCCTTGCCAAACCAGACGTAGTCCATGGCCAGGTTCATGGGCACGCGCCACGAGTCGTAGCGAAACGCGGCCGGTGCCCAGCGGGTAGGGTGGGGCTGGCCGCTAAACTCGGTATAATCGTAGTTGAGGCCGGTGGGGGCGGCGCAGGCGCGGTGCAAAAACACGCGCGCCGTGTCGGCGCAGTCGCGGTAAAACTGCGCGTGCCCGTCGTGGGCGTACTCGGCCCAGACTTCCAGAAACGCCGGTAGGTGGTACGAGGGGTCGGTCCAGGTGTAGCCGCTGGTGGTCGGCACGAACGTAAGCTGCTTATGCTGCGTGTTAAACAGGTTGTAGGCGCCGCCGGTGCCGTCTTTTTTCCACGAGGCATCCAGAATGCGGCGGGCCTCCTGGTAGTAGTCGATGCCCGTGTGGTTGCCCCAGCGGTTGGCCGCAAAGAGCAGGCTGGTCACGAAGTACAGCTCACCGTCCGAGGCGGGCCCCTCCGAGTTGCGCTTCAGCGTGGCCGGGTCGATGCTCCAGGCAAAATAGCCTTCCAGCGGGCCGCTCTGGTGCTGCAAATACTTTTTCGACCAGCGCCAGAGGCGGTCAAACACCGCCTTTTTATCGAGCTGCACGGCCACCATCATGCCATAGGAAAGCCCTTCGGTGCGGGCGTCCCCGTTCTTCACATCCGAAACGTAAGCCAGCGAATCGCCCACCTCGAAATACACTTTCCGGGGGCCTTCAAACACGTCGCGGTAGGCCTGGGCTACTTTGCGGTCGATGTCGGCCGGGCGGTAGCCGGCCTGCCGCAGCAGGTTGGGGTAAATGCCGGTGTAGAACGCGCCCGCCGCTGCCGGCTGGCCGGGCGGCGCCGGGCGCTGGGCCTGGGCGGGCGCGGCACCCGGCCCAAGCAGGCTCAGGCCCAGCACGAGCCCGCCCAGGCCACTGGGCAGCGAAAGGGTCCACTGTTTCATAAAGCAGCTTAAAGGAAGGCCAGCGCACGGGCTGGCCAGGGATAGTAAGTAATTGGGGTGCGGGTTATGGGGAACCGCTGGCGCCAGGCGCGGGCTCACCGCCGGCGCCGCCTTCCCGCTGCTACTTCACCGGGGCCACGCCCTGGGTCGTCTGCACGATGGGCTTAATGGTGCCGTCGGGGTTGTAGTACAAGTAATCGACGCAGATGGAGCGCCGGAAATTGCCGCCGTCGGGCAGCGCGCCGTTGTGGTAAAAGAAGTAGCTCTTGCCCTTGTAGTCCACAATGCCAGGGTGCGTGGTGCCGCTGTTGGGCACGTTGCCCTGGATGATGCCCTGGTACTTCCACGGCCCGGTGGCGGTGGGGGCCGTGCAGTACTCAATCATCTCGGGCTTGGTGCCAGCGCTGGCGTACACGAGGTAGTAGAGCTTTTTGCGCTTATACACCCAGGGGCCTTCGATGTAGTTCTTGGGCTTGAAGACGGTGATGGGGCTGGCCAGCTCCGTCATGTTGTCCTGGAGCTTCACCCAGCGGCAGCTACCGTTGCCCCAGTAGAGGTAAATCTGCTTGTCGTCGTCGATGAAGACGGTGGGGTCAATGTCGTCCCAGCCGTGCTTCTGGTCCAGGGTCATGTCATTCGAAATCAGTGGCTTGCCAATGGCATCCCGAAACGGGCCGGTGGGCCGGTCTGCCACGGCCACGCCAATGGCCGCGCCCCGGTTGCCGACCTTGTTATTCGGGTCGGCATTGCGCTGAAACGTGGCCGCAAACCAGTAAAACTTGCCGTTGTGCTCCACGCACTGCGCCGCGTAGGCATCGCCGGTGGCCCAGGCAAACGTCTTCACCGAGAGGCGCTTGCCGTAGTCCCGCCAGTGCACCATGTCGGTGGTGGAGTAGATGCGCCAGTCGGGCATCTTGTAGTTGGTTTCGCTCACCGCCGCCGTGTCGTGGCCGGTGTACAAAAACAGCGTGTCGCGGTATACCAGCGGCGCCGGGTCGGCCGTAAACACGTGCTTGATGATGGGGTTTTGCGCCCAGCCAGGGCTGGCCACGAGCGCGAGAAGAGCGGCGAGATAGGGAAGTTTCATAGGGTCGGAAATGGCTAGGCTGGGGGGTAGGGAGGAGTTAAAAAAGGAACGGCCGGCCGCGCCTGGCGACGCCCACCGTTCCTTTTGAGCACTACCCGGCGCTTACTTCAACTGCTTGTACACCGGGTCGTTGCCTTCGTATTTTAGGTACTTAAAGGAGGCGGTGCTGGTCGTGGGCTGGCCCGACGAGGTGGCGTACATCCCGAACAGGCAGCCGATGAAGCCGCCTGCCACCTGGGTGCTCAGAAACTTGCCATCCACCTGGTCCTTGAGCGTCGTCCAGGTCTTGCCATGCTCCGAAAAGTCGAAGCCATAGGCCCCGGCCGCCGCCCTGATGCGCAGCTGCACGCTGGCCGTGGCCGACTTGAGCGGCGCCTGGGCCAGCAGCTCCGGCTGCTTGGCATCGGCGGTGCTCTTGAAGAGCTGGAGCAGCGGCTGGCCTTTATCCAGCGACTTGCAGAGGTAGTAGAAGTGCTTCTCGTCCTGGAAAATGACCAGGCCCGCCTTTTCGTTCGCGGCTTTGGGGGCAAAGCTCAGCTCGGTTTCGGTGGTGCAGTACATGTGCTGCTGCCGCTTGCCGATGAAAGCCGGGTTGCCGGTTTCGGCCACCGTTTCGGGCTTGAGCTTCAGGGTCAGGCCCTGGGCTTTACCCAGCGAAAAGCTGCTACTATCGACCGTGCGCAAGAATAGCAGCGCCGGGTCGAGCTGCTTCTCAAAGGTGAGGGTGTAGCCAAAGTTGCCGCTCTGCGGGCGGGCGCCGGGCTGCTTCACCTCGGGGAAGCTGGCCCGGTAGCTGTACTGCACGCCGCCCGGGCCGGGGTCCATCACGGGCCACTCGTCTTTCCACACCACGGGCACAATAAACGTCTCGCGGCCAGTGTTGTAGTAGTTGCCCTCGTAGGGGCGCACGGCCAGAAAAATGGCGTAGGTCTTGCCATCCGGCCCGTCCACGAACTGCGCGTGCCCGGCCGAGGTGATGGGGTTTTTACGGTCCTGGGGCAGTTCGCGCTGCGAAAGGATGGGATTTTTCTCGTAGGGCACAAACGGCCCGAGCGGCGCCTTGCCACGGAAAACTACCTCCGTGTGGTTTACCGACGTGCCGCCCTCGGCCGCGTAGAGGTAGTACCAACTGCCGCGCTTCATGAGGTGCGGCCCCTCAATCCAGACGGGCTTTTTGCGGAGGTCCACCCCGCCGTTGACCACGATTTTGGCCTCGCCCACGGTGTGCAGCGTCTGCGGGTTCAGCTCGATAATCTTGATGGAGCGGTGCCCGTCGTAGAGCGGCTTGTTGTCGGGCGGGTCGCTGTTGTAGATGACGTACGCCTGGTCGCCCTCAAAGTACAGCGAGGGGTCGATGCCGCGCACCTCGGGCAAAAAGGTGGGGTCGCTCCACGGCCCGGCCGGGTTTTTGGCCGTCACCACAAAGTTGCCCTTGTGGTCGATGAGCGTGCACGTGACGTAGTACGTGCCGTTGTGGTAGGCGATGGCCGGTGCAAACAGCCCGCGCGTCATGCGGTCGCCCAAGAAGTTCATCTGCGAAGGCCGGCTGATGACGTTGCCCACCTGCCGCCAGTTTTTGAGGTCGCGGCTGTGCATCACCGGAATGCCGGGGAAGTAGGAAAACGTCGAATTAACTAGGTAGTAATCGGCCCCAACCTGCACAATGCTGGGGTCGGGGTAGAAGCCGGTCAGGATGGGATTGACCAAGTCAATCGATTGTGCAAGCGAGGCGGTGTGCGACAGCCAGCCGGCTGCCGCCGTCAGGAGCAAGGTTTTGAGGTTCATTTTCTGAATGCTAGCGCGATTGACAGCCCAGGCTTCCGCGCCTTGTGGCCTGGGGCCGGGTAGCCGCGCCGGCCTCCGGTGAAGGGGGCCGGCCACCCGTGCCGTGCTAAACTTACAGTAGCGATTCCAGCGCAACACTACCGATAGGTAGCGCCCCAAGCCCAGGCGATTTAGGCAAACGTTGCCGATAGGTGGCCCCGCGCCCCGGCCCCGAAAACCAGGCGCGCCCGGCACTCTCCCGCGCTGGGCGCCGCTTGAAGTCCCCTACTGCTCAAGAATTATTCGGGCGCGGCACAGCCACAAAAAAGCCCGCTGCACACGCAGCGGGCTCTTTTGTGGCTTAAAGCAGTTTCGGGGTCGGAGTACAGTAGCGCGAACTTTGTAGTTCGCGTCCCAGAACGATGGTACTGGCGCGGGGACGCGAACTACAAAGTTCGCGCTACTGTACTCCGACCCCGACTGGGTCGTCCTGCCCCGGCTGCATTCCGCCTGAAGGGCGAGCGCGGGACCCGCGCCTGCCGCCAGCCCTACACCACCACGTTCACCATGCGGCCGGGCACTACTACCACTTTTTTGGCGGCCTTGCCGTCGCCGAAGCGGGCCAGGAAATCCGATTCCAGGATGGCAGCTTCTATTTCCGAGGCGGTGGCGGTGGCGGCAAACTGGCGCTGCTCGCGCACCTTGCCATTGATGGCCACGGGGTAGGTCACGTTGGCTTCGACCAGATACTCCTCGCGGAACTCGGGGTACTGGGCGTAGCTGATGCTGCCGGGGTAGTGGCCCAGCTCTTCCCACAGCTCTTCGGCCAGGTGGGGGGCGAAGGGCGAGAGCAGCACCACGAGCGGCTCCAGGATGGCGCGCTTGCGGGTGCCGAGGGCCGTGAACTCGTTAACGGCAATCATGAAGGTGCTGACGCTGGTGTTGAAGCTGAACTTCTCCACGTCCTGCGCCACCTTCTGGATGACTTTGTGCAGGGTTTTCAGCTCGGCGGGGCTGGCGGGCTCGTCGGTGATGGCTAGCGGGCCGTCTTCGGGGTGGAAGAGGCGCCAGAACTTCTTAAGGAACGTGGCTACGCCGCTGATGCCGTTGGTATTCCAGGGCTTGAACTGCTCCAGCGGCCCGAGGAACATTTCGTAGAGGCGCAGGGCGTCAGCGCCGTATTTGTCAATCAACACGTCGGGGTTCACGACGTTGTAGAATGACTTAGACATCTTCTCGCTCTCAATAACGCCGCAAACGTATTTATCATTGCCTTCCTTGACAAATTCTGCTCTGGCGTATTCACCTCGCCAAGACTTGAATGCATTAACGTCGAGAACATCATTTTCGACAATGTTTACATCAACCCGTAGCTCAGTGATAGAATAGTTTTTGAGTGATGGGAATGGGTATTTAGTATCAGGATGCTTTTGCCGCATCTCTTCGTAAACTTCTTTAATCTTGCTAAGAACAGCTGATGGTAGCTCAATATTATGAGCTATTTCATTGCGGTATGACTTAGAAACGAAAATTGGTGGGTAGTCATAAGAAGCACCTGCGTAATCTTCTGCTGTAGTAGGTGCCGTTGCTGGAGCAACTGCTGGGGCTGCAAGTTGAGGATTGTGCCAATCAATATTGAGTCGATAAACCAAACTCGACCGGCCCAAAATCATCCCCTGATTTATCAGCTTCTGGAACGGCTCATTAGCCGTAACCAAACCCAAGTCTTTCAGGAAGAGGTACCAGAAGCGGGAGTAGAGCAGGTGGCCGGTGGCGTGCTCGGCGCCGCCCATGTAGAGGTCTACCTGGCCCCAGTATTTCTCCACGTCTTCGCCCACGAAGCGGTCGGCGTTGTGCGGGTCCATGTAGCGGAGGTAGTACCAGCTGGAGCCGGCCCAGCCGGGCATGGTGCTCAGCTCGAACTCGTACTGGCCCTTGTACTTCCAGTCTTTGGCGCGGCCTAGCGGGGGCTCGCCGGTTTCGGTGGGCTTGTACTCGTCGATTTCGGGGAGCACGAGCGGCAGGTCGGCCTCGGCCACGCCGTAGGCGGTGCCGTCTTTGTAGTAAATCGGGATGGGCTCGCCCCAGTAGCGCTGGCGGCCGAAAATGGCGTCGCGCAGGCGGAAATTCACCTTGCCCTTGCCCAGGCCCTTCGCTTCGAGGTAGGCGATGAGGGTGGCGGTGGCCTCCTTGTAGCCCAGGCCGTTCACGATGCCCGAGTTGATGTAGCGGCCTTCCTTGGTGGGGTCGGCCTGCTGGTCGAGGTCTTTTTGGGCGTCCGAAATGGCCGGGATGGGCAGGTCGAAGTGCTTGGCGAAGAGGTAGTCGCGCTGGTCGCCGCTGGGCACGGCCATCACGGCGCCGGTGCCGTAGCCGGCCAGCACGTAGTCGGCCAGCCAGATGGGCACGGGCGTGCCATCGACGGGATTGGCGGCGTAGGCGCCGGTGAATACGCCCGACACGGTTTTTACGTCGCTCATGCGGTCGCGCTCCGAGCGGCGCTTGGTGGCGGCGATGTACTCATCCACGGCGGCGCGCTGGGCGGGCGTGGTGAGGGCATCGACCAGCTCGTGCTCAGGGGCCAGCACCAGGAAGGTGGCGCCGTAGATGGTATCGACGCGGGTAGTGTACACCTTGATGCCGGGCGCGCCTGCTGACGTAGCCGGCGAGGCCTCGAAAGCCACGCCAGCAGCCTCGGAAGTCGCGCCAGCAGCCTCGGAAGCCTTGCCAGCAGCCTCGGCAGCCGCACCGGCCGCCCCGGCGGGCAAAATGGGGAAGGTAACCTCGGCCCCGATGCTCTTGCCAATCCAGTTACGCTGCATCTCCTTCACGGCGTCGGGCCAGTCGAGGGTGTCGAGGCCCTTGAGCAGGCGGTCGGCGTAGGCCGTGATGCGCAGGTTCCACTGCGGCATGAGGCGGCGCTCCACGGGGTAGCCGCCGCGCTCCGAAAGGCCGTCTTTTACCTCGTCGTTGGAGAGCACGGTGCCCAGCGCGGCGCACCAGTTCACGTAGGTGTCCTGCTGATAGGCTAGCCGGTAGGGGAGGATGGCGGCGAGCTTCTGCTTCTCGGTGAAGCTCTGCCACTGGCCGGCCGTGAAGTCGTGGCGCTCCTCGTCGCCCCCGGCGGCGCGGATGCCGGCGCTGCCATTCTCGGCAAACTTCTCCTGCAAGGTGCGGATGTGCTCGGCGCGGTCGGTGTCGAGGTTGTACCAGCTATTGAACAGCTTCAGGAAAATCCACTGCGTCCACTTGTAATAGCTGGGGTCCGAAGTCCGTACCTCGCGCTCCCAGTCGTAGCTGAAACCCAGCTGCTGAAGCTGCCGGATGTAGGTTTCGATGTTCTTCTCCGTAGTCACGGCCGGGTGCTGGCCGGTCTGGATGGCGTACTGCTCGGCGGGCAGGCCAAACGAGTCGAAGCCCATGGGGTGCAGCACGTTGCGGCCTTGCAGGCGCTGGTAGCGCGATACAATATCGGAGGCAATGTAGCCCAGCGGGTGGCCCACATGCAGCCCCGCCCCCGAGGGGTAGGGGAACATATCGAGCACGTAATACTTGGGCTTGTCGGAGGCGTTGTCGGCGCGGAAGGTATGATGCTGCTGCCAGTGGGCTTGCCACTTTTTTTCGAGTTCTTGGGGGCGGTACGCGGGCATTTTCTTGGCTGGTTGAATCGCGCAAAGGTAAAAGGGAACCCGACTAAGGCGGCGGGCGCCGGCTGTTTAGAATAACGGGCTTGCTCAAGCCTTTTATACAAGCGGAGCGGCGTTTTAGTATAGAATACGTGTCTGACCTAGTTATTCTAAACAAGCAACAACAGTAGCTGCTTACTTTTGCCCTGGTTTTAAACACTTTTTCTGTTTGATTAACATGCCTATGCGCTTTCTCTACCTTTTGTGCGGTGGGCTGCTAGCTTGGCTGCTGCTGGCCCCGGTGGCCAGCCCGGCCCTGCCGCTTCCTATGCGCCGCCTGCCCGCCACGGGCCAGCTGGCAGCTGGCTACAGCCATACGCTGCTGGTACGCCCCGATGGGACTATCTACGCCTGGGGGTTCAATAATTTTGGGCAATTGGGCACTGGTGGCACTACTACTAGCAGCACCCCAGTGGCCGTGAGCAAGGGAGCAGCCCCAGTGGGCACTCGCTTCGTGCAGGCAGCCGCCGGAAGTCTTCATTCCCTGGCCCTAACCGCCGACGGGACTATCTACGCCTGGGGCTACAATCAATACGGCCAGTTAGGCAATAATTCGCTCAACGCCAACAGCACGCCAGTAGCGGTTAGCCGGGGTGCGGCCACGGTGGGCACGCGCTTCGTGCAAGTAGCGGCCGGGCTATATCATTCGTTGGCGCTGGCCGCCGATGGCACCCTTTACACCTGGGGAGCCAATGACTATGGCCAACTAGGCAATGGCACCACCACCACTAGCCTCGCGCCCGTGGCCGTGAGCCTGGGCGCAGCGCCCGCCGGTACCCGTTTTGTGCAGGTAGCCGCCGGCTACAAGCACTCCCTGGCGCTGGCGGCCGATGGCACCCTCTACACCTGGGGCTCCAATGTGCAAGGCGAACTGGGCAACGGCACCACCACAGACAGCCACACGCCGATAGCCGTGAGCTATGGGAGTATGCCGGCTGGCACGCGCTTCAGTCAGATAGCCTGCGGCGATTATCACTCGCTGGCCCTGGCCGCCGATGGCACCCTCTATGGCTGGGGGGATAACCAACGCGGCCAGCTGGGCAACAATGTGTTTACGAACACCCGGCCGGCCGCCGTAAGCCAGGGCGGTATTCCGGCCGGCACGCGCTTCAGCCAGATAGCCTGCGGCAATTATCACTCGCTGGCCCTGGCCGCCAATGGCACCCTCTACGCTTGGGGAGATAACAACTATGGCGAGCTAGGCAACAGCTCCTATGCTACTGGCTGGCTCCCGGTGGCCGTAAGCCAGGGTGCTGCCCCGGCCGGCACGCGCTTTGGGCAACTGGCTGGTGGGGCGCAGCACTCGCTGGCGCTGGCCGCCGATGGCACGCTTTACGCCTGGGGCGCCAATGATTATGGCCAGTTGGGTAATAATACTACCTCCACTGCCCTGGCTCCGGTGGCCGCGCTGGTCCCGGCTACCACGGGCTACGTGCAGGCGACCGGCGGCATTGCCCACACCCTAGGCCTGCGGGCCGATGGCAGCCTCTACGCCTGGGGCTGGAACAACACTGGCCAACTGGGCAACAACTCGACCACCTACAGCAGCGTGCCGGTGGCCGTTGGCCAAGGGGCCGCCCCGGCGGGCACCCGCTTTGGGCAGGTCAGTGCCGGCTACCAGCATTCGCTGGCCCTGGCCACCGATGGCAGCCTCTACGCCTGGGGCTTCAACAGCACCGGCCAGCTGGGCACCAACTCGACCACCGATAGCCGGGTGCCAGTGGCCGTGAGCCAGGGCGAGGCCCCGGCGGGTACCCGCTTTGTGCAGGTGGCAGCCAGCTACAATTACTCCGTAGCCCTGGCGGCCGATGGTAGCCTCTACGCCTGGGGCGCCAATAGCGGCGGCCAACTGGGCAATAATTCAACCACCCAAAGCAACGTGCCGGTGGCCGTGAGCCAGGGCGCAGCCCCCGCGGGCACCCGCTTTGTGCAGGTGGCCGCTGGCTACGCCCATGCCTTGGCGCTGGCGGCCGATGGTAGCCTCTACGCCTGGGGTGCCAATGGCCAGGGCGAGCTGGGTAACAATTCAACCACCCAAAGCAACGTGCCGGTGGCCGTGAGCCTGGGAGCGGCCCCAGCAGGCACCCGCTTCGTGCAGGTGAGTGCCGGGGCCTACCACATGCTGGCGCTGGCCGCCGATGGCACTATCTACACTTGGGGCTACAATAGTACAGGCCAGCTAGGCATCAATTCTACTACCGATAGCCATATGCCCGTGGCTGTGAGCCTTGGGGTAGCCCCGGCGGGCACCCGCTTCGTGCAAGTGGCTGCTGGGGTTAAATACGCAATGGCCCTAGCCGCCGATGGCAAGGTTTATACCTGGGGCTACAATTATTTTGGCCAACTAGGCATCAACTCCACTACCGATAGCCCTGTGCCCGTGGCCGAATACAGCGGCCTCACCGGGTGGCGCGGCCTGGCGGCCGGCCCCACTGCCTCCCACTCGCTGGTGCTGGGAGCCGGGGGTGCCGTCTTCGCGGCCGGCAACAACAGCTTCGGCCAGCTCGGCGACGGCACTATCACTGACTCGCCCGTCTTCATCCGCACCCTGGCCGGCGCCCCGCTGCCCGTGCGCGCCGGGGCTCCCGGCAGCAGTGGGCTTGCCCTCTACCCCAACCCGGTGGCGGGTGGGCGAACCCAGTTACTTGGTGCCCAGCCCGGTACCCCCGTGCAGGTACTCGACGGGCTAGGCCGCCTTGTGCTCACCACTCATGCCGATTCCACGGGCGCGGTCCTACTGACCCTGCCCACCGGGCTGGCCCCCGGCCTCTACTTGGTGCGCACCGGCCCCCAGGCCCTGCGCCTGCACCTGGAGTAGTGACTACTCAGGCTTTCTTTTTTTAGAATAGCGAGGCCGGATAAAAATACTATACAAGATGCTCTGAATTTTTGTATAGTATTTTTACCTGGCCTCGCTATTCTAAATAATATTAATATATATCGTGTTTAGTCCATTATTTCGTGCACTTGGTGGCCCGCGTGCGGGCTTGCGTTGGCCTTAGCCAAGCCGAACTGTACCTGGGCGTGAGCCCCATGTTGATAAGCGCTCTGGAAAGCGGCCACCGGCGCCTCAGCGCCGATGTGCGGGTTTCTGGTGCAGCAACTGCCCCCGCCGAGGCGCTGAAGCTCTACCCCCAGCCGCCCTAGCGCGGGCGGCCTTGCCGGCCAGGCTGCTGCCTGTCGGCACTGCGCCACCTGAGGCTGGCACCCTTGACTTGCGCCGCTACGAGTGCCTGCTGCTGGCCACCCGCCTGCACACTCAGACCGATGCCCTAGCCTAGCCGCCGTAGCTTACTGCTGGGCCAGGGCCGGTGAGTAGTGCGTAGCGGTGTGGGTTGGATATGCTGTGCGCTTAGGGTAGCGGAGTGCCTGATAGCCGATTTAAATGTTAGGGTACAAAATCGCGCCAGCCTGAAAAGGGTAGCAGCTAAAATCGCCGCCGCCTAGGCCGTGCTGGTCGCTCCAGCATCGACGCCGCCACCCACGAAGTCACCGCCAACGATTTAGCCGCCCTACAAGGGTAGTCCACCGGCCTGTCCCGCTGCTTGGCCGAAGCCGATGCCGGGCCGGTGGCCCAGTAGGTAGCCACCCGTAACACGGTAAAGGTTGGCATTGCCCCCACCAAGTTTCGCTGGCTACCTAACGCCCAACTGGCCGTGGCTAAGGAGAAGCAAGGTGCCAGGCTATGGTGTTGCACCTGCGGCGGGGCCCCGTCCTAGCCCACGCGGTGGGCGCTGCCGCTTGCGTAGGTCTGCTGGCTTAGTGTGCAGCCATCTCGGCGGCCGGCTGCTGGGCCAGCGCCCGCAGGGCCTCGGCCAATACCTGATAGGAATACACCCGCGCCTCCTGGTCGAAAATATTGGACGTGGCCATCAGCTCATCCACCTGCGTTTGGGCGATGAACTCCTGCAACTCCTGCTCAATGGTGGCCTGGCTGCCGATGAAGGAGTAGGCCAGCATCTGCTGCACGGCCTGCTGCCCGCCGGGCACCCAGAGCGGGCGCATCGACTCGACGGGCGGCTGGAGCGGCGCCGGCCGGCCCGTGACCACGCTCTGCATAAACTGCTGGAGCGAGGTGGAGAGGTAGGCGGCGCGCGCGTCGGTATCGGCGGCAATCACGTTGACGCAGGCAATCACGTAGGGCTGGGCCAGCGTGGCCGAGGGGCGGAAGTTCTGGCGGTAAATCTCCAGGGCGGGCAGCAGCTGGCCCGGCGCAAAGTGGCTGGCGAAGGCGTAGGGCAGGCCCAGCGCGGCGGCCAGGTAGGCGCTGTCGGTGCTGGAGCCCAAGATGTAAATCGGAATATCGAGCCCCTCGCCGGGGATGGCGCGCACGGCGGCCGTGCTGTTGGCGGCCGAGAAGTAGGTTTGGAGCTGCTGAATCTCGCGCGGAAAATCCTGCGCGCCGCCCATGCGGCTGCCCCGGATGGCCTGTGCCGTGCGCTGGTCGGAGCCGGGGGCGCGGCCCAGGCCCAGGTCGATGCGGCCGGGGTAGAGCGAGGCGAGCGTGCCCATCTGCTCGGCCACTACCAGCGGGGCGTGGTTGGGCAGCATGATGCCGCCCGAGCCCACGCGCAACGTGGTGGTGCCGCCCGCGATGTAGCCAATCAGCACCACGGGCGAGGAGCTGGCCACGCTGGCCATGTTGTGGTGCTCCGACAGCCAGTAGCGGGTGTAGCCCAGCTTTTCGACTTGCTGCGCCAGGTGCAGGCTGTGGCGGAAGGTATCGGTAGGGGTAGCGCCGGCCAGAATAGGGGCCAAATCCAGCACGGAAAAGGCGACCTGCTTGGGAGAATTTGCCATAATCAATCACAAAGGATAGGAAGGTATCTAAACCAGCGGCGGCCGCGAAAAGTTGGCGGGGCGCCGCTGGCCGGCCGGCTGGCGCCGAAAATCCGGCGGCGCCCCCGGCCGCAGGGGCTGCTCACCTACTTGCCGGCCCACGCAAGGGCAACCGTAGCGGGGCCTTCCCCGCTAGCGCAGCAGCTGTTGAGTAACCTCAAGCATAAGCGGGGGGAGGAGCGGCGCAAGGTGATTTCTTCAAATGGTACAACTAATTGATAGAATAAGAGTAAAAGACGTACATTCACTTTTTTGCCGCTTCCTTTTCCCCCTCTTTACCCATGTCTTTTTCTTACCTACCCAAGCACCGCATCGCGGCGCAAGCCGTGGCCGGGCTGTTGGCCATTGCCGGCCTGAGCCAGTGCGGCATCCAGGAACAAGTGCAGCAGGCGAAAGCCTTCAAAAACGTGGATGTGCGCCTGGCCTCCGTGGACCAGGCCACCGTGGGCGGCGTCAACGTGCTCAACCTGCGCCAGGCCGGTGACCTGGGCACCGCCGAGCGGGCCCTGCTGGCGGCGGCGGCCACTTCCGGCAACCTGCCCCTGCGGATGCGCGTGAACCTGGAGTTTCGCAACCCCAACTCCGAAACGGCCGCCCTCAACGAGTTCGACTACATCGCCCTCATCGATGACAAGGAGGTAGCCACCGGCCACACCAACCAGCGCATTGAGGTGCCCGCCAACGGGGGCCTCACCACGGCGCCCATCCTGGTCGAAAGCGACCTGCGCAAGGCGCTAGGGCAGCAGTCGGGCGAGAGCCTGGCCAATTTCGCGCTGGGCCTCGCCGACCGCAACCGCGAGCCGCTGCGCTTCACGCTCAAGCTGAAGCCCACGTTTATCACCAGCAGCGGCAAGCGCATTTCGCCCCCCGGCTACACGAAAGTCGAAAAGGAATTCACCCCCGAGCAGGCCCTCGACGCCGTGAGCCGCCCCGACTCGACACGCCGCCCCTAGCCAGCCGCCGCACCACCAAAAAGCCCGGTCAGGAAACTGACTGGGCTTTTTGGTGCCCGCAAATTGGCGCCCGCCGGCCGGGTCCCGCGCAAAAAAGAGCGGCCGCGCTGCAACAAAATTCACCTGTTTTTCATAAACGGGGGTAGTTATCCACCGCCCTGGCCGGCGCTAGCTACCTGCTGGCGCCGGCTACTTTATGAGTATCAGCTACCTATGGCATCTCACGCTACTGCGGGCCTCCCACCGCCCACCCCCTGGCAGCGCCTCACCCGCCTGCTCGACACCGAGCGCAGCACCATCCGCTACATTATTTTTTACGCCGTGCTCACGGGCCTCATCAGCATGTCGCTGCCGCTGGGCACGCAGGCGGTGTTCAACCTGGTTTCGACGGGTGCCGTGTTCAGCTCCACCTACATCTTGGTGGCTGTGGTGGTAGGCGGCGTGCTGCTGGGCGGCCTGCTGCTGGTGGGCCAGATGACGCTGGTAGAAGCCATCGAGCAGCGCATTTTTGCCAAGGCCGCCATCGAGTATGCCTACCGGCTGCCGCGCATCAAGGCCGAGGCGCTGCACGGCCAGAACCCGCAGGAGCTGGTCAACCGCTTTTTCGACATCCTGACCATCCAGAAGGGTCTCACCAAGCTGCTGGTCGACGTCATGTTTGCGGTGCTGCAAATCCTGATGGGCGTCATCATCCTGGCCTTTTACCACCCCATTTTCATTGGCTTTGGCTTGTTTACCATTCTGGCCCTGCTAGCGGTGTACATGCTGAATTACCGACAGGCGCTGCGCACGAGCATCGAGGAGTCGGCCTACAAATACGAGCTGGTGGCGTGGCTGGAAAACGTGGCCGGCCGCCTCGACGAGGTGCGCCACAACGGCGAAACGCAGCACCAGGCCCTGGCCCGCGCCGACGAGCTGACGTCGGAATACCTGCACGCCCGCAACCAGCACTTCCGGGTGCTGAAATCGTACTATAACTACGGCGTGGCGCTGCGCACCATCCTCACGGCGGGGCTGCTGCTAGCGGGCACGCTCTTCGTGGTGTCGCGCCAGATGACGCTGGGGCAGTTCGTGGCCGCCGAGGTAATTATCGTCATGATTAGCGGCTCGATTGAGAAGCTGATGACGAGCGTAAACACCATTTTTGACGTGCTGACCGGCGTGGAGAAAGTCGCCGCCCTGACCGACCTGCCGCTCGACGAGCACAAGCACTCTCTAACGCTGGACCATGCTTAATCTCTCCAACCACAGCGTGGCCGAGGAGGTGTGGGAGCGCGTGCCCCGGCAGTCGCGCCCCGAACTACTCCGCACCTACGCCAGCCGCAAGCTGGGCCGCATCCTGGCCGTTATCGGGCTGGTATTTTTCCTCATCCTGTTTTTGCCCTGGCGCCAGACCATCTACGGCAGCGGTAGCCTCACGGCCCTCACGCCGCAAGACCGGCCCCAGAACGTGCAGAACCAGATAGCCGGCCGCATCGAGCACTGGAACGTGCGCGAGGGCCAGCTCGTGCACCGCGGCGATACGCTGCTCATGCTCTCCGAAGTAAAGGACGAATATTTTGACCCCAACCTGCCACTGCGCCTGCGCGAGCAGCTGGCCGCCAAGCGTGGCAACGTGGTGGCCTACCAAAGCAAAATAGCGGCTACCGACCAGCAGATAGCCGCCCTGCGCGCCACCCTGGACGTGCAGCTGCAATCGGCCCAGAACAAGGTGGAGCAGGCCCAGAACTACCTCAACAGCGACCGCGCCGACCTGGTGGCCATCAGCACGTTCTACGAAACGGCCAAGGCCCGGCTGCTGCGCTACGAGGAAGGCTACAAAAACGGCCTGTTCTCGCTCACCGACATCGAAACGCGCCGCCTCAAGCTGCAAGAAGACCTGGCCAAGGTGACCTCGCAGCGCAACAAGGTGAGCAGCAGCATCCAGAACCTGGCCAATGCCCGCATCGAGCTCGCCAACTTGCGTGCCAAGTACGGCCAGGACCTGGCCAAGGCCAACTCCGACCGCAGCTCGGCTGTGGCCAGCCGCGTGAGCTACGAAGGAGAAGTGGCCGCGACCCGCAATAAAATCGCCAACGTAGCCGTGCGCCGGGACCTCTACGTGGTGCGCGCCCCCCAAACGGGCTACATCGTGCGGGCCCTCAAGGCCGGCATCGGCGAAACCATCAAGGAAGGCGAGAGCATTGCCACGCTCCAGCCCGAGGCCCCGCTGCTGGCCGCCGAAGTCTACGTGCGGGCGATGGACGTGCCGCTCATCCAGCCGGGGCGCACGGTACGGCTGCAATTCGACGGCTTCCCGGCCATCCAGTTTTCGGGCTGGCCCTCGGCGGCCGTGGGCACATTCGGGGGCGTAGTTACGGTAATTGACGTGGTGAGCAGCCCCGGCGGCAAGTACCGCCTGCTGGTGCGCCCCACCCAGCCCCAGCCCGGCGACCAGCCCTGGCCTAAGCAGCTGCGCCTCGGCTCGGGCGTGCAGGGCTGGGTTATCCTCGACTCGGTGCCCGTGTGGTACGAAATCTGGCGGCAGCTCAACGGCTTTCCGCCCACCCTGAGCCAGGAGCCCGACACCACGCCCGTGAAGGAAGACAAGGAAAAAACCAAGTAACCCATGTATTCATTCGCGTTTAGTACCACTGTCTTGTGCCGGCTGACGCGCCGCTGGCTGCCCGCGCTGGCGCTGCTGGCCGGCCTGGCGCACCCCGCCCGGGCCCAGGACCCGCAGCTGCCGGCCCGCAAGTCGGGCCTGGAGCGGGCGCCGCTGCAAACCGAGCAGCTGGCCGAAATCGAGCCCGCCGACACGGCCAAAGTATTCTCGCTGCAAGACCTCGCCGACCTCGTTTTTACCAATCATCCCATCGTGAAGCAGGCCGCCCTGCTCAGCGACGAGGCGCGCAGCCAGGTGCTGCAAGCGCGCGGCGGCTTCGACCCCAAGCTGGGCTCCGATTTTCATCGCAAGCAGTTTGGGGGCACCGATTATTACAATAATTGGCATAACGAACTGAAGGTGCCCATCTGGCCCGGCGGCATCGACCTCAAGGCCAGCTACGACCGCTACGCCGGCACCTACGTGAACCCCGAAAGCCGCACCCCGCTCAACGGGCTGGCCGGGGTAGGCTTGTCCATTCCCATCGGCCAGGGCCTGCTCATTGATGCGCGCCGCAGCACACTGCGCCAGGCCCAGGCCCTGCAAGCCGCCGCCGAGGCCGACCGCGTGAAGCAGATAAACGAGGTGTGGCTGCAAGCCGCCAAGGACTACTGGAACTGGTATTTCACGTTTCAGCAAAGTCAGCTCATTCGGGAGGGCATCGCGCTGGCCGACCGGCGCTTTCAGGCCACGGCCCGCCGCGCCCAGATTGGCGACCAGGCGCCCATCGACTCGGTAGAGGCCCAGATAACGGTGCAGGACCGCCTCGTGCAGGCCCAGCAGCTGCAAGTAGACCTGCAAAACGCCCGCCTCGTACTCTCCAACCACCTCTGGAACAAGCATAACCAGCCCGTGGAGCTGCCCGCCTATGCCGCCCCCCAGCGGCCGGTACGCGACACCGTGCCCCGCGCCGAATACCGCCGCCTGGCCGAGCTGGCCGCCAGCAGCCACCCCACGTTGCTCAAGCTGGGCGCCAAAAGCCGGCAGCTTGGCATTGAGGAGCGCTACCGCCGCGAGCTGCTCAAGCCCAAGCTCAGCGTGAGCGGTACGCTCATCAGCCAGGGCGATTTTTACCGGGGTGAGGTGCCGGGCTACTACGATTTTGGCTGGGACAACCACAAGGTAGGCGTCGATTTTGCCTTTCCGCTTTTCCTGCGTGCCGAGCGGGGCAAGCTCCAATACACCCGCATCCAGCTTCAGGAAAACGTGTTGGAGCAGCAGCAAAGCCAGCGCACCATCGCCACGCAGGTAAACACCGTGTACAACACGCTGCAAGCCTACGAGCGCCAGCTCGCCCTGCAAACCCAGACCATTGCCAACCAGCGCCTGCTGCTGCGCGCCGAGTTGGCCAAGTTCGAGCTGGGCGAAAGCACCATCTTCCTCATTAACGCCCGCGAAAGCAAGCTCATCGAACTGCGCATCAAGCAGGAAAGCCTGCGCGCCAGCTACGAAAAGTCGCGCGCCGAGCTGTACTACTACGCCGGCACGCGGTCGGTAAACGCGCAGTAGCCCAAAGGCTTACTGGGCAGCCTGCTGGGTCGGCGTCTGCACCGGCTGGCCGGCCCGGGCGCCGGCCGTTACGGCGTTCATTTCGGCGCCCTTGGGCATGCCGGTGCCAGTGGTGTAGGAGTTGGTGGGCGAATGGGTGGTCGTGAGGTGGCCGTCGGGGTGCTTGGCGGGGTTCACGCCGTAGGGCGTGCCGTCGGGCTTGGTGCCACAAGCCGTGAGGAGCAGCAGCGAAATTCCCGCGCAAAAAACAGAGGTTGACATGGCTAGTGCAAAGATGAATAATTGATGAATTTAGGTTGCATACGGTAGGCGCGCTACGCAGGATGCCGCCGGCCGGGCACTCACTCGCTACCCGGCCCAATCAGCGCCTGCTTCAAGGAAAAGCAGCCAGCCTCCGGTTGATGCAGCTAGCGCGCGCGTATTTGCGCGCTAGCTGCATCAACCGGAGGCTGGCTGCGAGATTCGATTTGGCAGGGCGCTACTCGGCGCGTAGCTCCACTGCCTGGCCGGCTAGCCTCGGCGCGGCCAGCGCCACGCGGATGGGGCCCGGCCCAGTGGCCTGCACGTAGAGCAGCAGCCGGCCCTGGTAGGCCCGGTGCCGGGGCGCGGCGGCGGGCTCGTGGCTGGCCAGGTCGCCGCTCTCGATGCCCAGCAGGCGGGCCGGGCCGGTGAGGGTCACGGTTACTTCAGTAGTTGCATTCGTCACCAAGTTGCCGGCCTGGTCCACTACCTGCACTTCGATTTGGGCCAGTCCCTGCGTTTTGGCCGCTAGGGTGGTGCGGTCGGGCTTGAGCTGGAGGGTGGTGGGCGCGCCGGCGGTGCGCAGTTGGGTTTGGCTCGCGGGCTGGCCGTGGCGGTAGCCGGTGGCGCGCAGTTCGCCGGCGGCGTAGGGGACATCCCAGGCGGGCAGTCGGCCGGTTTTGCGGCCCAGCGACTGGCCATTGAGGAAGAGCTCGGTGGCCTCATTATTAGTCAAGGCTACTACGTGTACTTGGCTGGCGGCAGGCCAGTTCCAGGTGGGGGCGGTGCGGGGCTGGCGGGCGCCGGGCGCGCTAGGGGCCTCCGCCGTGGTGAGGTAGAGCACGGGTGCGCTGGTCCACAGGCTTTGGCGCAGGTAGTACTCGGGCTTGGGGAAGCCGGCCATGTCGAGCAGGCCGGCGCCGTTGCTGCGCTGGGGCCACTTGCCGGCCTCGCCGAGGTAGTCGATGCCCGTCCAGAGGTACTGGGCCGATACGTAGGCGTTGCTATCCACGGCGGCCCAGGCGCTGGGCGCCATGCCGTTTTCGCTGCCGTAGATGATGCGCTGGGGGTACTGCTTGTGGTCTTCGGGATAGCGAAACTCCTGGTAGTTGTAGCCCACGAGGTCGAGGGCGGCGGGGTAGTCGGTGAAGTTGGACATCACCACGCCGGCCAGCGCGGCCGTGATGGGGCGCGAGCTATCAGCCTGCTTGGCCACGGCCACTAGGCGGCGGGCTAGTGGGCCCATCTCGCTGGCGGGCGGGTGGTTGGGCAGGTAGCCTTTGCCATAAATCTGGGGGTTGCGGCCGGTGTTCAGTACCTCGTGGGTGTAGGGGTCGTTGGGATAGTCGATTTCGTTGCCGATGCTCCACATGATAATGCTGGGGCGGTTGCGGTTGCGCAGCACCATGTCGCGCAGGTCGCGGTCGCCCCATTCCTTGAAGTACTCGTGCGCGCCGTGCTGGCTGGGGGTGCCCACGTTCCAGCCGGCCACCCACTTGTTTTTGCCGCGTTCCCACTCGTCAAAGGCCTCGTCCATCACCAGGAAGCCTAGCCGGTCGCAGAGGCGGTAGAGGTAGTCGGCGTGCGGGTTGTGGCTCATGCGCAGCGAGTTGCAGCCCACGGCCTTCAGCGCTTTCAAGCGGCGCTCCCATACCTCGGGCGGCACGGCCACGCCCAGCGCGCCCGCGTCGTCGTGAATGCACACGCCCTGGAGCTTGGTGGGCTGCTCGTTGAGGAAGAAGCCTTTATCGGCATCGAAGCGCAGGCTGCGTATGCCCACTTCCTCAGTCACCTCGTCGGTGGGCTGGCCCAGCACGGCCAGGCGCACACGCAGCCGGTACAGGTTGGGCTGCTCGGCCGACCATAGGGCGGGGTTTTGAATGGGCATTGTGAGGCTAGCCGTGCCGTTGGCTTTGGGCTTGATAGTCACCACCTGCCTAGCGGTGGCCACGGCCTGCCCGCGCGCATCGAGCAGCGTGCTGGTGACCGTGACGGCCGCTGCCTGGGCGCCAGCATTGGTCAGGCTCACCGCGACCTTGCCCGTGGCGGCGCTTTGTGATACCTGCGGCGTGGTGAAGGCCACGCCCCACTGCTGCACGTGCACCGGCGCGGTGGCCAGCAAATACACGTTGCGGTAGATGCCCGAGCCGGTGTACCAGCGCGAGTCGGCCACCTCGCTGTGGTCTACTTTTACGGCCAGCACGTTGGGGCCCTTGGCTGATAGGTAGGGTGTTAGCTCGTACTGAAACGAGGCGAAGCCGCTGGGCCGCTTGCCCAGAAAGTGGCCATTCAGCCACACCTCGCTGTTTTTATACACCCCATCGAAGTAGACGAACACCTGCTTGCCGCGGTAGCCAGTGGGCAGGGCAAACGCCTTGCGGTACCAGCCCCGGCCGCCCGGCAGGTAGCCGGTGGCGCTGGCCCACTGCTCGCTGAAGGGGCCTTCGATGCTCCAGTCGTGGGGCAGGGTCACGGCGCGCCAGGCGTGGTCGTCGGCCGTGGGCCGCTCGCTGCCGGGCGCGTCGCCGAGGTGAAATTTCCAGTTGTCGTTGAATAAAACCTGCTGGCGCTGGGCCTGAGCGGGGAGGCCGAGGGCTAGCCAGCAGAAGCCGAGCAAAGTCAGGACCTGGCGGGCGGAAAAGGAGCTAGCCATAGATTACGGATGATAAGGCTTGCCAATCACCAGCTTGTCGCCCGATAAATCAGCTTCAAAAAAATGCGGTACGCGGTGGTAGTCGCCCTTGACATCCAAATGGCTGTGCAGCACCAGCAAATCCTTGCCCTCGAAGGTGCGGAACAGCATGCCGTGGCCGTAGTTGGGCGGCGTGATGGGGGTGGGCTCCTGCGTCCAGGGGCCGGCCAGGGTGCCGCTGGCCGAGTAGGCCACGCCCTGGGTGTACACGTCGTAAATCCAGCTGGTCCAGAGCATGCCGAGCTTGCCGGTTTTGGTGCGGAACACCCACGGGCCGTCGGTCACCTTGTTGGGGCGGGCGGGGGCGGTGCGTGGGTTTTCGCGGCTCCAGGGCGAGGCGCTGGCTCGAAATAGTACCTGGCCAGGGCCGGTGGTGCCGCTGAGGTCGGGCTTGAGGGCGATTTTCTCCACCGTGCCGTCCTGGTTTTGTATCCACTCGTGGCAGTAGAGCAGGTAGGGCTGCTTGTTCTCAACCCAGAACGTGCCGTCGAGCGTCGATTTATTGGCCGGTAGGTACGTTTCGTCCCGCATGGGCCGGTAGGGGCCGGCGGGCTGGTCGCTCACCAGCACGTGCACGGCGCGGCGCTCCAGGGTGCCGCCCTTGTCGGCGTCAATCTTGAGGGCGCGGTTGGTGAAAGTGGCGAAGTAGTAGTACTTGCCCTTGTAGGCGTGAATTTCGGCGGCCCAAATCTGGGGGTTCGGGCCCATCCAGGAGGTCGGGTCGGGCTGGGCCACCTGGGTGGGGCCGTCCCAGCGCTTGAGGTCCTTGCTTTGCCAGAGCAGGCCGCCGGTGCCGGTCATGTAGTAGGTGTGGGTGCGCTGGTCGGCCAGAATAAACGGGTCGCTGAGGCGAATGGAATCCGTGGGCACGTTGGTGCGGCGCGGGGGCAGCGGCTTCTGCTGGGCCAGCACGGGCCGCCCAAAGAGCAGGAGCCCGCCCGCCAGCAGCGACAGGCAATAATGCGTGAGGCGCATAGGGTGGGAGAGGAAAAGGTGATAGGAAAAGGGGAGAGGCTAGCGCAGCGCGCTCACCACCGTGGTGATAGAGCGCGGCGCTACCGGCAGCGGCTGGCCGGCGGGCACGGGCGCCCCGGGCCGCAAGTCGCCGGCGGCCGAGGTAGCGTAGGGCTGGCTGGCCCCCAGCCGGCGCCCGGTCAGCTCCAGGCGCAGGCTGGCGGGAGCGTCAGAGTCGTTGACGATGACCGTTATCAGCTGCTTGCCATCGGCGCTATGGTAGGCCGACACCAGGGGGGTAGCCCCGCCCGCGGCGGCTAGCTCGGCGGCCACGCGCACGGCGCCGGGGCGCACGAAGCGGCTGTAGTTGCCGAGCGCCCACAGCATCTTGCTGGGGTAGTACTGGCCGTCGGCCTTGTTCTTATCGACGTACACGAGGCCGTCCTTGTAGTCGTAGGGCGAGATGGCCAGCCACCACTGCCAGGCGGCGGCGTTGGCCACCGTCAAGTCGGTGTGGATGACGCGGGCCAGGTACAGGGCCGGGGCCATGCCCAAGTCGCGCGGCCCGCCGTTGATTTCACCCGCGTTATCGCCTAAAATACAATACTCTGATTGCCAGTAAACAAGCTTATTCACGCTGGCTACCTTGGCCGCCAGCTGCTGGCGCGTAGCCACGGCCTGCGCCTGGGGCGAGGTGGTGAAGTAGCTGTGCCCCGCCATGATTGGCGCCACTTTAGGCAACCCGCCCACGTAGGTCGGCGCGGCCTTGTCGCCGAACAAGGCGGCCAGCTGGTCGCCCTGGCCGGGCTTGTCGGCGGCGCTGAACAGGTAATCGAGCTTACCGGCTTCGGTGAGCAAAATCTGGGTGGGTAGCTTGGCTTTTACCAGGCTAGCGCTCAGCGCTTTGGTGATGCCCGCGATGTCGGTGTTCTGGAAGGGGGTGCCCTCCTGGCCGCCGTCGCTCCAGTCCCACTGCGGCTCGTTCACGGGGCTGAGGTAGGCGAAGGTGATGCCGGTTTTCTGGCGCACACCCTCGATGATGCGAGCGCAGTAGTCGGCCAGGGGCCCGAATTTCTCGGGGGCCAGATTGGGCTGCTTGGCGGTGGCGTAGGCCTTGCCGTTGCGGGTCAGCGCCACCGGCGGGCTATTCAGGAAACCTAGAAACTGGGTCACGCCCCGCTTTTTAGCCGCCGCCATAAACCAGCGCTGGCCGGCTAGCCGGTTCCAGTCGTAGGTGCCGGCGGGCGTCAGGAACGACTCGGCGCGGCGCCACTCGTCCTTGATGCCGCTGGCCTCGCCCTGCTCGGCGCTGCCCGCGCCCAGGTTCACGCGCCACATCGAGAGGCCAATGCCGGTGGGCTGCCCGCCGGGGCCCGCCGCGGTGCTGAAGAGCAGGTCGGCAATGGCTTCTTTTTTGGCCGCTGGCCACAGGCCCACAAACTGGCCGGCCCAGGCATCGGAGGCGGCGAAATTGGCGATGGTCTGGTAGGTTTTGGTGGCGTCGATGCGCACCGTCGTCACGGCCGGGGCCTGCTGGGCGCGGGCGGGGCTAGCCAGCAGCGCGGCGGCTACGAGGCCAGGGCCGAGGGCCGCGCGCCAGTTGGTAGAGAATGGAAACGGGAACATAAAGGCGTTAGTAGAAGGAGTAATGACGGGCGGCAGCCTAGCCAGACTGCCGCCCGGCGGCTGGTGCTTATAGTTTCACCACCAGCTGCTTGCCGGTGTAGGTGACGGCCTGGGCCGGGGCGTTTTCGTCACCTAGCCCGGTGCCGTGCTGCGCATCTACCAGCACCACCCGGAACGTGCGGCTGGCCGGCATGCCGGGGAACGTGCCGGCGCGCGGCTCCAAGGTGAGGGTGCGGCTTTTATCACTCCAGCGCAGCCGGATGGTGACGTAGGCCCCATTCTCGTAGTTGTAATTGTCGTTTTCGTCCTCGTAGAGCGTAAACTCGCCGTCGGCGCCGGGGTACACGCGCAGCTCCAGCGGGGCGTCGGCCTTTTCGCCAGTGTACTGCTGCCGGGGGCCTAGCGGCAGCACCGAGCCGGCCCGTACGTAGAGCGGCAGCACGTCGATGGGCGTGGCGCGCTGCACGGTTTGGCCGCCCGCCTGGCGCTCGCCGGTCCAAAAATCAACCCACTGGGCGCCGGCCGGTAGGTACACGGCGGAGGCTTTGGTTTGGGCAAAATCGGGGGTGCCGGGCACGTTCTTGTCGGGCCGCACCACGTACTGCGATTCCGTGACGGGCCGCACCAGCAGCGCCGGCCCAAACAGGTATTCCGAGCCCATGTCCGTCACCTTAGGGTCGTGCGGAAAATCCATCGGCAGGGCGCGCATCAGCGTGCCGGCGTGGCTGGTCACGCCCCAGGTATTGGAGTAGAGATAGGGCTGCAAGCGGTAGCGCAGGTGAATGAATTTTTCCAGCGCATCGTAAGCCCAGGTGCCTTTCTGGCCAAACTGGTAAATCTCACGGGGCGTGTACTCGCCGTGGGCGCGCATCATGGGGGTGAAGGCCGCGAATTGCTGCCAGCGCACAAACAGCTCCCAAAAGGCGGGGTCCTGCACGCCCTTGGGGTACTGGCCCGAGGGGAAAAAGCCGCCGATGTCGCTGTTCCAGTAGGGCAGGCCAGCCAAGCCCAGGTTGAGGGCGGCCGGAATTTGCTTGGCCAGCACGTCCCAGCGCGAGTCCACGTCGCCCGACCACAGCATGGTGCCGTTGCGCTGCTGGCCGGCAAAGGCCGAGCGCGTGAGAATGAACACGCGCTTGTTGCTGGTAGTGGCGCGCTGGTGCTGGTACACGCCCTGGGTGGTCACGAGCGGAAAGGCGTTGCGCACCCGCCGCAGGCTACCCAGCGGCGTGCGGTTGTCGTCGTCGGTGTCGAAGGGCTGAATCTGGTCGGGCTCGGTGGCGTCCATCCACCAGCCGTCCATGCCTAGGCTGAAGATATTCTTGTTCAAGTAGTTCCAGTAGATGTCGCGGGCCTTGGGCGCAAAGGCATCGTACACGCGCACGTGCGGCGTGCGGGGCCAGGTAATGAAGTCGAACAGCAGGCTGTCGCGCTGCAAGTCCCGGAAAATCTTCGTCTTCTGCCCAAACGAAGGCCACACCGAGATAATCTGGTGGGCGTGCAGCGCGTGCACCCGGCGCACCATGCCCGCGGGGTCGGGGAAGCGGGGGTTGCCAAACTCGGTCGAGTTCCAGAGGTCGTTGTTCTCGCCCCAGTACTGCCAGTCCTGCACAATGCCATCGAGGGGCACGCCCAGGCTGCGGTATTTTTCGACCACGCCCACCGTTTCGTCCTGGCTGCGGTAGCGCTCCTTGCTCTGCCAAAAGCCCAGTGCCCAGCGCGGAAACAGCGGCGCCTGGCCCGTGAGCTGGCGATAGCGCGCCACCACGCCATCGGCCGTGCCCTGGCCGTTTAGCAGGTAGTAATCCACGCAGTCGCCTACCTCCGAGTCGAAGGCCGCGCCCTGCTCGGAGTCCGCAAACTGGGTGGTCGAGTAGTTGTCCCAGAACACCCCGTAGCCGCGGCCCGAGTGCAGCACCGGCACGGCAATGTCCATGTTGCGCTGCTTCAGCGTCACCTGCTGGCCGCGGTAGTTGAGGTGGCCGTCCTGGTGCTGGCCTAGGCCGTAGATGGCCTCGCCGGGAGCTAGCCGGAAGGCCTGCCGCACGCGGTAGGTGGCGGCGCCCAGGTCGGTTTTGGGCCGAAAGCGCAGGCTGCCGGGCTGCTCGCTGGCCAGCGGCTGCCCCTGGCCCGTGAAGAAGCTCACCTGGCCCGTGCGCTGGTCTACCCGCACCTGGGTGGTGGGGCTGGCCACCTGCACCACGCCGCCCTTGGTCTGGTAGCGCAGCTTGCCGGGGGCGGGGGCGGGCAGCACCACCAGGCTCGTATGCTGGCCAGGGGTGCCCTTTGGAAATTTCAGCACCCGCACAATGTCGGGGGTATAAAACTGCACGCTTACCGTGAGCGAATCGGTAGTCAGCGTGAGGCCGGTGGCCGTGGGCTGGTACTGCTGCGCCTGCGCCGGGCAGGGCGCACCGGCACTCAGGGCAGCAAAGGCAGCGGCGGCCAGCGCGGTGCGGCTAGTGCTTGGGAAATAAGGCATTTTCAGGAGAGTTAAGGACCTTTTACTGACCAGCTAGCGAGGGCAATACACACAAAGGGCGCTGGCACAGCGAGTCGTGCCAGCGCCACTTTATCAGGTAGCAGGGAAAATGGTAGGCTAATAGCCGGGGTTCTGGGTCACGACGCCGCCCGAAAGCTGAATCTGAGGCGTCGGAATCGGGAACAGGTTGTTGGTGGCCGATACCAGGGGCTTGGTTTTGCCGCCGTCGTAGGGGTCGGTGTTGCTGGCCTGCGACTTGTTGAAGGCCGTGATTACCTCCACCAGGCGCTTCTGGCGCACGAGGTCGTAGTAGCGGTGGCCTTCCATAGCCAGCTCCAGGCGGCGCTCCAGCCAGATGTCGCTCAGCAGCTGCGCGCCGGCCGAAGCGCGGGGCAGCACCGTGCCGGGGCTCAGGCGGTTGGCCCGTTCGCGCACCATATTCAAGGAAGCCAGGGCTTTGCCATCCTGGCCGAGCTTGTTCGAGGCTTCGGCGTGCATCAGCAGCAGGTCGGCGTAGCGCAGCTCGATGCGGTTGAGGGCGGCGTGGCCGCGCTCGTTGGCCGGGCGGTCGGCCAGGGGCAGGAACATCTTGCGGCTGATGCGGCCCGACTCATTTTCCAGGAGCTTGGTGTCGTAGCTCGAATAGTCGAAGGTGGCCGTCTTGGGCCCCACGTTGTCGCCCTGCTTAATGATGGTCCACTGGCGGCGCGGGTCATTGCCGTAGGCCTGCTCCAGGTTGCTGCTGGGCGTGTTGAAGCCCCAACCGCCGTCGGCGCGGCTGCGCATCACCACCGTAAGGTCGGTGCCGAGGTTAAAGGTCTGGCTGGCATTGTAGTTGAGCTCAAACAGCGACTCGTTGCCGTTGGGGTTGCTCACGTTCCAGACGTTGCTGAAGGCATCGTTCAGGTTGTACTGGCCCGAGTTGATAACCGTTTCGGCGGCGGCCTGGGCCAGGGCCCACTGCTCGGTAAAGAGGTAGGCCTTTGCCAGGTAGCCGTTGGCGGCACCCTTGGTGGCGCGGCCTTTGTCGGCGCTGGCGCGGGCGCTCTTCTCGGGCAGGGCGGCGGCGGCGTCCTGGAAATCCTTGATAATCTGGGCGTAGCAGGCGGCGGCCGAGGCGCGCGGAATCGCAATCGACTCGGCCGGCGACACCGGCGTGAGCACCAGTGGCACCCCGCCGTAGCCCTTCACCAGCTCGAAGTAGTTGTAGGCCCGGATAAACTTCAGCTCGCCAATCAACAGCTGCTTCGTGGTGGCGTCGATGGGCGCCTTGTCGATGCCCACTAGCGCGGCGTTGCAGTTGCCAATGGCTTGGTAGATAAACGTGTAGCGGTTATCAAACCACTCATTGTTCGGCAGCCAGAAAAAGCGGGCGAAGTCGCCAAACTCGCGCGTGTCGCCGGCAATGGCGTTGCCCTTCCAGGCATCGTCCGAGCCCGCGTCGCCGAACATCCGGCTGCGGTCGATTTTCCACCAGTCGTCCTGGTCCGAGAGGGCGTAGCAGCCCATCACGGCCGC
>Ga0160428_1000502_pt1 | contig 42347 bp, 34 predicted proteins | sample SolpanmetagenomM_FD_108198 | JGI IMG/M metagenome (GOLD analysis project Ga0160428, IMG submission 108198) | Solar panel surface microbial communities from Lawrence Berkeley National Laboratory, California, USA - M | ecosystem: Engineered > Built environment > Solar panel > Unclassified ... | reverse complement strand
AGAAAATCGGATGAGAAAGAAGGAAAAACTAGCTGATGCCTTCTCCTTATGTGCGGAATTGGCTTGTTTCAAGAAATACTACGCAAATACTTGATTTTTAATCAATAATAACTCTATTGTAATGCTCTCATCTTCTTATTGTAATCACAAATAAAATACTTAATCGCACCAATGTGATTTAGCTGCGATTTAGAGAAGCTTAATACTTTTCTGCCAAGTCTGGCAACTCGTTGTCTAAGCATGCAATTGAAACGCTCTAGGTACGCCGTCAATCCACTGTCCTTGCCAACCGCAAAATGATTTCCCCCTTCGAAAACTTGTTTGTAAGCCTGCCAATAATCTGAAAAAAACCAGCTTCTCCTTTGAATACAGTTGGGATATTCTCATAGAATAGCTGGGCATCTTTTCCTGAGCGACTGCCAAGGTGAAAAGCAACGATTTGTCTATTCGCTGGATTTAATGCCAACCATAGCCATTGTTGATTTTCTTTCTTGCCCACAAAGGTCCACATCTCATCTAGTTGAACACCAAAATAGGCTACCCGTGCGCACCGTTCTTGGCTGTATAAGGTATTTATCAGCAAGCCATTATTCTCTATATCAACTGTATACTGCTCATCTTCAGCTGAATAGGAGGCATTGCGCAGCTCCACTAAGCTTTCCTGGGTTGTTGTTGGCTGAAGATAGTCTTGTAATGAAGTTGAATTTTTTTATCCCCGCTAATCGGGAAATTTCCTCATCCATTCTGTCTGCTAGATACGCTCCAATATCGGGTAAAATCAGGTCAGCATTCAAGTCATCAGGTAACGTGCTATACAGCGCTTTAATAGAAGACAGCAGCCATTTCTCACTACTATTACACACGCGACAAATGCCTGCTAAAGATATGCGCTCTAAGAGCAACTTGTTAATAAGTACTTTGTCAGATTCACTAACAAACCAATCTTGGCCGTTTTCCACGAATTGACGGTTGCACCCATAACATAAATAGTTTTGCTTGCCATAATGCGTATGACCATTTTTCTTGCCCTGTTCGCTTCCGCAATGACTGCATTTCTTTTTTTAAATAGTTTATAAACTGAAACTCCAGCACTACATTTTCTGGTCTACCCTTTTGCGCAATAGGCGGAGGCCTGCTAAGCTTAAAACTTGTAGGCTACCGAGCCCACAATGTTGCGCAGCTTCTGCGCGTTCATCGTGGTGTAGCCCACCCAGTAGTGAGTATTGGTGATGTTATCTACCTTCAATGAGAGGCGGTAGTGGGGCTGGTCGTAAAACGCACTGGCGTTGAGCACCGTGTAGTTAGGCAGAGTAAACTCACCCAGCGAAACCCGGTTCACAATCAGGTTATCGCTGGCGTAGTTGCCACCCAGGCCCAGGCCCAGGCCCCGCAGGGCGCCCGTGGGCTGGCGGTAGCTCACCCAGGCATTGGCTAGGTAGGGCGACGAGGCCGTTTCGGGGCGGCGGCCGTTCACGTCGTCGCTAGTATTCACAAACACGGAGTAGTTGTAAGCAAAGCCTCCCACAACGTTGAGGCCCGGTAGCGGGTTGGCCGTCAGGCTCAGTTCGGCGCCGCGGCTCCACTGGGTGCCATCCTGGCTGCTAAGGGCTACTCCGGCAGCGTTGGTGCCGATGGTGCGCAAGATATTACTCACCCGGATGTCGTAGTAGCTCAGCGAAGCACCGATGCGACTGCTGGCGGCGTCCAGCTTCACGCCGGCCTCCCACTGGTTGGCATGCTCGGGCCGGGTCGACGACGACTGGCCCTGGGTGGTGAGGAAGGAGCTGTTTTGGTTGCGGAAGCTGTTCTGGTAATTAGCAAACAGTGCTACCTGGTTTTTCACCGGCTGGTAGACGATGCCGAACTTAGGCGAGGCGGCCGTTTGGGCGTACGCGTCTACCGGAAAGTAGTATAGCCCACCCTTATTGTCGTAGCGGTCCACGCGCAAGGCGGCCAGCACGCTAAGCTTATCGGTCAGGTTAAGCACGTCCGACACGAAGGCGCTGTACGTATTCGCTTGGGTCGTAACCAAGTAGGGGTAGGGCGGGCTGGCGGCGTAAATGGCCCGGACAGTGGCGCCCGTGAAGTGCGCGCGGTAGTCGTAGCCCTGCGGGTAACCAGGGCTGATGCTGCGAATCGGCACTTGGTCGATGATGCCGCCCAAGAAATCCTGGTTCGAGTTGATGCGCAGAAAATCTAGGCCCACAACCACCCGGTTGCGTAGGCTGCCCAATTGGAAATCGCCATTAAAGAGCTGCTGAACCTCGAATACTTGGTTGCGGCTGTTGTCCGTCGACTGGTCGGCGCGCAGAAGGGTATTCACACCGGGCGTCGTAACGGCCCCGTTGCTAATAGCCGCATTGGAGCCCAGGTAAAAGTACGGCCCGTTGCCCTGCGAGTAGCTGTGGCTGGACGTGAGGTAGGTGGTCGAGGTGAAGCTGGGCGAGATGCGGTAGCGCACCTGCGCAAACAGGTTGGTACTGCGCGAGTCCTGCTGCAAGCCGGGCCCGTAGTACGACTGGCGGTAGTCGAGCGGCACCTCGTCGGCCCGCGAAACGCCCAGGTTGCGGATGGGGTCGCCGTACTGGAAGTAGATAAGCTGCTGCCCCGTGTTGCGGCCCCGGTAAACCTCTGCGTCGAGGTTGATGCTCAGCCGGTCGCTAGGCTGAAACTGCAGGCTCGGTGCGATGGCTAAATTCTGGGCAAAGCCCGGGTAGTCACGGTTCTGCCAGCCGTCTTCGTACTGGTAGGCCGCGTTCAGGCGGAACGCCAGCGTCTTGGCCTTGTTAAGCGGGGTGTTCACGTCGAAGCTCTCGCGGCTGAAGCCGTAGCTGCCGGCTGCCACCAGCACCTCGCCGCCAAAGTTGCCGTAGGGCTTTTTGGTCACGCGGTTGAGCAGGCCGCCGTAGGAGGTCAGGGAACTACCGAAGAGCGTGGACGACGGCCCTTTAATAACCTCCAGCTTCTCCAGATTCACCGCGTCGATGGTGTTGGTTATGTTGCCGGCCACGCCGTTGCGCAGCTGGCTCGACACCACGAAGCCCCGACTAGCGTAGTAAGAGCCCCCATCGCCGCTGCGCCCAGTGGCTTGCCACATCTGCTGCAAGCCCGGCACGTTGCGCGTGGCATCATCCACCGAAAATACCAATTGCTCCGTTAACAGCTCCTTACCCACGGTGGCGTATACCTGCGGATTTTCGAGGTTTTTGAGTGGCATCTTACCTACATCCTCGCTGCCAGGACGGTTGAACTTGTTTATGCGCGCGCCACTCACCACCACTTCTTGCAGCTGCTGGGCATTTTCGGCCAGCTCAAAATCTACCGTGGCGGGCTGGCCCGTGGCTACGGTCACGGTCTTTTCCTCCGCCTTCAACCCCACTGCCGAAATAACGAGCGTGTAGGGGCCAGGCCGCACGCGCTCCAGGGCATACTCACCCTTGGCATTGGTGATGGCTCCCTGGCCCCGGCCTTTCAAGCCTACAGTTACGGCCTCGGCGGGGCGGCCGTCGGAAGTAGTAACGCGGCCCCTAATAGCGGTAGCCTGCTGAGCTTGAGCAGTTAAGGAACATCCAATAAAGGTGGCGCCCAGGCCTAAGAGTCGAAGGTTTTGCAAAGCGTGGTTATTTAGAATAAATCCATTTTCTGCACAAAGTAACGACCTGGATTACTTATTTAGAATGAATATACCCTATAAAGAAGCACTCTTTTTTGGCGGGCGCCCGCCAGCCGCTAGCTAGTGGCAGTGGCTGCCTAGCCCTAAGCTCACGGTGATTAAGTAGTTAAAGCGGGCCGGGACGCCTGCTCCCGGCCGGCGGTTGGGGTGGCGAGTAGGCGGTCAGTAGCTTGGGCTTTGTAGTCCGAGCTACTCGCTTACGTCGTTCACAAAGCACTCAACCCGCTATTGCTTCGATACTTCCAAGCCCCAATTGCGGCCTTTTTCTACGGCGGGTACGCCCTTAGTGAGCCACACGGGCGCGGGGGCGCCTTTGAGGTAGTGGTCGAAAAACTGCAACTCGCGCACCGAAATATCCTTGCGGTTTTCGCGCTTCACCAGGTTGTGCGCCTCGCCATTATATTGGAGCAGCCACACGGGCTTGCCCAGGCGGCGCAGGTCGGTAAACATTTCGATGCCCTGGTACCACGGCACGGCGCCGTCGGCGTCGTTCGACATGATGACCACCGGCGTCTGCACCTTGGGCAGCGAAAACAGCGGCGAATTGTGGATGTACAAATCGGGCTTTTCCCAGAGCGTGCCGCCAATGCGGCTCTGCGTGTGCTCGTACTGAAACTGGCGGCTCTGGCCCGATTCCCAGCGGATGCCGCCATAGGCCGACGTCATATTCACGACTGGCGCGCCGGCCCAGGCGGCGGCGTACATGGTGGTCTGGGTGATGAGGTAGGCCACCTGGTAGCCGCCCCAGCTCTGGCCCTGGAGACCGATGTGCGCGGCGTCGACCCAGCTGTTTTTCTTCAGCGCCGCCACCCCCGAGTTCACAAACTCCACGGCCGACGGGCCGGGCTCGCCGATGGTGTAGCTGATGTCGGGCGTGAATACGAGGTAGCCGTTACTGGCAAACAAGGCAATATCGAGCCGCGACGGCGTGGGCGCGGGCGCCGTGTATTTGTACAAGCCATCGGACAGCTTTTCGTAGAAATACACCACCATCGGGTACTTTTTGGCGGGGTCGAAGTTTTCGGGTTTGTAGAGTACGCCGGTGGCCGCGTAGCCCTTGGGCGTGGTCCAGTGCGTAAGTTCGGCCGTAAACCAGTTGTACTCTTTCTGCTGCGGGTTGATGCTGCTCAGCTTGGTCTCGTGCTGCAAGTCGCGGCTGGCGTACAGGTCAGCCGGCTGGCTCACGTTGGCCTTGGTGTAGATAAACACGCTGGCGTTTTTGGCCTGCATCAGCGGCGAGTAGCCGAAAGGTCCCATCACCGCCAGCTGCGGGGCTTTGGGGCTGGTAATGTTCTTTTTATAGTAGCCCCATTGCTTGTTGGTTTCGTTTTGGGCGAGCAGCCACAGGTCGTCGTTAGGCTCGATAAACTTCTTTTTCTCCACCGGAATGCGGTAGCGGAATATGAGCTTATTGGCCCGCCCTACCCCGTTGGTGAAGTTGGTGGCCACGCCGGTCAGCGGGCTTATCTTCCAAATGTCGTAGCGGTCGAAAAGCAGCACGGCCTCGTCGTTTTTGGTCCAGGCGGCCACGCCGTAGGGCTGGGCATCGTCGGGCGAGTCGTTTTCTTCGTCAGCCATCGCCACGCCGGTTTTCGCCGTTAGATTGGTAATTTGGTGGCTAGCTACCGCGAAAGAAAACCAGTTTTTGGCCGTGTAGTCGTACCACACCACGTACTTGCCGAGCGGCGACAGCTGGAACCGGTTCTTGGCCGCTTTTGGGTTGATGGGCACACGCGCACCGGTGCGCGTCGATACCAGGTAGGCCTGTTTGAGCGTGGTGCCCTCCCACTGCATCGACACGCGCTTGGCGGTGTCGGTCAGGGCCAGCACGTACTCAGCGTCATTCTGCTCGGCCATGTGCGAATCGCGCAGGTATTCGTCTTCGAGCTGCACAAACTTGTTGGCCTGCTTGGGGTAGATAACGGCTAAGTAATTGCGCTGCAAGTCTTTCTTAAGGGTCTTGAGCTGCATGGGTTGCAGGTAGTCGTCCTGGTAGTTCCAGATATCGAGCTTGGCCGTTTCAAAGTCTACCAGCGTGGTATCCTGCGGAATCGGGTCGGGCGCCGTGCCAAAAAACAGCTTTTCGCCGTTGTCGCTAAACACGATTTTACCGAAGCCGCTGGGCGACCAGCCCGTTTTGAGCACGCGGGCGCCGGGCGCCACCAGCCGCCGGGCACTATCGCCGCCAAAGTCGGAATAGTACAGGCTAAAGGGCTTAACCAGCGCCTTTTCTGGGTATTTTTCGGTAGTGAAAGCCAGCTGCCGGCCTGCGTCGTCGAAAGCCAGGTTTTTGTACACGCCCCTGCCCGCACTGAGCTGGCGCACGCTGCCGGCCGCCACATCGTACACAAATAAGCCCGACTTGATGGTTGTATTATTCTTGGGCGCGGCCACGGCAAAGGCTACCTTATTGCCCGGCTTGCTGACCTGGTAATCGGTCACGGCCTCAAACGTGCGCACGCCGCCCGTGCGCACCTTGACGACGGTAAGCTGCGCACCTTCCTTATTGGTTTGCAGCAGCCGGTCGGTGATTTTTTTGACGGTATCGACCGGCGCTTTTTTCAGCGAATCCTTCACCGCGGCCTTCACCGCCAAAAAGGCCAGCACCGACGCTGCTTCGGCGAGCTGAAACGACTTGACGTCGGCATACTTGGTTAGCTTACCGGTTTCCAGGCCGTAGATGCCAAGCGAATCTTTGGGCATCTGCTCGGGCTTCTTTTTTTTGATGCGGGCCTGGCGCGTATCCTGGTAAAGGGGCTTGATGGCGAAAACCGCAAACTTGGAGTCGGCGGTAAATTGTGCCGAATCGCCGCGGTCGATCTGCCGAAGCAGTTGGTTGCCAGTCGTTTTAAGATACAGTTTGCCATCGCCCTGCTGGGGCTTCACCTGAAACAGCACGTACTTACCGTTGGGGCTAATGCGCTGGTTGGCTACGCTTTGCCACTGGTCGTACACGGTGTGGTCGAGCGGCTTTTTGGGGGCTTGCTGGGCCAGGGCGGGCAAGCCAGCCAGGCAAGCGAGCAGAAACAGATACTTGGGCATTGGGCAGGAAATTAACGATGCGAGCTAGCCCAGCCTTGTGGGCCAGCTAGCGCAACTCCTGGCCAAAGGCGGCGATACAGCCGCAGGGCTGCTTAGCCGGCCAAACACCCCGGCCACTTTTTGCGCCACGCCAAGCCTACTCGGTCGGCTTTGGCATCAACCGGACTTTAGTAGGGGCAGTTTGGACAGCACAGGAGCCAGTTGTAGGCCGAAAGCATGTCGCCAAAGATGACGACCCGAAGCATTTTGGTAAAAAAAAGCGTGTGCTCCATTGCCGCCTGGTCGGCGTAAAGAGGTGAGTGCACCCAAGCAAGATGGGTTACTCCCTGCGCGGCTAGACGGGCAAATTTTTGCTGGCCGACCCAGACGGTGGCTTCTTGCCAGTTGCCGAGCAGCAAGCTATGGTCGCTCAGTATTTTGGTGCAGGGCTGCCGGTCTAGGCACGCATACACGGCCTCGGCGCCCTCCTTGATAGTAGCACTAGTATGCTCCCCTATCCATTGGTTATAAAGCCACCCATTAGTGGTATCATACGACACACGTAGCCCAGGACTATCAAATAAGCAGCACATCTCTTCCATGCGGCGAAGATAGCCCGTCTACTTAGGACATATACAATTATTAATTTTTCAACAAAGCCGACTTCGCTGGCAGTGGCTTGCAACGAGTGCTGGCTGCTGCCAACAACTTATGCACGATGGTTGCGATTGGTATCCAGCAAGCAAAATAACTAAGCTAGTCGGGGTCGGGGTTAACCGGTTGGGAAAGGTACACTAACCCGAGAACTGCTCTAGGTGCTGCTCATGGCTCCTCATTACGATAATATTGGGTACCCTAGACTAGCTGTTGGTCGGTCATTTTCCTATTCGCCTTTTCTCGCCCTATGCACCCAAAATTCGGCTGCGCCTTGCTTCAAGCAGGAGCTGATGCCCCGCCTGCACGCCACTGGCTCCAAGCTTGCCGGCCACGAAATCTCTTCCGCTGAAACCTCTGGGTGAGCGTGCTACTGCTTTATCTACCGGGGCCACTCAGCCCACTACGAACTCTTTGCCGCGCCACCACACTTATCAGGATCGGCTGTTTAACCCAGTGGCCGGCCCCATGCGGGTGGCGCTGGCCACTGGGTTAAACAGCAATTCGTATTGAGCTACGTGCTAAGTAACAATCGCACTGAACAGCAGCAATAGCAGCTTGATTTTAAACATTATAACGAAAGGAAAGGCGGCCGATTTGCACTGGCAGTTCGCTTATTCCCGTGAACAAATAGTAATAAATAAACGAAAGCCCAATGCCTATTAGTATGTCTACCGCGGCCGCGGACCTCGTGGCTGACCCAGCCGCCCAGCTCATCCTGCGGCGACTAAACGTGCACGTGACGGGCACCGGTACCCCGACCTTAGTTTTTTGCAATGGCTTCAATTGTGAGCAAAGCGTGTGGTACCTGGTGGCCCCCGCGCTGGCAGCGCAGTACCAGCTGGTATTATTTGACCAGGCAGGAGTAGGCCAATCAGACCATGCGGCTAGCCACGACCCGCGCTATGCTACCCTAGCTGGCTATGCGCAGGATGTGGTAGAGATTTGCCAGGCCCTGGCGCTGCGGGAGGTCGTGTTGGTCGGCCACTCGGTGGGGGCGACCATCGCACTACTGGCGGCAGTGCAGGTTCCCACTTATTTTTCAAAAGTCGTACTGCTGGCCGCTTCGCCCCGTCACCTAAATGCCCCTGGCTATTACGGTGGCTTTGAGCTGAGCGATATGCAGGAAGTACTAGCCGGGATGGAGGTCAATTACCAGGCCTGGGCCAATACGTTTGCCACTATGCTTATCGGGCAATACCAAGCCCCGGAGCTGAGCTACGCGCTCATTGAATGTGCTAGCCAGGCCGACCCAGAAATGGCAAAACACATCGTGCAGCTGGCTTTCTTAGGTGATTATCGAGCCCAGGTGTCCCTTTTGCGCTGCCCCACCCTCCTATTGCAGTGCACCGACGACCCAGCTGCCCCCGCAGAGGTGAGTCAATATCTGCTTAACACCTTGCTTGATGCTACCCTCATCACGCTATCAACCAACGGTCATTGCCCTCACCTAACCGCCCCTGCTGAAGTAGTGCACGCTATCCAGCATTTTCTAGCTTCTTCAGTCGAGTTGGGCTAGGAGTTAGTTTAGAAACCTGCTAGCTTATGAGCAGAAATATCATTCGACAGAGCAAAAAAAGCCATGCTGAGCTTGTCTCAGCATGGCTTTTTTTGCTCTGTCGAATGATATGATGGAAGTCGTAAAACTACTTTATCTAGCTCAAGCATAACATCTTGGAGACATCTGGCTATAAGCCGACCTTGTGCTAACAGTAGCGAGCGTTCTGCCCCTAAGCCTACCTTATTGCTCCTTACCCAGAGTAGCTGGCATGGTGCCCCACGCAAAAGCCCTACCTGCGGGCCGGGAAGGCAGTGCAGGTAGGGCTTAAGGAATCTAGCTCGAAAGCTTAGCGCCGGGCGTGAGCCGGACTAGCGACGCTTTTTGGCAGCCGGCTTTTTCTTAGCAGGAGCCTTTTTAGCGGGCGCTTTCTTCGTAGCTGCGGGCGAAGCTTTGCCTTGCTTCAGTAGCTCAGACACCGTAGGAGCTGGGCCGTACTTCACTTCAGCAGCATTGGTTTCGCCAGTCAGGTAAGGGTCGAAGTCTACGCGACGGTTCAGCGCCTGGCCAGCGGCCGTTTTGTTGTCGGCAATCGGCTTGGTTTCGCCGTAGCCACGGGCCTCAATACGGTCGGCTGGGATGCCTTTGCTCAGCATGTAAGCGCGGGCCGAAGCAGCACGCTCATAGCTAAGTTTCAGGTTGTAGTTGTCATCACCTTTGCTGTCGGTGTGGCCAGCGATGGAGAGCGAGTAGTCGGGGTACTCGTTCAGGATCTGTACCATTTGCTGCAAGCGGGGGAACGACGAGGGCTTGAGCGTGCTCTTGTTGAAGTCGAAGTTGATGTACTTCGTGGCTTCGTTCAGGATTTTCTTCTGCTCGGCCGGAATCTCGGGGCAGCCTTTGTTGCTGGCGGGGCCGGCACGGTCGGGGCAGCGATCCTGGAAGTCAGGCACACCGTCATTGTCGCGGTCAAGCGGGCAGCCATTGGCATCTACACTAACACCCGATGGCGTGTTGGGGCACTTATCAAGGTTATCGGGCACTTTATCACCGTCCGAATCAAGTGGGCAGCCGCTAGCATCGACGCGCACGCCGGCTGGGGTGTTGGGGCATTTATCGTCGGCATCAGCTACGCCGTCGTTATCAGCATCCGGGCAGCCTTGCAGGGCAGCCAGGCCCTTCACGTCGGGGCACTTATCCTGGTAGTCGGCTACACCATCACCGTCGGTGTCGATTGGGCAGCCGTTAGCATCCACCTTCACGCCGGTAGGGGTACCGGGGCACTTGTCCTTCTTGTCCGATACGCCATCACCGTCGGCATCCTTGGCTTTGCCCATGTTAGCCCGCAGGCCAGCCGAGAAAGTCAGGTAACGGTCCTTTTTGTCCCAGAACGTGGTAGCGTTGTTGTCCACCCCATCGAGGCGGGCATCATCAGTTTGCAGGTAGGTCTGGCCCACCTGTACGTACAGGATAGACCCTTCGCCCAGGTGGAAGTCCAAGCCACCACCAATCTGACCGGTAAAGGCGCCGTAGCGAGTGAAGTTATTGGCCGCTGTAGCACTAGCATAGCGGTCTGTCATCACCCAGCTGAAGCCCGGCTGAATCAACACGTAGGGGTGCAGGAAGAAGTTGTCGTTGATAGGCGCCTTAATCTTGAAGCCCAGGCCCGCCGAATACGACTGGGCACGAAACCGCTGGCTAGCATTATTAAAGGTGCTGACATCGGCTGGATAGCGCAGGCGCAGGTAGTCCAGGTCGAGCTTAATGTCAAGCACTTTACCTATGTAGCGGCTGATATCGAGGCCACCGCTGTAGGGCATGTCCTTGAAATTCCAGAAGGAGTTGCCAAGGTCGCCGCGGTACTGCGTAGCATTAGCGTGCAGACCAATGGCCGTTTTGCGATCGGCTGTCTGGGCGTGTAGTTGGGGGACTGCGGCCAATAGACCAAGCCCCAAGAGGGTAGCTTTACAAGCTGTGTGGTTCATAGTAAACCAGGGTAATGGGTGAATGAAAAAAAATATTGTAATAGTGGAAATCAGTCCAGCTAGCGGGTAGTTTGAGGACTGATGAGCAGCAGTAACACTGCATAAACCACTTGCGAAAGAAAGCTTACTACTGAGGCAAATAGAGCGTAATAGCCCAGCTATCGGCACAGAGGACGGTGGCTGATAATAGCTTGTACGTCGTAAAACGCGACAAGTCTGAGTTGGCATCGAGTTAATCTGGTTTTGGACCGCAAACCGACAAAGTCCACTCACAGATTTAGCAGCCCATTAAAGCCAAGCTTAATGCGACTGCCTCACGTCTGAATTCAACGGTTTTCAGTCGGCCGTGGGTGAGGCCACTTCGCGCTACTTGATAAGGTAGGCTGCCCGCTCGCTCCAGCACGCTGGCTCGGTTTGACTAAGCTACTCCTACTTCGCAGAGGGGTCACCGTAGGCCGGAGATTGAGCATTAGTACGATGTTGCGTAGGCATGGGGGCATCACGACCTTCCACCTGTTTTTTGGGCAGTAGAAAAGCGATGAGGGCCACGACTAATACGATGGCTGCAAAGACGAAGAGGGCACCCCGCTTCAGGTTTCTCGGCACCGGCGACTTTGGGTCTTGCGTGGGTAGTTGGGGCGGATGCGGCTGCATGGGTTCGGAAGAAAGGTATACATCCTAATACGTAACCGTACCCTTGGCTAGCCAGCTTCAACAAGCAGCCAGCCTTGTATAGCTTGTTGCTTTTCAATAAAATACCGATGTAATTACACAGGTTGTTGCCAGGCACTGAGCCTATTTGGCTAGCCCGGCAGCAATTAAGGAAACCTCGCAACTACGCAGCAAAATCTTCGGAATGAAGCCTGCTGCTGTATTTAACACATTGTACCAGTGGGTATCTACCTAGGCTAAAAGTGGCTGGCTAGCCTTCTCTGCCCAGCCGGTTTACGTGGTTTTCACTTCAGCATTTCGACAAGAAGCCCATCCTAGCTGCTAGCCGCCTGACCCGCCTGGCTAGCATCTTCCAGGGGTGGTTAGCTGCTAGCGGCCAAACTCCAAGGGCCGGCCAGCGCTCGCTAGTGCTTTTTAAGCCACTGGCACAATCTAGTCTGCCCGGTAGAATCGTAGGTGAACGGATTGCAAAACGCCCGGCCGGCGTCAGCCCTGGGGCAGGTATCCACCGCGGCGGCCCAGTTTTTTTTGGTTTTGGCCTCCTTACTGGCTACTCATTCTACTCCGCCTCTTCTATTCTGCTCGCTATGACACGCTGCCATTTCAACCAACTATCGTTAGGTACTCAACAGCAGCTTGCTTTCCTGCACGGCACATTACTGGCTCAGCGCTGGGAGGGGAAAAATCAAGTTCATGTTTATCACCTAGATGTGGACGGGCCGGGCTGGGGATTCTTTGTGGAAGTATACCACAACTCGGAGCAGGATGGAGTTGCTCAAGTGCGCACGTTTACCAACATCAACTCGCCGCATTAACTACTGGTAAACAACTATTTATCAGACATGCCCGCAGGCTGGGTACCCCATGAGGCTGGCCCGCGCAGCGGCTAGGACGGTGTAGCCAGGCAAGTCGCGGCAGCCAGAATTTCTTGGTTTTGGATCGCGGCCCCAAGCTTGCGGCCCCAATGCTATCGAAGCACCTGCCGGGTAAAATGACCAGGAAAAGCAGGGCTGGAAATACGGTAAACCTGGTGCCAGAATAGCTGGACACCCGCCAAGGCCGCGGGCAAAACCAGCGGTGCCGGTTAGAGATCCTAGCTGCTAAGTATCAGTTACCGAATCCCGTCCAACATAGCGAGCCGGCCCAATGCTCAGATCGAAGCGGCATTGGGCGCTATCCTCGCAGTTAAGTAGCCAGTAACTATATGGAAGAGACGACCAACCGGCCCCGGGCATGAGCCGCCGCACCGTGCTGAGCAGCCTGGTGCCAGCCCTGGCAGTTGCCACTACGGCCGGCGCTTGGCCTACGGCCGCCGCCATGAACGGCCAGCCCCTGGCGCCCGAGCGCGGCTTCCCGGTGCGGCTGGTAGTGCCGCGGGCTGGTACGGCATGGCCTCGAGCAAGTGGCTCAGCAAAAGCATGGTCAGTGCCGTGCTCTTCGATGGCTACTGGCAGACGCTGGAATACGCCTACTGGAAGCGCGAGCGCGGCTTGCCTACCCTCACGCCCATCACCGAAATGCCGGTGAAGGCTGAATAGCCTGCCCGGCCCTGCACGAAGCCGTGCCTGCCGGCCAGCCCTACCGCGTATTCGGCGCGGCCTGGACGGGCGAGAGCGAGGTAACGCGCGTGGAAGTCAGCACCGATAACGGTAGCAGCTGGCAGCCCGCTCAGCTCCTCGAAGCCGCCGTGCCCTTTGCCTGGCGCCTCTGGAAATTTGCCTGGACGCCGCCCAGCACGCCGGAGCGCTATACCCTTCAGGCCCGCGCTACCGACCGCGCCGGCCGCATCCAGCCCAGCACCCACGGCCCCGACTGCCGCAACTACATGAGCAATAGAATTGCCGCTGTGGAAGTCGTGGTGCAGTAATCTGGAAGAAACTCTTCTCTCGCCGTGGCCAGCCTGCTGAGATGGTCAGCCACGGTGAGAAAAGACCTTAGGCAACTTGCACCGCATTGTTGGCTAGCTGGCGGCGATGGGCGCGAAAGCGTAGCAGGCCCACGGTCAGTACCAGCCCCGCCACGGCTAGGGCCGTGTAGCCCAGCCGGCCACCCCGCTCCGGGTGAAATTGCAGCAGGGTCAGGCCAAAGCCCACCAGCGCCAGGCTGGTGCGCACGTAGGTCAGCAGCGTCCGCTCATTGGCCAGGCGGGTGCGTTGCAGGGCCAGGCGATCGGTAAGGGAAAGCTGGTTCTCAGGGATGGGTGGCATGGCAACAAGACGAAAAGCAGTGGTTCGCTACGTAACCAGCAAGGGTTGCGGCGTGGCCCGGCTCGGCTAGCTTATACGGCGGCTAACCACCTAGAAACGATGCGTGGTAATCGCCGCTACTCTCCCACCGGCTCATACTGCGTGCAGAATCACGTAGAGCGAGGCGGTCGAAATCACCAGCCATAGCACAACCCCCAGCACGTAGGGCTTGACGCCGACTGAACGCACGACTTTAGCCGAAAGGCTGGCGCCAATGAAAAACAGCGTGATCGTAAGGCCGATTTTAGCCAGGCTCACCATCACCGGGCCCAGTACCTTAGTGGCTGGCACGTAGGCCGGGACAAACGTGTTGAAAAGCATTGCCAGAATAAAGCCGAAGATGAAGTAGGGAATCGTGATTTTCACCCCTTTCTGCTTGAAAACCATTGCCGTACCTAGCGCTACCGGGATAATCCAGAGCGCCCGCGCCAGCTTTATGGTGGTGGCTACTTCGAGCGCCTGGTTGCCGTAGGCCGCCGCCGCACCCACCACCGAGCTCGTATCGTGGATGGCAATGGCGCACCAGAGGCCAAACTGGTTTTGGCTCAGGTGCAGGGCGTGGCCGATGGGTGGAAAAGCAAACAAGGCAATGGCGTTCAGCACGAACACCGTGCCCAGGCCCACCGACATTTCCTCGTCCTTGGCCCGCAGCACCGGCCCAATGGCCGCGATGGCCGAGCCCCCACAAATGGCCGTGCCGCACGAAATCAGGTGTACTACGTGCCGGCTCAGCCCCAGCCACTTGCCCACGAAGTAGCCCAAAACCAATGTACCCAAAATGGACGCGACCGTAAATAGAATACCTTCCCGGCCGGCCTGCACGGCGGCGTGGGCATTCATGCCGAAGCCCAGCCCAACCACCGAGAATTGCAGCAGCTTGTGGGTGAATGCTTTGGTTTGAGTTGGGAAGGGATTGCCCACCGTTTGGGCTAGTAGCAGCCCCAGCGCCAAGGCGATGGGCGGCGAAGCCCAGGGCGTGAGGCAGTACACCAGCACCAGCCCGAATACTACCTGCCGCCAGGTAAACGCTCGCCCAAATAGTTTGCGCGGTGCGTGAAAGTACTGAAAAAGGCCAGCGGTATCCTCCGCCTCACCGAGCGCAGTGGTGGCGTGGTCCATCTCGACCGGCGGCGCCAGTAGCATGGGCTCGGCGGAGAGAACCGGCGATGTAGCAAGGGGCGCAGCAATGGCAGACTTAGACATGAAAAATGCTTGATTTACAAAGCAAATTTACGGTATCCTCCCCCATCCAGTTATCTCAAAATGTTATACTAAATAACTATTGGTTATGTTTAAAAGCAAGGAAGCAAACTTTTCTTATTTGTAAATCCCTGCAAAACAGTGAATTATTTCTCATTTGTCACCCCAGCGACCACGCGGCGTACGGGGCAGTATCACCAGCGTCCTCAACGTTTTAGCCAACTGGCTACTCAGTGCCAGTTGGCAAGCGTAGCTTGGCCTGAACCTGGGCGAAGCTCAGAAACCGCTGGGCAGCCCTGGGCAGCGGCTGGCCTTGCACCCACACGGCCTCAAACTGCCGGCGCAAGGCCAGGCCGGCGATGGGTACTACTTCGAGCAGCCCGGCGGCCAGCTCGCGCTTCAGGGCCTGCCGCGACACGAAGCCCAGCGCTTCGGGGGCCGCTTCGAGATAGCCTTTGATGGCCTCAGTGCTGTCGAGGTAAGACGCTACAGTCAAGTCGCCGAGCTTGATTTTGCGCTCGCGCAGGGCAAACTCCAGCACTTCGAGCGTGCCCGAGCCGCGCTCGCGCAGCACTAGCGGGCGGGCCAGCGCCTCGGCCAGCGGCAGTGACTGCGTCGGCGGGCCGGCGGGCGCAGCCCGGCGCACGGCCACTAGCTCATCGGGCATCAAAAGCTCGTAATGCAGATCACGGGACCGCGAGCGGCCTTCCACAAAGCCCAGGTCCAGCTCGCCGCGCAGCAGGGCCTCGGCAATCCGCTCGGAATTGACGTTGAGCAAACTCAAGTGCACGCGGGGATGGCGGGCCTGAAACGCGGGCAGCCAAGCCGGCAGCACGTACTGGCTGAGCGTGGTGCTGGCTCCCAGGCGCAGGCGGCCGGCGGCCTCATCGGGGTCGCGCAGGGCTAGCAGCTGTTCGTCGAGCACTTGCTGGGCGGCGGCGGCGGCCTCGGCGTGGGCTTGTAGCAGGCGGCCCGCTTCGGTAAGCAGCACCTTGCTGCCACTGCGCTCCAGCAGGCGCTGGCCGTACTGGGTTTCCAGCTCGCGGATGTGCTTCGTCACGGCCGGCTGCGACACAAACAGCTCCTGCCCCGCTTTGGTAAAACTCAGGTGCCGGGCCACAGCAGCAAAGACGCGTAAACGAAAATCGGACATAGCTGCAAAGTACGCAGCCTGGGTGGCTGGCCGGAAACGCCACGGCCGGGCCGACATAAGCCAGCTGTCATAACCAAAGCGTGCTTGCCGCGTAAAGCCAGCACTTAACGGTGATGGATTTCCACCGCGAACCGCCGGTGTTCCGTACGCTGCGCTGATGATTCCTACGAGACGGCCAGCTATTGGGGCTTCGCCGAGTAGTTCGTCCTAGCGTTTGGTGCCGTGGCTTTTCAATCTGTTTACTCTCGCTTCCTTCCCGCCCGCCTGCGGGTCTTCTCCCCTACCCCAACAGCCTGGTTTGTAGCACGCTGGCTACTGTTGGCTAGCCTGGTGGGCGCACTGGCCGGCACGGCTTCGGCCGGCTTTTTGGTAGCGCTCGAATGGGTCACCGTGTGGCGGGCGGCGCACCCTTGGGCGCTGGCGCTGCTGCCGGTGGGGGGCCTGCTGGTAGGCCTCGCCTACCACTACTTTGGTGACCGCGTAGTGAAGGGCAACAACCTGATTCTGGATGAAATTCACGCCCCGAGCGAAGTAATTCCGCTGCGGCTCGTGCCGCTGGTGCTGGGCGGCACGCTTCTTACCCACCTTTTCGGCGGCTCGGCCGGGCGCGAGGGTACTGCCGTGCAAATGGGCGGGGCGCTGGCCGACCAGCTTTCGCGTTGGCTGCCCCGGCGCGATCGGCAGCTGCTGCTCATTGCGGGCATGAGTGCGGGGTTTGCTTCGGTGTTTGGCACGCCACTGGCCGGGGCCGTGTTTGGGCTGGAAGTATTCTTGCTGGGCTCGCTGAGCTACGGGGCCATTTTGCCCAGCTTTCTGGCCGCCATCGTGGCCGACGTGGTGACGCGGGCCTGGGGCGTGGGCCACACGCACTACCCCGAACTGGCGGCGTGGCCGCTCACGGCCACGGGGCTGGGCTGCACCTTGCTGGTGGGCGCGCTCTTTGGGCTGACGGCGCGCAGCTTTGCTACGCTCACTCACTGGCTAAGCCGGCAGTTTGGGCGCATTGCCTACGCGCCGCTACGGCCGGTGGTGGGCGGGGCATTGGTGGCGGGCACGATGTGGCTGCTCGGCACCATGCGCTACAGCGGGCTGGGCGTGCCGGTCATTGTGGAGGCATTTCAGCACCCGCTTGCCCCGCAGGATTTTGCCTGGAAGCTCGCCCTAACGGCCCTCACCCTGGGCGCGGGCTTTAAGGGCGGGGAGGTGACGCCGCTGTTTTTTATCGGGGCCGCGCTGGGCTCAGCCCTGGCGCTGGTGTTGCCGCTGCCGGTGGCGCTGCTGGCGGGCATGGGCTTCGTGGGCGTGTTTGCGGGCGCGGCCAATACGCCGCTCGCCTGCCTCTTGATGGGGCTGGAGCTATTCGGTACCCACGCGGGCATCTACCTGGGCCTAAGCTGCGTGGTAGCCTATCTTTTTTCGGGCCACAGCGGCATTTACTCGGCCCAGCGAATTGGCCAAGCCAAAAACCCACTGCTGGGCCGGCACCTCGGGCGGCGCCTAGGCGAGCTGCATTAGCTTGTGAAGGACCCTCTGACTACGGAAGAGCGCCAAACCAGCGCGGTTTCAGAGTCAGTCTAGTTGTACCGTGGACGCTGCGAGTCCGCGCGTGGGCGCGAGCACTTACCCGCGCGGACTCGCAGCGTCCACGGTACAACCACTACTCCGCCCTTGAAGCCACGTTAAGTAGCCTGGCTGGCAGCGGCCGGGTCGGCAGCCCCGGTAGCCGCTGGGCTAGGTACGCGCTCGTAGTGAATTTCTTCGCGGCGCAGCTCTACTGTTTGGGGTTCGTGGGTAGTGAGCGCCTGCGTATGCACGTGCAGCTCCTCGACCAGCAGCAGGCGCTTGGTGACGACCAGCTCTTCGCGGAGCACGGGCACAATCATCAGGTCGCCTTCGTAGCGCACGGCGGGAGCTTCCTCAACGTAGCGGTTCACAGCCACGCGCTGCACCTGCACCTGCTCTACTCGCAGCGGTATATCAACAATTTGGGTATCCACGTGCACCGTTTTGTGCAGCACTACGCGGCCGGTTTCCACGGTTTGCTTTTCTACGCGCAGCTCCTCGGCAATAACGGGCAGCACCAAGGACTGGGCCAGGTCGATTGGCGGCGTAGACTCGGAAGAAGGTTGCATAAGGGAGCAATAACAACTTACCCGCCGTCCGGCAGATAACCGAAGGGCGGGTAAGTCATAAGTTAAAAAAAACCAGTACAACCTGGTGGGCACACGCGGGCCTACCAGGTTGTAAAGGGACTCGTGTACCTCAGGCAGTTGCCGTTAGGCGTGGGTCACCTCCGTTTCGGTTGCGACGGGCGGCGTGGCCCGCCAGCCCCCGAGGGCAGCGGCGGCGGCGCCAAGGCCGAGGCCCAGCGCGGCAAGCAAGGCGGCCTTGGATAGGCCTTCGGCAGCTGCGTCACCAGCCTGGCGGGCTTTCTGCTCGGCTTGTGCTTTTACCTGGGCAAACTTGGCCTGGGCCTGCTTGGCGGTGGCAATCCAGTTGTCGACGATTTGCTCCGATTCGGCGCGGCTCTTGCCGGTGCGCTGCATCACCACGTTCACGGCCGCGTCACGGTCGGCGGCGTTGCCGATGTTGTCGGCGCGGCTGATGAGCTGGTCTATCACATCATCGAAGCTCTGGCCGGCGGCCTGGGGGTTGGCGGCAGCCTGGCCGGCTTCATTTTTGGCTACCTGGCCGGTGGCGCGGGCCTGGTTTTCTAGGTTCTGGGGCGTTAGCTGGGCTTTGCCGGTTTGGCGTAGCAGCAGGCGAGCCTGCTGTTTGAGGTCGTTCAGGTCAATTCCTTGGTCCTTCAACTCGCTTTTGATGGCATCACCCGCACCAGGCGCCGCCGCGGCAATGCCCGAACCTATACCCGAGAGGGCGCGGCCCGCTACGCTCGTCACGCCGCCAATAATGCGGCCCACGGCGGTAGTAAGTAAGTAAAACGTGAGCATCGTCATCACAGCCCACGTCAGCAGGCCGTGCAGCAGGCCATCTGTCGGGCGAGGCATACCTGCCAGGCGGCTAGCCACCGTGGCGCCCAAATACAGCGACCCGAGCATCGTCACAACCCACCAAATGGCGGCTCCGACGCCGATGCCCGCCATCGGGTTTTGCTCTTGCAGCGGGTCGATGGTGCCCAGGCCGATGCCCAGCCCCAGGAGGCTGAGCGACAGTTGCAGCACAATAGCCAGCACCGCGCCGGCCAGGATGGCGCCCCACGAAATGCGCTTGCCCACCCGGTAGGCTTCCGGGCTAGCTGCGGGGGCTAAATGAGTTGGGTAAGCCGCCGGAGCGGCGGCCACTGTGTACTCATGGTCCGCGCCCGAACCAGTTGAAGTAGGAGTCATAGGAAAAAGCTTAGAGTAAAAAAATCTCCGGCCACAGCAGGTTGCCACGGCCGGAGAGAAATGAGAAAGGCTTACTTACCCTTCGACGTAGAAGCGCTGCCCGAGGTGTTGGCGGCGTTGTTGGCCGAGCCCGGAATCTGCTCCACATCTACTTCGGTGTTGCGCACGGTATCGTGAATAACTTCTTCGCGCTCAGTCACCTGCTTACCCAGCGATACTTCTTCGATTACTTTAGACTCTTTGCCTACTACAGCCCGCTCGGCGCTTTCCGTGAGCGTCACGTCGCCCTCTTTGAAGGCAGCGAAATCGGCCTCCGTAGCGGCGCGGTTTACGGGCTTGCGCTGGACTGTCACGTGCTCCTCACGCAGCCGCACGCTGGCTTCTACCGGGCGCTCCACAATGCGCGAACGCAGGCGTACGCCGCCGGTTTGCTCGGTACGCTTACCTACTTGCAGGGTTTCTTCGATAACCTCGGCGGTCATGCCGTCGGTGCTGTTAGCAGACTGGTTGGGCTTCATGCCGGCTTGGGCATCGGTGTAGCTGTTGCTAAGGCCATATTCAGCAGCCTTGCTGTCCACGTTGAGAGCGCCGGCATCGTCCAGAATGTCAGCCGCTTTGTGGGCTTGCTCAAGGGTATCGACGTGCACGGTCACCAAGGAATGGCCACTGCGGGTAATCTCGGCGTACGTGTGAGCTTCGTCGTTGTCGCCCCCAAAGAGCGAGCTAAAGAAGCCACTGATGCCATCTTTAGTCCGGCCAGCCGCGTCGCCTACTGCTTCGGTAGCGGTGCCGCTCGTATTGGTGTAGTTGTCGCTGGTATCATTGGCGCCAGCGGAGGCCTGCGATACGTCAACAAAATCTTGTTCGAAGCCGGCGCTAGTCAAGTGCTGTACAGCTTGCTTTGCCTCAGCAGCAGTTTCAAAAATGCCGATTACGGTTTGGTTTTTCATTACAAAAGGAAAATGCGGGGGTGGATAAGGGAAAGGGAATTTTCGGGAGACTGTAGGCTAGTAAATGCTTGCCGTTGGCTCCATCGCCTTGGGAGTATGGCTGGTTTACTGCCGCGACGCGGGGCCTGGGCAGCGCGGTCGCTCGGCTACTATAGACGTAGGGCACCAGGTAGTTTTGGCCGCCTTGGCCTCACGCTTGAAGCAGAGGTCAAAGCCCCTCTAGGGCCTGGCTGGCAGCGACGAAGAACGACGAAGAACAGGAGGAAACGCCCACCTTTTTACGACTAACGCCGAATCAATGGCAGGTTTTACTCAAGATAAATTCTTGATTAGCAAATTTACAGTAGTTATACGGAGCGACATCAGTATTTATTCGGGCCGGGTGCGTGGTCACCACCACTGCGCCGCGGTCGTACCGTATTTCTACCTGCTGCCAGCATCCGGGGTCAACTCAGCCACTCTTCACACCTGGCTAAGCACGATTGCGGAGTCAGGGTACGACCATAGCGCAGAGCCGTTAACTTCTAGCTTGATCGCCCTCCACGGGCGCCTCACGAGCCCCCTTTCCGAAAAGGAGAGAGGAACTAGCCCTAAGCCACAGATGTAAATAACTGGTTTCTAGTATGTTAATTTTAAAAATAACTACTACCTCCCCCTCTCCTTTTCGGAGAGGGGGTGAGGCGCTCGTGGAGGGCGATCAAGCTAGAACTCAACGGTTCTGAAAAGGCCGCGCTACTGCCCAGCGACTCAGAAATTGTGCTAGCTCTTGAGTAGCCCCTGCTGTATTGCGTACTTTACCAAGGCCGGCGTGTTTTTAGCCCCCGTTTTTACCAGCAGGTTTTGGCGGTGCGACTCCACGGTGCGGAGGCTGGTAAACAGTTGGTCGGCTATCTGCTGATTGGTAAGCCCCACGGCTACGAGCTGCAAGATTTCCTGCTCGCGGTGCGATAAGCCAGCTAGCCGTTTGGCATCAGGGTCCGCGGGGGCGCCTTCAGAAGCGGTGAGCTTCTTTAGGAGGCTAAAGCCAATGTCGGAACACAAAAACCGCTTGCCCGCCGCTACGGCCAATATTGCCGCTACGATTTCGCTTTTATCGGCATTTTTGAGTACGAAGCCGTGCGCACCCGCCGCCAGCACCTCCGCGATGGTATGCTCATTGGTGAGCATCGAGAGCATCAGAATACGTACGTGCGGGTACCGCACGTGCAGCTCTTGGGTGGTGGCTAGGCCGCCGAGCACAGGCATGTTCATGTCGATCAGCACCACATCGACGGGCACAGCGGGCAGCTGGTCAAGCAGCTTCTGGCCGTTGGCGGCTTCGCCGACTACTTGCAACAGGGGGTCGCCTGCCAGTACGGCTCGCAGGCCATCGCACATAATGACGTGATCATCAACCAGAAAAACACGAATCATTTAGAGGCCTGCTCCGGGGTAAAAGGAATACGAAGGCGAATATGCGTGCCGCAGCTGGGGTCAGAATCGAGGAGCATGGTACCGCCCAGCAAGTCCACGGCATCGTGGAGCAGGCGCAGGCCCAGGCCTTTGGCGGTAGCTGCCGGGTCGAAGCCCCGGCCATTGTCTTCGGCCCGCAAGCTCACCCAGCCGGGCAGCATCTCAAATTCGAGGGTGGCCTGGGTAGCCCCGGCGTGCCTGGCAATGTTGTGCGCCAGCTCCTGCGCCAACCGGTAAACAGCGGTTTGCAGCGGCGGCGATAGCACCTGCTCATCCAGCCACACGTGGCAAGTAAACTGGAATTGCGTCGTGGTCAGACTACGGCAAATGTCGCGCAGGGCCGGGCCCAGGCCCTGCTCGGTGAGCATAGTAGGTAGCAGCTCGTGCGAGAGCAGGCGGGTTTGGCTGATGGCTTCGGCCAGGAGGTGGTTAGCGTAGCTGCGCACCACATCCAGGGCCGGCAAGGCGTGCAGCGCGGGCACATCAAGCTGGCCTATTTGCAGCTTGACAGCGTACAGCAGCTGGCCCAGGCCGTTGTGCAGGCCTTCGGCCAAGTGGTTGCGCTCGGTTTCCTGCGCTTGCAAAATGGCTAGCAGCACCTCCTGCTGCTGGTTGAGCTTGAGGGCCCGGTTTTCGGCTTCGAGGCGCTGCATAGCACGGAGGGTGCTGCGGGTGCGGGTGTCGGGCGTATTCTCGGCTGGGGTTTGGTGCTGGTGCTGCTCTTGCCCCATACTAGCTTGCCAGTGAATGGCTATTCCCTCGGGGTGCGGCCAGCTTGCCACCGCCAGCCACTGGTCGGCCGCCGGCAAGTAATACTGGCCTGACAGCTGCTCGCCCGCCGCGGCCCGGCACAGGGCCTCGTAGAGCGGCTCGGGTAAGGCGCCCCGGCCCACCTGGGCCAGGGAGTGGCCCTGTGCATCGGTTGGGGTTACTCCCCACCAGGCGGCGGCTTGTGGGTTGAGATACAGCACCGTGCCACCCGCACCCAGCAGTAGCACTCCCGCGGGCAGCGTAGCTAGTAGCAGGTCGGCCCGCGAGCTAGCGGCCGGGCCGCCAGGTGCGGGGTCCACTCGCCTGGGTGATGGCTCAGATGGATGTTTCATAGAGCCGACTTGCTGCTTTCCCTCCTTAGCTGGCCCCAGCCGACTGGGCTGTGGCCCTCAATTGAGCCTTTCGTAAGGAGGAGGTTGTGCGCAGTGTACGCGCCTGGTTAACAATAGTTAACAATTCAGTTGCGACTCATGCCTGAAACAGGACACAGGGCACCCAATGCTATATCATTTCGTTTTAGAGTAGCGTGATTTGTATAGTGCGGAGTGTACCGGGGGCGCTGCGAGTCCGCACGTAGGAGCCAGCGAGCGTTCATCCGCGCGGACTCGCAGCGTCCCCGGTACACCGACTGCAAAACCGCTCTAAACGCTAGCCATCCTGGCTTAAGCGCCTAAGCAGCTGGCGACCGGTGGGCCACTCACCCAAGGCCGAATCGGCGTTCAGGTGGCCGTGGGCACCCACGCTTACCAGCTGGCTACCCCAGGCTGCCGCAAAGGCCGCGGCGCGGGGCAACGTCACGAACTCATCATTGGCCGACGCCACCACGATGCTCGGAAACGGCAACGCTTGCCGCGGCATGGGTGCAAAGTCCGTGACCTCGGGCGGAAAATCCGACCGATCGACATCGGCCGGGGCTACCAGCAACGCACCCGCCACCGCCGCTGTCGGGAACTGCTGCGCCCACTTTGCTACCGTGGCGCAGCCCAGGCTGTGGGCCACTAGCAGCACCGGCCCACCCACTTGCCTGATGGCAGCATCCAGGGCCCGCACCCACTCGGGCCCAGCCGGGTGCTGCCAATCGGCCTGCGCTACGCGCGGGTAGTGGTAGCGCTGCTCCCAAAGCGTTTGCCAGTGCCGGGGCCCCGAATTGCCCAGGCCTGGGACAAGTAAAACAGTCGTCATGGCGGTAAGTAAGGCAAAAAAAGCCAGGATAGTCGAAAGAAGCAAAAGCTAAAGCAGCTTTGAGGCTAGCGTACGGCCCGGCAGTAGCGCGGATTTTCAGTCCGCAAGTTACCGGGCCTGCTCCATGCGCGGGCTGAAAGTCCGCGCATGGAGCAGCGCTTCCGAAACTGCTCTGGCTCCTTCAACGCCCAATTTTACCGTGGTTGTCCCAGTGGCTGGACTTCACGTCCAGGCTGCCGGGCTGCCGCTTGATGGTGCGCGTAAAGCGCTCGCCGACGATGCGGCCATCGGGCCGCCGCTTACCAAAAAACAGCGTCACCGGCTCGCCGTGCTCATTGGTAACGAAGGTGATGTCGTAGCCCTTAAACACGTCGTCGATGGTCGTCGAGGGCTCAAAAACCTTACTCAGCTTCTTGTCTAACTCGCGGTGCAGCGGCATAAGGCAGGCGTAAATAGTTGTTGCGCAGGGCGCACGGGATCTCCGAGCAGGTTCGGAGCCAGGAGTATGGCTCAGCAGCAGCACGGACTTTCAGTCCGCGAATCGGCGGGGCCGGCCAGCTCGCGGCCTGAAAGCCCGCGCTACTGGTTTTGGTTGGGAAAATTCTGTTTAGCAGTAGCCCGGGCACGTAGCTGGCAACTACTTACCAGGTAGCCAGCGGGTTGTTTTGTTAGCAACGGAGCTACTAGCCAGCGGGTTGAGGGGTTGGCCGGCATTGCTTCTTTTTCTCCGCTTTGTCAGGCAGTAAGTTCCAGCAAGCCAAGACGTAGCGGGCGGCGGGTTATTTTGGGGCCAACGCCAGCCGCAAGCGTGCGTAAGCAGGGCCACGTTGCAGCTTGTGGCGCTTCTTATTTTGCTGCTATGCACCGCACTCTCGAACTCACCGTACCGCCCGCTGCCACCGAGGCCCTTCAGCACGAGCTGGTAGCGCTCGACGAAGTCATTGGGCTAACGGTGCAGCTCGGGGCCTCTAAAAAGCCGGCCGGCGACGTGCTGACCGTACACGTACTCAACCGCGGGGCCGATGAAGTGCTGCGCCGCGCCCGCGCGGCCGTGGCCGATGCCAGGTCGCTCAGCATCGTAACCAGCGAAGCCATCAGCTTTATCTCGCCCGCCGACCACCACGCCGTGGACGACGACCGCGACGAGGCCATTTGGGAAGAAATGGAAAGCGGCCTGCGCCACCAGGGCCGCATCACTACCAACTACTTGCTGCTGATGGGCTTGGGCGGCATTGTCTGCGCCCTGGGCCTCGTGGCCGAGCCCGTGCCGCAGGCGCTGGCCTTCGTAGCTTCCGCCGTTATCTCGCCGGGCTTCGACCCCATGACCAAGGTGCCGCTGGGCCTTGCCCTGCGCCGCTGGCCGCTCGTGTGGCACGGGCTGCAATCGGTGCTGGCGGGCTACGTGGTGCTGATACTAGCCGCGGCGGCCACCATGGCCGCTCTGGTGGCCAATGGCGACAGCAGCGCCCATGCTCTAGCGGCCAACCCGGAAGTGCAGCACCTGGCGCACCCCGGCCTGCCCGAGCTGCTGCTAGCGGCGGCCGGCGCCCTGGCGGGCCTGGTCACGCTGGCGGCTTTCCGGCGCAGCTTTCAGGCGGGGCCGCTTATTGCGATGGCTTTTATTCCGGCGGCGGCGCTCGTGGGGGCCGGGCTCGCGGTGGGCCGCTTCGACCTGGCGGTGGAAGGCTTGGAGCGTTTTGGGGCCGACTGGGGCTTTATCGTGGGGCTGGGGGTACCTTTTTTGTGGTTGAAACAGCGGTTCGTACACCGCCGGGCGCCACTGGCATAGGGCGGCTAGTTGCTTAGCACCAGTCGCTTACTTCCTTACTATTAGATTTCTACTTCGTGAATATCAAATTACTGCCGCTTGCTTTGGGCGGCCTGGCCATTGGCACCACCGAGTTTGTGATGATGGGCCTGCTGCCCAGCATTGCCACCGATTTTCGCGTTTCGATTCCCGAGGTCGGCTACGTCATTTCGGCCTACGCGCTGGGGGTCGTCATCGGGGCGCCGCTGCTCACGGTACTGGGGCGCAACCTGGCGCCCAAGCGGCTGCTGATCGCCTTGATGCTGCTTTTCACCGTCTTCAACTCGCTCTCGGCCTTCGCCCCCAACAATACCGTGCTGTTTTTCACGCGGCTGCTGGCGGGGCTGCCGCACGGCGCGTTCTTTGGCGTGGGGTCGGTGGTAGCGAGCCGGCTGGCCGACAAGGGCAAGCAGGCGCAGGCCATTTCGACCATGTTTGCGGGCCTCACTATTGCCAACCTGCTCACCGTGCCGCTGGGTACTTACCTGGGCCAGCACTACTCGTGGCGCTACGCACTGGGCGGCGTGGGCGGCGTGGGGGTGCTCACGCTGCTGGCAATCCACTTTTTCTTGCCCGTACTACCCGTGCAGCAAGCCGGCAACTGGCAGGGCGAGCTGGCTTTGTTCAAGCGGGCCGAAACCTGGCTTATCATCCTGCTGACCGCCATCGGCACGGGCGGCATGTTTTGCTGGGTGAGCTACATCGCCCCGCTCATGACGGAAGTGTCGCATTTTCCGACCTCCTACGTGCCGTATATTATGATGCTGGTGGGGCTGGGCATGTTTGTGGGTAACGTGGTGGGCGGCAAGCTCGCCGACCGCTTTTCGCCGCTCACGGCCGCTACTACCCTGCTGCTGGCAATGGGCGCCACCCTGCTGGCCATCTACTTCACGTCGGGCAACCAGGTGCTGTCGCTGGGATTCACGTTTTTGGCCGGCAGCTTTTCGCTGGCCCTGGCCGCGCCCATCCAGATTTTGATGATTCAGTCGTCGAAAGGCGCCGAAATGCTGGGGGCCTCCATCACGCAGGCGGCCTTCAACATGGGCAATGCGCTGGGCGCGTTTTTGGGCGGGCTACCCATTGCGGCGGGCCTGGGCTACACGTCGCCCGCGCTAGTGGGCGTGGGCCTAGCGCTCGCTGGGGCAGCTTTTGCCTACGTGCTGGCGCGCATCTCGCCCCAGCAGCCCTTGGAGGAATCTGCCGCGAGCATCGCAATTGGGCACTAAGCTCTTTCTCTTGCCATGCCTCCTGCTATCTACATCGGCTGTTCTGGCTTTTCGTTTCGCGACTGGAAGGGCGTGTTCTACCCACCCGAGCTACCGCCGCGCAAGTGGCTGGCTTACTACTGCTCGCAGTTTAACAGCCTGGAGCTAAACGTTACCTTTTACCGAATGCCAACCCCAAAGGCCTTCGAAACCTGGTACGACCAAAGCCCGGCCGACTACCGATTTGCCGTAAAGGCCCCGCGTCAGGTGACGCACTACAAGAAATTCAACACCGAAGCGCAACCCATTCTGGCCGACTTTTACGGCACCGTGCGCGAGAGGCTGCGCGAAAAGCTGGGGCCCGTGCTGTTTCAGCTGCCACCCAAGGCCGAATACACCGACGAGCTGGCCCAGCGCCTGGTCGAAAGCCTTGACCCCACGTTTACCAACGTGGTAGAGTTTCGCCACCCCAGCTGGTGGGCAGCCGAGCCACAGCGCTTGCTCACGCGCCACGGCATTGCCTTCGTGGGCCAGAGCTACCCGCCGCCCCTAGAGCTGCCCGACGAGGTAGTGGCCAATACTTTCGTGCTGTACTACCGCTTTCACGGCGTGCCCGACTTATATAAGTCGTCCTACAGCCCCGAATTTCTGGCGCGCATTGCTGCCGAGATAAAGGCCCTTCACCATGTGCGGCAAGTGTATTTGTATTTCAACAATGGTATTGGCGGCGTAGGTGTCCATAATGCCCGGCAGATGCAGGCGCTGCTGAATACCTAGCGCAGTTCTCAGGTCAGCGTGCATCGTGCATTGCCCAGCTGGTTAACCCACCCCCGGCCCACACGGAGGGACAATGTAGTACAGCGACCTAGGAACCGCTCTAAAGTGCTCCCGATAAGCTTTTAAAGCAATTTCATCAAAGCCTTACCGACGCAGCCAAGTAGTTGCGCGGACTTTGTAGTCCGCGTTTGCGTCGCCTACATCGCGGACTACAAAGTCCGCGCAACCTGCTGGCCGTACCCTGTTCAGGAAACCGTTTTAGTACCACTTCAATTGAACAAGCAGCTTCACGGGGCCGTTTGCTGAAGAGCTGGGCCGATCAAGGTGCGGCGTATTTCTTCCTGCCATTCTACTTCCCTGTTTATGACGATCACTAGTGCTCCTCAGCTTGATCAGGCTGCGTTTGAAAACCCGTTTGTAGATGAGCTTCGCGGTGAAGCATCCGGCAATAAAGGCTCGCGGCAGGTGCCCGGCTACCACTACTCGCGAGTAGCTCCCACGCCCGTGGCCGACCCGCATTTGCTGGCGTGGTCCGCTGAGCTGGGTGACTACCTGGGGCTGAGCAAGCCTGCCGAGCGCGGCCCCGCCGTAGATGCGCTGGCCGGCAACCTGGTTACCAGCAGCATGAAACCCTTCGCGGCGCGCTACGGCGGGCACCAGTTTGGCAACTGGGCGGGGCAGCTCGGCGATGGCCGGGCCATTTCGCTGGGCCAGGTGGCGGCCGCGGATGGCTCGCGCTGGGAAATTCAGCTCAAAGGCGCCGGCCCCACTCCCTACTCGCGGCGCGGCGACGGCCGGGCGGTGCTGCGCTCGTCGCTGCGCGAGTTTCTGTGCAGCGAGGCCATGCACTACCTGGGCGTGCCCACCACCCGGGCCCTGAGCCTGGTCGAGACCGGCGACGCCGTGGTGCGCGACATGTTTTATAACGGCAATGCTGCGCCCGAGCCGGGCGCCATTGTGGCGCGGGTAGCGCCCACGTTTGTGCGGTTTGGCAATTTTCAACTGCTGGCAGCGAGCGGCGAAATAGATAATCTGCGTGCCCTGGCCGACTACGTGCTGCACCACCACTACCCCGAGCTGGGGGCGCCCTCGCCCGCGGCTTATGTGCAGTGGTTCAGGGAAGTGGCGCGCCGCACGGCCAGTATGGTAGCGCACTGGATGACGGTCGGCTTCGTGCACGGCGTGCTCAATACCGATAACATGTCCATCCTGGGGCTCACCATTGACTACGGCCCCTACGGCTGGCTCGAGCCCTACGACCTCGACTGGACGCCCAATACCACCGACTTTGGCTCGCGGCGCTACGCTTTTGGTCAGCAGCCCCGGGTCGGCATGTGGAACCTCATGGCCCTGGCCCAGGCGCTCGGGCCCCTGGTAGAAGATGCCCAAGCCCTGCGCGCCGGCCTCGACGACTATGCCGCTACTCTGGCCGCCACTCAGCACGCACTCTGGCTGCGCAAGCTCGGCCTCACGCCCCTGGCCGCCGAAGCAGACCAGGCGCTTACCGAAGACCTGCCCACGGCGCTCGCTGAGGCCGGCGTCGATATGACAATTTTCTTCCGGCAGCTTTCGCACGTAGCCCCCACCCTGCTACTCGACGGTAGCAACGCCGACGCGCTATTTCGCGAGCTACTAGCCCAGGCGGCTTACCCCGAAGCAGGCAACGAAGACCAGGCGCTGCTGGCGTGGCTGCCCCGCTACACGCAACGCTTGCGGCAGGAACCGGCCGCTCCCGAAGCCATCCGGACCGGTATGCTGGCTGCCAACCCCAAGTACGTGCTGCGCAACTACCTCGCCCAGCGGGCTATCGAGGCAGCCGAGGCCGGCAACCTGGCGCCCCTCCACACGCTCTTTGAGGTGCTGAAAACCCCTTTTGCCGAGCACCCGGCGCACGAAGAGCTCGCCGCCAAGCGGCCCGACTGGGCCCGCGACAAGCCCGGCAGCGCTACGCTCTCGTGCAGCTCGTAGCTGATTTTTACACGCTGGTTATCAGGACACTTCTAATCGACAAAATAAAAAGAGAGGGCCAGCATACGCTGACCCTCTCTTTTTGCCTTTCAACGGGAATGCCGTGGCTTACGGCTGGCCGTTACCACCGGCGGCACCATAGACCTGGCCGGTAGCGTAGCTGGCCCCGCTATCGGCAAGCTGCACGTAGATGGAGCCCAGCTCGGCGGGCTGGCCAGCCCGGCCCAGGGGCGTTTTGGCCCCAAATTCCTTGATCTTTTCCTGCGTGGCGCCGCCGGTTACTTGCAGCGCCGTCCAGATGGGGCCGGGGGCTACTCCATTCACCCGGATGCCTTTGGGCCCGAGCTGCTTGGCCAGCGACTTCACGAAGTTCATCGTGGCGGCTTTAGTCTGGGCGTAGTCGTAGAGATCGGCCGAGGGGTCGTAGGCCTGCTCGGAAGTAGTGGCGATAATCGCCGAGCCAGGCTGCATGTGGGGCAGCGCGGCTTTGATGATCCAGAAAGGCGCGTAAATATTCGTCTTCATCGTCCAGTCGAATTGCTCGGTGGAGATGTCCAGAATCGAGGCGTGCGCCTGCTGGCGGCCCGCGTTGCTAACCACGATGTCGAGCCCGCCAAGCTGGCGCACGGCTTCGGCTACCAGCTTTTGGCAAAAAGCCTCGTCGCGCAAGTCGCCCGGAATGGCCACCGCCTTGCGGCCGGCGGCCTTAATGAGCGCAACAACTTCTTTGGCATCCGGCTCTTCGGCCGGCAGGTAGTTGATGGCTACGTCGGCGCCTTCGCGGGCATAAGCGATAGCCGCGGCCCGGCCCATACCCGAGTCGCCACCCGTAATCAGGGCTTTGCGCCCGGCCAAGCGGCCCGAGCCTTTGTAGCTGGTTTCGCCGTGGTCGGGGCGCGGGTCCATCTGGCTGGCCAAGCCGGGCCAGGGCTGCGACTGGCTCTTAAACGGCGGCTTGGGATACTTGGTGGTGGGGTCTTGCAAGGGTGCCGCCGGTACAGCAGTGGGGCTAGCCGCATCCGAGGCAGCTAATACGGGCGATACGGCGGCGGCAGCCAGGCCAGCGCCTAAGCCACCCAGAAGTTTGCGGCGGCTTAGTTTATTTCCTTCTTCCATTACTAGTCAGAGAGTTATTAAAATGATTTATCCTAAAGTTGCGGCTGCTCAAGGCCCGGTGTTAACCACTCGGCTGGACCCTTAAAAAGCTCACTTGACCCAGCTTTGCGCCCGGCGGTGGCGGGCCGGTGTTCACCAAGCCTGGCAGCTTTGTAGTGGTGGGTCGGGTTGACCTAATACTCCAACTGCTTTCGGATGGTTACTGCTACCAGGTATCTGGGGCTAGTGGCTGGCAGCAGCTTCCAGCAGCTGGCGCACGGCCCGGCGCGTATCGGTTGGCCGCTCGATAAAGCCCAGGTGGCCCACGCCGGCCAGCCACAGCACGGTGCAGTAGTCGGGTAGCAGGCTTTCCTCGTGCGTCTTTTCGGGCAGCACGGCGTGGTCGTCCTTACCCGCGATAAACAAGACCGGATACGTCGACTTTTCGAGTACGGCGCGCCGGTCGGGGCGATGAGCCATGGCATCTAGATTGCCCAGGGCCACGGCGAGCGGCACGGCCGCCGCCAAGCGCTGAAGCTGGGCTACCGAGTCGTTCATCGATTCGCGGTGGACGGGCGAAAGCTGGGGCTGCAAGAACTCGTCGGCAAAAGCTGCCACTCCGTGCTCGGCCAGAAAAGTGCGGTTGCGGGCCCGTCGCTCAGCATCGACCTCATTATCGGGCAGCGCCGATGAATGAAAGAGCCCCAGGCCCGCTACCAGGCCTGGGTATTTCTCGGCAAAGGCCAGGGCCACGTAGCCGCCCATGCTGTGGCCTACCAGCACCGCGCGCCCTGCGCCGGCCGCCGCTAGCTCGGCCCGCACTGCGTCGGCGGCAGCTTCGAGGCTATAGTCGGTGGCGGCGCTAGCCTCCCCATAGCCCGGCAAGGCGGGCATTAGCACCTGGCAATCGGCAAAAGCATCGCTAATAAAGTCGGGCCAGATGGCGGGGCTTTCGAGGTAGCCGTGCAAAAAAACGACGGCCGGTAACGGAGTAGGCATTAGGGGAAGGCTAGGCAGCAGCAACCCGGGTGGGCCTTCGCTGGTAGGTTGGGCAGGGGCAGACTAGGAATTCGCCGCCTCCGGCACGGGCTCAACTTTTTGGCTCTTAGTCACTTCATCGTCGGCCTTGGGCACTTCGCCCGCTTGGCTGAATAGCTCACGCAGGTGCTCGGGCGTGAGGCCGGTAAAATCTTTGATAGCCAGCACCGGCGCTTGGAAGTCAGCAGCGGCCAGAGTGGTCGTCAGCGCTACGCAGTGCATGCCCGCCTTGTAGGCGGCGTGCTCGCCCAAGATGGCATCCTCAAACACCAGGCAGTTGGCCGGCGCTACGCCCAGCTTCTCGGCCACGACGGTGTAGGTTTCGGGGTGAGGCTTGCCGCTTTCCACATCATCGGCCCCCACTACCACGTCGAAGAAGCGGCGCAGGTCGAGGTAGTCGAGAAGGTAGCTCAGCGTATCGCTGGCCGAGCCGCTACCCAGGCCCAGCTTGAGGCCGGCGGCGCGGGCCGCCTCCAAAAACTCGACCAGGCCGGGAGCCGCCTGGCGGTCGTCCCAGTACAGGGTGCGGTATAGAAACTCGCGCTGGTCGGCGTATTTCTTCAAGTCTTTTTCCGGCACGGGGTGGTCAAAGACCTGTTCCAGGATGTCGGTGGCGGGCATGCCGTTGAAGCGGCGCAGCAAGTCGGTCGCGTCGGCCTGGAGGTCGAGGTCGCGAAAAAGCAGTTGGAAAGCGTGGGCTTGGATGGGCGTATTGTCAACAATAACGCCATCCATATCAAAAACGAGGGCTTGTAAATCAGCCATTGGAGCTAAAAAGGGAATAAGAGAGCTAAAGGCAGGTAGTTGAGAAGCAGTTGAAATCGAAGGAAATTTTTCCTTCCGCTGGGCTTAATTAGCCTTGCTGCATCTTGCCAGCGGCTTAGCTTACTGCCTTTTGCCTGGAAAAGATATAGCTGTGCTTTGCTGACCGCCCTTAGATTTCCTTAATTGGCGACATCACTTACTAGGGTTGTTCCTGAATTAAGAAAATGGAAGAAAATCGTCCGTCCTGCTGAGCTTATCTCCCAAGTGCGCATCGGCCCGCCCAACCACCAGCGCGAGTTGCTTCCCAAATTCAGCACAAAGGCGCTAGGGGAGTGAAGCTCGAAAGCTTCACTCCCCTAGCGCCGGTGGCAAAGTATGGCCTTTTAGCTACTTAAGCAAAGAGCACCTTAGCCCATTGCTTTCTCATCAACCGAAGTGATAGCCAGCTGATTGAGGCTTTCGTCGGTGTTCTTTTCCTCCGTGAGGCTAGCTTGTAGCAGGCTGGCCTCGGCGGTATAGCCCAGCTGCTTGGCAAAGTGCAGGGCCGTGCCGTACTGCGAAATTTCGTAGTGCTCCACGCCTTGGGCAGCAGAAATAATAATGGCATCGGTTATCGCGTCGGAACCGCCCATTCCCATCACTAGCTGGCCCTCTTCGATAAGGCCTTCCATGGCCTTACAGCCAGGACCATCGAGGCTCAAATCGAGGCTTTTGGCGATCTGCTCCAGGCGGTTAACTTGATTTTTGGTCTCAAGCAAGTGCTTTTCAATGCCCATGCGCAGGCGTTGGTCGGTGGCAGCGGCCGCCATTTTGGGCAGCGCTTTTACGAGTTGCTTTTCGGCATCGTAGAGGCCTTGCAGCTTGAGCTCAAATAGGTCTTCGAGGTTTTCAATCTTGTCAAACATGGTAAAAAAGAAAGAGGGTGAGGAGGTAAATAATTTTAGCGTAGTATCCTTGCTTAGCAACAGTCTATTCTCACAGCTAATACTCAGGCGGGAGATGTAAGACAGCCAGCTTGTGGGGCTCCATCGCTACTTCGGCAGGCTGGCAGCAAGTAGCACTACCTAAAAACTGCTTTGTTTTAACGGCAGGCGGGCACTTTTGGCTAACCAGATTGCTGGTTAAGGCGCGATATTCTAAACTATTACCGATTTATGCGGAGGGTAATACCCGTATTTTGTGCTGACGCCTTAGGAATTTCTTCCAACTTGGTGCGCTGCGCTGCCGGTGGAGAACGCCACGCTGGTGGGCAGCAAGCGTCTCCGGCGAGCTGGCTAGTCTGAGCAGGCAGTAGCCATCGTCGGCCAGCCCTGATCGAATTGGCGCCGGCCGCTCCCGACCTATTATCCGCGGCCAGCCTCGTGGAGGGAGGGGCCCGATATACTTGCTTATCCTACACTGGAGCAGCGCCTTAGCTCGCAGGGCCTACTAGGGCGGCTAGCCTGCCCCACCAGTTGCAAACGATCGGGCAGTTACTCCCCCAACAATCAAATGCTTAGTTTTGACCAAGCTCGCCTAGTGCGGCACTAGGCGCCCATGACTTTCCCGTTGGTTTTCTTTAGCGTGTTTTTCGGGCTGTATGGCGTGGTATTGCTGCGGCTGCTGTGGCCCCGGCCAGCCTTGCCGAGCCTCACGCACTACCCCCGGGTGAGCATTCTGGTGGCGGCGCGCAACGAGGCCACCACCATCGAGCGCTGCCTGCAAGCGTTGGCGGCACTGGATTACCCCGCCGAGCTGCTCGAAATTCTGATCGGTGATGATGCCTCGACCGACGCTACCTGGGCCGTGACGCAGCGCTTTATTGCGGACAAGCCGCAGTTTCGGCTGCTAGCCATCGGGCAGCGGCTGGGTACGGCGCGCGGCAAAAGCAACGCGCTGGCCCACCTCTGCCGCGCCGCTACCGGCGAGTATTTCCTGTTTACCGATGCCGATATGGCCCTCGCGCCCGGCTGGGTGCAGGCCATGCTGGCCGCTGCGCCGGCGGGAGTAGGCGTAGTGACGGGCATCACCACGGCGGGCGGTGGGCTGTTTGGGCGCTGGCAGGGGCTCGACTGGCTGTTTGGGCTGAACCTGATTCGGCTGCTTACCGACTGCGGGCTGCCCATCACGGCGGTGGGCAACAACATGCTGGTGACGCGGGTAGCCTACGAATCTATTGGCGGCTACGAGGCGCTGGCCTTCAGCGTTACCGAAGACGTCCAGCTCTTTACCCAGATAGTAGCCCAGGGCTGGCACTACCGCAACCTCATTGACGCCCAAACTCTAGGAATTTCGGTGCCGCAGCCTACGGTGCGCCACTTGCTGCACCAGCGCAAGCGCTGGATGCGGGGCGCGGTCCGCTTACCCTGGCAGTTGGCGCTGCTGTTTAGCTCCTACGGCGCGTTCTACACAGTGCTTGGCTGGCCCGGGCTCCTGCCACTGCCAACTATTGGGGCGCTGCTGGCGGGCAAGGTGCTGTGCCAAACCTGCTTTCTGGCCATCACCCTGCGGCAGGCCGGGCACCGCGAGCACCTGGGCGTGTTGCTCCTCTACGAAGGCTACCTGCTGGCCATGTCGCTGGCGGTGCTGGCCTACACCATATGGCCCAACGGTATTCAGTGGAAAGGACGCCGCTACCGCTGGGCCGAAGGCTAACGCATTGCGGGGCGGCTTAGCGCGGTTCCTGAGCCAGGGCATGGCCAGGCAGTAGCACAGGCTTTTAGTCCGCGGGTTGCTGAGCCTGCTTCCCGCGCGGACTGAAAGTTCGCGCTACGGTACCGCGACTGCGAAACCGCGCCAGCTTTGCTATCGCTATCGGCTATTTACTAGCAAGTTAGGGGCATACTACTGGCACGTAGCGCCCCGGGCGGCATGACCAGCGGCGGCCCGGGTGCCGCCTAAGACAGTGCGTATCGGCAGCGGCCCACGGTGGCCGGCCCAGCGCCGGCACGCCCGGCCCGGGCGGCCCGGCAAAGAGAAAAAGTACGGAGGTGAAATACCGATTTGCCCAGCTCCTAAACCCGTACTAATCCGTGAGCTATTAGGCTGAGCCGACCGTTTACTAAACTGTCCTTCCTTCGCTAGCGCGACATGCTGCCGCTGCTGGCTTCCTGCTACCTGCCGTCGTGAAATCTCAACGCGCCTACGGTAGCAGGTCCTTGAGCAGCCCAGCGCTAGTGGCGTTTTTCTCCCCTTTCCCACTTGTTTTATGCGTACCATACCAATCGATATGCCAAACCAGGCCACTAGTGCTTCGTTCACCCCAGTTGACCTGGACAGTGTAGAAGCCATTGACTTCATGCGGGTGCTAGCCCAGCAGCCGCAGTCGGCAGCGCCCCACCTCATCATTGATTGCAGCCGCTTGAAGTGCCTGCGCAACCTGGGCGTCAGCTACGTAGTCTCGCAGCTGCTGGTATTTCACCAAAGCGGGGCCCGCGTATTTTTGCGCAACGTGCAGCCGGCACTCCAGCGCTGCCTGCACTTACTACGGCTAGATGCCTTGTTTCCCATAATTTAAGCAGCAGGGTGACTTTCGTAGCAAGCCCAGGTTAAAGGCCTAAGCCCTGGGAGTATTTACCTGGGAGATAGTCGCCAGCCCAAGGGAGTGCCTACTGTTGCAAACTGCACTTTCTTACTTTATGCCTCAAAACGATATCGCCCAGGCGCCTGGCTTACTGCCCGAAGTAGGTGAGTTCGCCGCCCTATTGCAGCAGCAGGGAGTATATGCGGCCTTAGAATACCTCAACCGCCGGACGCCGCACCGCTACACCGGCCTGTTTCGCTTTGCCGGGGACATGCTGCACAACGAAGCGCTCTTCGACCGCAACCAACCCGGCGTGCAGCAAGGGTTCGAGGCGCCCCTGGCCACGACCTATTGTGCGCTGGTAGGCATCCAGCAGGTGCCGCTGTACATCACCGATGCTACCCAGGACCCGCACGTCCAGGGGTTGGTGCAGTCCCCCACTATTTCTTACTGCGGGGTGCTCATCCGCGATGCGCAGGGGCGCCCCTACGGCACGCTCTGCCACTACGATTTGCAGCGCTGCCAGGAGCGCACCACCGACGTGCCCCTGCTCGAAGCGGCCGCGGCCCTGTTCTACCAATACCTGCACCCAACGGAGGTTGTGAGCGCTGACCAAACCGCCCATTTTGGTGCTGCTGGCCTCGACTGATTCGAGCTACCCGACTGATGCGCCGATGCCGGATGACTCGCCCAGCAGCTAAGCGCAGCACTCGGTAGCAGCTACTTCTTTTCAACGGGGCCAGCGCCTAGCAAGGGGCGCTGGCCCCGTTGTTTTTTATGGGTGGGCCGCCGGCGCCGCGCGGCTGGGCGCCGTGAGCGCGCCGCGGCTGGCTGGGCTGTGCACCTCGGCTGCATGCTTGCAGAGCTCAGCGGCCGGTAAGCTTATAAAGGCTCTTTTAGCTAAGAAAGGCGATGCGCTCAAGTGAAGTTTTTTGCTTATTTTTTAGAATATTCTACTACCTTTGGCCAACCCGACATTGGTTGCAGCGGCTGGCATTGGGGCCAGCCCAACGGGAGTGAATAGTTAACTAATCTGGAAGTTATAGAGGCATTGGCGCTCGCCTGCGCTTAACCAGCTTAAACGTTTAAACTGCCTAGCCGCCGCCCGGGTCCTGTGAGCTAAAACAGGTGCCGACCGAGGAATCCACCCAACGTTTTAAAATTTAGTGGCAGATTATCCAGCGCCCCGCGCACTCAGGACGAAGCGGCAAAACCTAGCCTGGCTGCTGGCCAGCTGCTTTTGGGTGCTCCTACCGCTGGCTGGCTTGGCCCAAGCAACTCCGAAAAGCAACTACGTGGCCTTGCCGGCCGGCAGCGCCCCAGCTACGGTTGTGCAGAAAGCAGCCAACGTAACTCCTTCGGCGCGGCAGTTGCGCTGGCAGCAGCTGGAGCTGACTGGCTTTCTGCACTTTGGCATAAATACCTTCACCAATAAAGAATGGGGTGACGGTACGGAGAGCCCCGCCTTATTCAACCCCACGGCCCTCGATGCCCGGCAGTGGGTGCGGGCCTGCCAAGCGGGTGGCATCAAACAGGTAATTATTACTGCCAAGCACCACGACGGCTTCTGCTTGTGGCCTTCGGCTTACACCAAGCACTCGGTGCAGAGTAGCCCCTGGCAAGGCGGCAAAGGCGACGTGGTAAAAGAGGTGGCGGCGGCTTGCCGCGAGTATGGCGTGGGGTTTGGCGTGTACCTGTCGCCTTGGGATAGAAACTCCCCGTACTTTGGCGACTCGGCTAAGTATAACAACTACTTCGTCAACCAATTGACGGAGCTGCTCACGAACTACGGCCGGGTAGACGAAGTGTGGTTTGACGGGGCCAACGGCGAAGGGCCCACCGGCAAGCAGCAGGTCTACGATTTTAACCGCTGGTACGCGCTCATTCGCCGGCTTCAGCCTACCGCCGTCATTGCCGTGATGGGCCCCGACGTGCGCTGGGTCGGCACCGAGTCGGGCGCCGGGCGCGAAACGGAGTGGAGCGTAGTGCCGCTCGATGCGCAGCGGCAAGACAACGTGGCGGCCAATTCGCAGAAAGAGGCCGCTTTTGCGCCCAAAAACATGATGGGCGATGACCTGGGCAGCCGGGAAAAAATCAAGGATGCCCGCTCGCTGGTGTGGTATCCGGCCGAAATCGACGTGTCTATCCGGCCGGGCTGGTTTCATCATCCGGCCGAGGATAACCAGGTTAAAACTCCAGCGCAGCTCCTGGATATCTACAATAGCTCCGTGGGCCGCAACGGCGTGTTGCTGCTGAACATCCCGCCCGATAAAACCGGCCGGCTTAGCCCGCAGGATGTGGCCAGCCTGAAAGGTTGGCGGCAGGCCCTGACCAAGACCTACGCCACCAACTTACTCAAGGGCAGCCAGGTAAGCGGCGCTACTGCCGCTCAGGCCAACGCCTTGCTCGACACTAAGTACGGCACTTACTGGACTACCAGCGGCCACGACACGACGGCCACGCTTACTTTTTCGCTACCCGCCGCGCAGCTATTCGACGTGCTGCAAGTGCAGGAAAACATCATGGTGGGGCAGCGCATCGAGAAATTTGTGCTCGAATATAAAAGTGGCGCGGCGTGGAAAACGGTGGTGGCGGGCACCACGGTCGGCTACAAGCGCATCCTTAAGTTTGAGCCCCTGCGGGCGCAAGTGCTGCGGCTGCGCATTACCTCTTCGCGCCTCAACCCTACCCTTTCGGCCATCGGCCTGTATAAGCAGGCGGCCGGCGCGGCCTCCAACTAAGCAAGACGTTATTTTGAAGTAACACCCTATGGATATGAAGAAAGCTACCCTGGCGCTGGCCTTGCTGGCCACGGCCAGCTACGGGCCGGCGCGCGCCCAGCAACAGGGCATTCACCAGCAATCGACCGAGTACGAGGCGCCCACCGACCCGCTGGTGGTGCAAAAGCTGGAGAAGTGGCGCGACCAGAAGTTTGGGTTGATTCTGCACTGGGGTTTGTACGCCGTGCCGGGCATTATCGAGTCGTGGCAGATCTGCTCGGAAGACTGGATTGAGCGCGACAGCACCATTGCCTACGAAGACTACAAGAAGCGGTACTGGGACTACAGCAAGGTGTTTAACCCCGTGAATTTCAACCCCGAGCAGTGGGCGAGCGTGGCGAAAAAGGCGGGGATGCGCTACCTGGTTTTTACGACCAAGCACCACGACGGCTTCAACATGTTTGACACGAAGCAGACGGATTTTAAGATCAGCAACGGCCCGTTTAAGGACAACCCGCGGGCCGACGTGGCCAAGTACGTGTTCAATGCGTTTCGCCAGCAAGGCTTCATGATTGGGGCATATTTCTCGAAGCCCGACTGGCACTCGCAGGATTTCTGGTGGTCGAAATACGCTACTCCCAACCGCAACGCGAACTACGACATCAAGAAGTATCCGTGGCGCTGGAAGAAGTATCAGGACTTCACTTACAACCAGATAAGTGAGCTGATGCACAACTACGGGACCATGGATATCTTGTGGCTCGATGGCGGCTGGGTGCGGCCTAAAGAAACCGTGAACGCGGAAGTGCGCGCCTGGGGCGCGCCGATTCCGGAGTTCAGCCAGAACGTGAACATGCCGCGCATCGCGGCCATGGCCCGGCAGGCCCAGCCCGGCCTGCTGATGGTAGACCGCACCGTGCACGGCCCCTACGAAAACTACCAGACGCCCGAGCAAAAGGTGCCCGACCAGCCGCTGGCCAACCCCTGGGAAAGCTGCCTGACCCTGGCCAACAACTGGGGCTACGTGCCCAACGACACGTATAAGTCGCCCACCAAGATTGTGCATTCTCTGGTGGAGGTCGTTGCCAAGGGCGGCAGCCTGCTGCTGGGCATCGGGCCGAAGCCCGACGGCACCCTGGACAATGAAGCCGTGACGCGGCTCACGGCAATAGGGAAGTGGCTGGACGTGAATGGGGCCGCCATCTACAACACCCGGGCTACCCCGCGTTTCAAAGACGGCAACACGTATTTCACGCAGGGTAAAAAAGGCGTCCGCTACGCCATTGCCTGCCTGCCCGAAAACCAAGCTGCGCCAGCTACTTTGGAGTGGACCGGCAACTTACCTAAAAAGGGCACCAAAATGACGCTTTTGCAAACCGGCAAACCGGTAAAATGGACCGTAGCCGGCGACAAAGTGACGCTGATGCTACCCACCGACCTGGCCAAGCAAGCAGGCGCTTATCCGGCGCTGGCGTTTGCGTTTGCGGCCGAATAAGCTGCTGGGTACTGCATACCTATTAAGCCTGTTTCTGAATAGAAGAATAAAAACTGTCTGTCATGCTGAGCTTGCCGAAGCAGCTCTACTGCGTTCAACTGGGCCGTTCAACGACTCAGTAGAGCTGCTTCGACAAGCTCAGCATGACGCTCTTTTACAAGGGTTTCTATTTAAGAACAAGTCTATTGACTTATCCTTCATGTCACAGTCGATATTTACCCGGTGCTGTCTGGGCTGGCTGCTGGCCACGGGCTTTGCGGCCCAGGCGCAGCAAAAGCACACGTTTGAAATCAAGGATGGGCAGTTTCGCTACGATGGCCAGCCCACCCAGATTCACTCGGGCGAAATGCACTACGCCCGCGTGCCCCAGCAGTACTGGCGGCACCGGCTCAAGATGATGAAGGCCATGGGCCTCAATACGGTAGCTACGTACGTTTTCTGGAATTACCACCACCCGACGCCGGGCACGTGGGACTTCAAAACGGGCAGCCACAACTTGCCCGAATTTCTGAAAACGGCCCAGGAGGAAGGTCTGTTCGTCATTTTGCGGCCGGGGCCGTATGCGTGTGCCGAGTGGGAATTTGGCGGCTACCCGTGGTGGCTTCAGCAAAATAAGAACCTGGTGATTCGGGCTAATAACCAGCCCTTTCTGGACTCGTGCAACGTGTACCTGCGCAAGCTGGCCGCGCAAGTAAAAGGCTACCAGGTGAGTAAGGGCGGCCCGATTATCATGACGCAGGTCGAGAATGAGTTTGGGTCGTATGTGTCGCAACGCCCAGATGTGCCGCTGGCCGAGCACCGCCAGTACAACGCGGCCATCAAGCAGCAGCTGGCGGCGGCCGGCTTCGAAGGGCCGCTTTTCACCTCCGACGCGTCCACGCTGTTTGAGGGCGGCGCGACGCCGGGCGCCCTGCCCACCGCCAACGGCGAAGGTAACGTGGAGGCTCTCCAGAAAGCCGTCAACCAGTTCCACGGCAACCAAGGCCCTTATATGGTGGCCGAGTACTACCCCGGCTGGCTCGATCACTGGGCCGAGCCCTTCACCCGCGTCGGCACCGAGCAGGTGGTCAAGCAGGTGGAAACCTACCTCAAAAACGAGATAAGCTTCAACTTCTACATGGTGCACGGGGGCACCAACTTCGGCTTTACGGCGGGCGCCAATTACAGCGACGAGCACGCCATTCAGCCCGATATTACCAGCTACGACTACGATGCGCCCATCAGCGAAGCGGGGTGGGCAACGCCCAAGTACACGGCCATCCGCAAGCTGATGCAGCGCTACGTAAAGTACCCCGTACCGGCGGTGCCGACCCCGCTGCCCGTCATTACCCAGCCGCCCATCGCCCTCCGCAAAACGGTGGCGCTATTTGACTTGAAACGCGACCTCAAGCCCGTGGTCAACGACACGCCGCTGACCTTCGAAGAGCTGGGCCAGGGCCAGGGCTACGTGCTGTACAGCAAGCGCTTTACGCAGCCGGCGCAGGGCAAGCTCCAGGTGCGCGGCTTGCGCGACTTTGCCACGGTGTACGTCAATGGCAAGCGGGTGGGCGAGCTGAATCGGCAGCAGAACAAGTACGAGCTGGAGGTCCAGATTCCCTTCAACGCTACCCTCGAATTGCTGGTCGAGAACATGGGACGCATCAACTACGGCGCTGACATTGTGCACAATACCAAAGGCATTATCTCGCCGGTCGTTCTCAATGGCGCCGACCTCACGGGCGGTTGGACGATGTATAAGCTGCCCTTCGACCAAGTGCCCGACCTGGCCCGCTACCCAGCCAAGAACCAGGCAGGCCAGCCTACGCTGTACACCGGCTCCTTCGAGGTGAAGCAGACCGGCGACGTATTCTTGGATATGCGGGGCTGGGGCAAAGGTATCGTGTTTGTGAATGGCCACCACCTGGGGCGGTACTGGAAAGTGGGCCCGCAGCAAACGCTGTACTTGCCCGGCTGCTGGCTGGCCAAAGGCAAAAACGAGGTGGTTATTTTGGAGCAGCAAAACGACGTGCTGCACCCGGAATTAAAGACCATCGCCCAGCCTATTTTGGATAGGGCCATTGCACCAAACGCATAGTTAGCGTTTTCTGGTTGAGCTTAGAATAATCAGGTGTCACTTTCTAGCTTGCAGGGCCACTTTTTGGATTAGAATTCTTCAAAATCATTTGTGAATT